>SDBU01009139.1_pt1 | contig 11159 bp, 10 predicted proteins | sample 2277071 | NCBI WGS metagenome assembly SDBU01 (sample SAMN10397929, study PRJNA504765) | marine sediment metagenome | isolation source: marine sediment core GS08_GC12, 126 cmbsf | place: Arctic Ocean: Gakkel Ridge, Loki's castle | collected 2008 | reverse complement strand
TTTCCCTCCTCAGAAGCGACTCCTAGAAGCCGCCTCTGAATAAACTACTTAAATACCACTTCTAAGGGGTTAAATAGTTTAATTTTTTAATTTCTGGAATTAAAAAAACTCCAATTGTCTCATAATAGGTCCAGCTGCTCCGCCTAGAATGGATACTTTACTTGTTAATCCTTTTAGGATGAGTACCATATCTCGTACAACAGAAATTGTCATAGTTTTTCCTTCAATGATTGTTCCATCTTCTTCGGTTAAAAGAATTTGAAGGGTTTGGGTACCTCGTTCACGGGGTTCTAGTGTGAGCCATAATGCGTCACCATTTTTAAGTAGACGCGCCATTAATCCGATAACATCCTCTGTTTCGCTGCTCACTATTGGCACATTGTTTTGAGGGAGCTCAAAGCTACCTCGTCCCTCAACCGACATTTTTACACTCATTGATTTTGGTTCGAAGCCAGGGGCAAAGATATTCACCTTATAGGTTTTGTCCTCTGGTGTGTTGTTATAAAGAAAGATAATCAAATGAGCTTCATGATTTTCAGCTACCACTTCATTGGCCGCCACATCTAAATAAATTGGATCTTCGGCCATTAACTTGATATTATCTATCAATTCGAGTTGTAATCGATCAATGATGGAGAAAAACGATGGTGTGGTCAGTTTAATACCTTCAAATATTTTGAAAAAGTCTTGAGAAGAGAAGTAATAATGGCCATCTATCAAAACTCCCTTATCCAATTCCCATTGTGACTTGGAGAGATCCATAACCTCTTGTAACTCCTCCTTGAGAGTTTCATGATTAATTACATTCGAGTACTCTAAGTAATGGAGATATAACAATTTTTCGAGGGCGAAACTCACCGGAATTTCTCCTGCTTCTTCATCCCGTACTGATCGAATAAAGTCCGGCTTGAGCATGGTTTCAATAGCAGCGATAAATTCATCCCATTTTAGGCGTGTTACGGGGTCTAAATGGTACATGAAGATATCTCCAAAGAATTTGTCAATAAATAGCTCATGATTGGACGGCGTAAAAAAATCAGAAAGACCTACGACGGATGTAATATCCAATTTTACACTCTTAATAGATAATCCTAACCCAAATGTAATTAGGGTGATTCCTATCCCAACCCAGACTAAGATCTCTGGGGCTCCAACGATGAGGGGGATATAAATCACTAAAGTCAAGAAACTAATAACGGCGAGTAGAGATATTGTTCTTAATGTGCCCATGATATTGGATTCAATAGTTTTAAATCCGCGTAAACTGTCTAATGGTCGTCCTTTTTGTCGTTCATAGTTTAATCGTTGGAAAAAGGCTTTACGTGCAAAGATAGCACCACTAGCTAGCACGAGCGTATTCATTGCAAATATTAAAAGGATTAGAATAAATCCGAATTGGACTCCAATAGGAGGTGGGTTATCTGAAGAAATCCAGCCTTCACTAATTGTGAGTCCAGAAATGCCAAGTAGAATTAAAGGCAAGAAATATAATAATTTTTTACCTATGATTGTGTTATACCTACTGATTTTTGCTTGCAATGATTCTAAACCTTTAATATCATCCATACTGATTTCCGTCAACATCATCTCTCCAGGATTATTCTTTACCTACCATCGGGTTTTAGTTATAAAAAACATTTTCCGAACATTCATTTAATGGGTAGCATATTTTTGTTACAGTCATTAAATACCTCTCTAGTTAATAGAAAACTCTAATTTTCGTATTATCTTTTATATTGATAATCTGAATTATGAATGGGTTGATTTAATAAAATCGATTAAACTAGAAAAGAGGTATTCTCACGAAATAAGAAAATTAATAGTGAATAGTGTTTATTAATCAATATTATTAATTTTTATTATCCATTAAGGGAGATTAAGTTCAATGAGGGTCCTGTGATTGAGTTACTGAGTTTTTTGTGACACATTCAAATATCTTACCAAATCAATATGGTAAGATTACAACATAGATTCCCATCTTCGTTTTTAAATTAAATTTAATCCTCAATTGAATTGGATGTACACTTAGTACATAATTTGATATCATACGGTTATTTAAGCACCTGAATGTATTTTATACCTCAAAATTTAAACAGAATTGACTGTTCGTATCACAATTTGGGTTTTTATCCATTAAATGGTACATTATTCTGTGACCACTTTGAAGCATAAGAGCATATTTTATGAACAATTGGAGTATCCTGAAACTGTAGAATATGAACGTTTTATTGTAGGCCTTAGAACATCTAAGTTTAACTTATTTAAACCTAAATATGCTTATCAAGTAGATCTAAAACAGGATGGGGTGCAAACGCATTGGGGAGTAGTTAAAAAAGCTGTATTTATTGAACCTGATATTGAAAAGTGGTCAAGGAGGCTTATAGGGGCACTTATTACAGATTATCCTATCCCAATGGTAAATTTTCAAATTGTCAAAGCACTTCCCAAATGGCTTCATCCTCCTGAGGACACTTTAGCATTGGAACTTGCAGAAATCCCATCCGTATATGAGACTTCACTTGATTATACCCAATCTCCAATTAATCCTCCAATTCCGGGAACAATTTCCCGAGATAAACACTTACTTCAGCTAATTCGGCAGCTAACACGATATAGTTCGCGTAAAATTTATCCTATTTCTATACAGGTATTATTTCAACCTGGTCGACCCGGTTCAACTAGATTACAACATATACAGAGAAAAAGTGGATCAAAATGGAATGAAGATATATACAAACGGGTTCAGAACAATCTTGATCTTACAGAAAATACATGGGGGAGGCGATTAGGATATTGGCGAATGACCGCTCGAATTCTTGTTGTCAAACAAGCTCAAGAACTCTTATCCGTGGTAAATAAGGTCTTTGAGTTTCAACAAGTTAATGCTCGACGTTGTATTAAACGTCATTCAGCTTTAACCTTCGGAAAAATTATTGGAATGTCATCTTTATCCCTACAGACTCTTGTACGTATGCCCACCGGAGAAATATTCCCACGAGAGCTTTTAGGTTCACCGACATCTAGAGAATTGGGAAAAAACCGACATCATCATAAAACACGACCATTCCCACGTAATGGTTATATAATTGGAAGAGATGGGGATAAAAAAGATATTTGTCTCGATGATGAGATGCTTAGGTCACATTTGTTAATTGCTGGAGGAACTGGTAGTAGAAAAACAAGTTTAGGAAGGTTCTTTGCAATTGAACTATTAAGAAATCCCTCAAATCGCCTCATTATTTTAGATTATGCTGGTGAATATACCCAGATCTTAGAACACATAGATGGTGTCCTTCTTCGTCCTGGTTCCGATGAATTTCCGTTAGGAATAAATTTCTTAGACTGGTCACATACATTGGGGATTGATGTTTTCACCGCAGAGTCATGGATTCTCAAAGTATTGCAAACATTGATTCGCGGACGAAATGATGCGGAATTCACCCCAAAAATGGAATCGATGCTTCGTGATGTCATACGCATTGAACTTAAACGACGAGGAACACTTTTTGATTTAATATCCGATTTGGATAATCTCAGAACAAATCTAGTACAAGTAAAGCAAAAAATCAACAAAAAACTACGTGAGGGTAGTACACTCACAAAGGAGGAAGAAATTACTCTTAAAGACGTTGGGAACCATGATATGACGGTTGAAGCGATACAAAATAGGTTATTGGATTTGTATGCATCACCTTTGCGGAAAGTATTCTTTGTAAAACAAACAACTGTGATGGTAGAAGATCTTCTTGAAAATAACATTATAATCGACTTAAGTCATTTACGACATCATGAGGTTAGTCATGATTTAATCCGTATTTTTACCGATTTTTTATTATTATATATAAGCCGAGGACTTTCACTACGAAAAAAGGGGTTGTTTCGGAAACGAAATATTCTGTTAATTGAGGAAGCTCAACTTGTGACTCCAGAAATTTTATCTAAGAAAACTTTGGCGGATGGGACTACTTCTGAAGAGGTTATTGGTACCTTGGGCGGATTTGGTTTATCACTTTGTTTTATAAGTGCCCAACCTCACCGGTTATCGAGATCAATTATTGCAGGTTGTCATACTAAGGTTGTTTTCGGCGTTCAAGGAGGGTTTGAGGCTAATCTATTTGCAGACATCTTAGGTATTGATTCTACCGAAGTGACTAGTCTTCAACCTGGTGAGTGTCTGGTACATTCTGTAGGTACAGGCTTAGTCAAAATAGATGCAACTACACTTCGAATGGGTCTTGAACGTGATATCAATCTGATTGAATTAAATCAAATAAAGAGTCCTTCAATTCTACTTTCTAAATCCCGAAAGTCATACAAATTCATCGAAAAGCAACCAGTTGGACATTATACTACACTTGTTGAGACAATAAACGAATACGTGGGAAATATTAATGATAATAATTCTCTGCAGTGTTGGGCTGAGCATCGCTGTTCTCTCTGTAAAAATGCTCCTTCCGTCATTGATCAAGCTAAAAAAGTTGTAGACGAATTTTATAGAAAAAAATCATCTAAAAACATACAATCTATGATAAATCTCTCTAAATTCGATTCTATGATCCTATTTGATAATGTTTTAGAATTTGTAAGGGGAATTGGTATACCTAATACGGAAATAATAGCATTTTGTTCATATTGGATTATCCTGGATAGATGTTATAATGATAAACGAATACGTAAAAACTGTCAAGAATTTTTTAAAAATAAGAAAATCAATATTGTAAACAATTTTATAGAAAATTCTGGAATAACGAAAATTATTGATATTAGTTCTACTCTATCTGACACAAAAACAACTTTTTCGTACCGAGATGAGTTTTGTTTAATATGTCCACTTGATAGATCACTAAGAAATGAATTTTGTGTAAAATATAGACAAAAGGCATTACAAAAATTAGATAATACACTCATTCAACAATTGAAAGTTCAATATGAGGTAGGATATGATTTATTTCTAGACTCATGCTTTAATCTAACAAATAATCCTTGTTTTGCTTTTTGTCTAGCAACTACGTTTCTCAAGGGCATAAAATTAACTTCTGATCAGAGCTCTATTATCATGAAAATAACAAAACAATTTCTCTTTAAAGTAACTCATAATGAACTTAATCTTATTCAAAATCCACAAAATTTTGATCTAGATGCTATATAAAACTGTAAATGTTAAGACAGAAACTAAAAACACATTGAATTAAATAAAATCTGTTGTATCATGATTGTTTATGATTACAAGAATATCATACATTCTGAGGTTTTGATGATATAAAGTCTGAACAAGTAACGTCTATCGTGTATCCTGTTCAACCTTATCAAGTCTTCAATAATATCATTTTCAATAATTTTAATGCTTTACCTGGAGCGAGATATTAAATCAACACATATATTGAATTGGATTCCAAATTGGGTGATAATATTAATCAATGATACAGGAGTAGGTATTCCTGATAAAGTATTTAGAATCTTTTTGGAAGGTAAAACCTTTATAATTAGGTAACAATGAGTAAAATGGAGGATTTAAAAACTGGAATCAAAAACTAGTATCCTTCTTGTAGATGATAATATAAGCCTAACTAAAACTTTTGCTTTAATCTTGAGTCACAAGGGCTATAATGTAACAACTACAATCAGTGGGAAGAAAGCTATTGAATTAGTTACTGAGAATTCATTCGATATAATATTCATGGACATCAAAATGCCGATTATGAACGGTGTTGAGACATATAAACGGATAAAGAAGATTAATCCTAAGACAGTAGTAATAATGATGACTGCTTATGCGGTTGAGGAGCTGGTGGATGAAGCATTACAAGAAGGAGCTTATGGTGTTATATACAAACCGTTAGACATTGAGAATGTAAGTACTCTTATCGAGAAAGTAAGAAAAAAAAGACAGGGAGCACTAATCTTGGTTGTTGACGACAATCTAGGAATTTGTAATACAATAAAAAGCATCCTAATTAAGAAGGGATACAATGTAGATATCGCTCAATCAGGTGAAGAAGCCATATTAATGGCCAAAGAATTGAAATATAATCTTATTTTTATCGATATGAAACTACCAATTATAAATGGGTTGGAAACATATTTATCAATTAAGGAGATCAACCCCGAAGTGGTAGCAATCATGATGACAGGATATCGTCAAGAGATGAATGATTTAGTGCAGCAAGCTTTGGAAAATAATGCTTATATTTGTCTTGAGAAACCCTTAGATATGGATGACATCCTTCAATTGATTTCTGATATAGAAAAGAAGAAATTAAAGAGAAATTTGTTGGATAAATGAAGAAGCGATAGTAACATCGATTGAGTATGTTTTATTTAGTATGTTCGCTTCTTAATGGTTGTTAGATGTATTGGGTATCAGAATCGCTTTTATTTTGAGCTTCCTGCTCTTCAAATTCGGATAATTGGGACAAAATTTTTTCATCTAGCTGGGTTGCGCTTTCGTTTAGCTTTTCAGTTGAAATTTCAAGATCTAAACATTTAGTTAAGTTATCAAGAACCGCTAGAGTAGCAGAATAATCTGGGATATTTGCGATACATTCTCCTAGGATTGCAAGACATGGTATCTCTAGGTTAGTTGCCTCGAGAAGAGAATATGCAATTGAACCGTAGACGGCACCATTGGACATAACTTTAACTTCTTTTTCTTCTATTTGTTTTCGTATTGTAGCATTATTGCATACAGTATAGGATTGTACTGATGCCCCTTGACTTCTTCGATTTGTGGGAAGTCCTCCAATAACAACAACCCATGAAACCTCTTTAGTTTTATACCAATTCATGAGTTGGTAGATCACATCTTCAATACGCTCTTGGGGGATACTAATATCACAAAGTACTAGTCCTATTTCATTAGATTCGAATAGTCGAATTGGTTGTTGAATTAGACCATCTTTTACTGTAACCAGTGAAGGAATTCCTTTTACATGGATAGATCCTTTTTCTTTAAGATCTAAAGTTTCTATCAGATGATAGGCGGCGATTGAAGCAACCATACCTGATCCTGCAAAAGCTTGTATTATTGGTTTATTTGTAATCTGTAATTCTTCAATTTCTCTTATTCTTACATTTGTCATAGACTTTACTAATGATAATGGAGACTCAAAAGCTTTACTTATTTAGAAGTTTCATGTGTAAACGTGCCCACCCTGAAATTATTCGTTTCTAATAATGTTTTTCTGCCCTAATCATTCCATACAGCCATCTGGGTGTAATCTTCATATTCTAATCTTATAATTGATTATACATCTGTCAAGGATGTTGATGTATAGTTACAATAACTGTTAAATTATTATAATTCATTTCATTCTCGCTTTTTAAGCGCGCGAATGAGTTGTTTAGAGCTCATAATAGGAAACCACTTATCTTTGATGGTTGCTATAATTTCATCGACCCTCCGATGTTTCCCTTTTGCCCATTGGATAAGTGTGTCTCCCCCCCCAAGATTTCTTAAAAGATCTTGTCTAGTTTTTATTGGAAACTTTGATCCAGCAATTTTTCTCAAGATTGCGCCTGTTCCCCAAATAGGTCGGTGTAGTTTCAACCAATGGTTAATTATGTTTACGAGGGCTGTTAATATTTGTGTTTCTCCTATGTGTCGATGGTTTTGGTTAATTTCAATCTGTATAGCATCAATGGTTTCATCTAGATGACCTAGTGAGGCAATGATGTCTCCACCAATTAGTGATGGTTCAAAGAATTCAGCAAGCCATGCTTCAAGACCATATTTTTCAAATTCATTTATTATGAGATGAATTGCTTCAATTCTAGCTGTTGATTCTGATAATGTGCCTATATATATGTCAGGTCCATCTTCTCTACCCATTCCATGTAAATCGAGTACAAGAACATTTCCATATTCCTTTATAAGCGAATTCGCGAGATTATTGAGCTTTATTCTGAATTTTGATATTCTTGCAAGCTTTGAAGGGTAATTAAGATCTAATTTTTCTCGAGAAACGGTTGATATAAATATATGAGCACCCGTTTTTTCACCGGCCCTGTATGCGATTTCTCCTGTAAACAAATCAGATGAAGGCCCTTGAGCATGTGGTGCAGTTAGTATAACATTTTTTGTCCCACAATGGTATATAAAACCCTTAATTGAATTATTTTGTTCATTGTTTATGATTTCAATTGAATTCTTAGAGTGGGTCATAATATTTATCACCCTAGAATTAACGATTTTTGTGAATCATGCTAAATTGTACATGCAATTTTTGGACACAATATATATCATATAAATTAACAGGTTTAAAGTGTGTATGAATTCATTATATATGATATTCCATTTTTCAGAATTTTATTTGTATTTAATCTTAATCCCAAATAAAAAAACAATCAATGGCGCTCTATACACATGGTTATTAAAAATTTTATATTTAAATTTCACATATTAAATTTCATAAAGGGAAAACCTATTGGAGCTAAAAAGAGTATATTTAGTTAAATTTTATCATAATATATGATAGGAGGATCATTAATTGGATCTAACCCGTCTCAGTGATAGATACACTTTGCTATGTGGAATTGAAGAAGAATTTCTACTTCTATCTAATGAAGGAGCGTTAGCTCCATTAGCCGATGATATAATGCGACAAGCAGCTGTAATTTTGGGTCGAGATCCAAAACGTATGCGATCATTACGTCTTAAAATACGCGCTCTCGATCCTGAACCTGCTAGAACCCAGATAGAATATGTATCATTACCTGTAAGGCCCGAAGAATTAAAAGATTGTGTTATCGAGGGTCGTAAGCTCCTTGTAGATGCAGCTAATGAACTAGGAGGAGATGTGTTTGCACAAAGTATGCATCCTATACAAAGTGATCCAAATCCCATGGCTGGGGTACATCTTAATGTTTCCGCTCGGAAAGGGGGCGAAAACACATTCATGACTCCAGAAGAATTACTTTTAGTATATAATCATTTATGGCAACATCTTCCAGAACTTATTGCTCTATCAGCAAATACTCCTGTGTATAGAGGAGTGTGGAATAATGTGGCTAGTAACCGTATTACGAATAGCCGTGTTTTAGAAACAAATACATATGGTCGTTTAGAGATCCCTGAAGATCGTCCTCAACTCGTCCGTTCGCGATACTATGGAAGATTGCGTTATTCTTTTCGAATTAATCCATCTATGAACGCATATCGAGTTATAACTAATCCTACCGGAAATCGGCTTGTTGATATTACACCTCGTGGTCCTTCAACAAATATCGATCAGGATCGAGACGAATCCCCCATTCGAAACCGTGTAGAGGCAAGAATATTTGATGTACAACCACAATTGAACGCGTTGTTGGACTTAGCATACATTACATGTGGACTTACTCTTGAAGCATTGGAATTAAAAGAGAAAAAAGATTTTTCGCCAGATCCCTATCATGTTGAGAACAAACAACGAGCTATACGTTGGGGCTTAGATGCGGTTTTCATAAAAAATGGACGCCAGGTTTCAGCTCGAGAGTATGTCTTAAAAATGCTGAAGCGAACGCAACCTCATCGTGATGCTTTAAATCTTGAGCTAACAAGTGGGTTATCTAAAGGAGAACCTCAAATCGCACAAAAAAAGGGATTGAATATCCAAGCAAGTACTCCACATTTTGAAGAAATGAGAAGTAGTGGAAAAACTATCCTACAAGTACGCACTGGAAGCCCACGAGTTGCTGTTGACCAGAGGAGTGGAAGACAATACCGGGTAAAAAGAGGAACAAGACTAATAGGGCGCCTATCTGTTAACTTTCGGATAAAATATTCAAAAGATTCGGGATTGGTAACCGCAGTTCGTGATATTGAAACAGTTAACACATTAAAAATTAATGGAACCACTCTACCTCTCCAATCCGATGATCAAGTTGAACGGGCATTCTCTGAAGAAGAATACATGCGTAGTCGATTTCTTGGTCGATCAATGTTCTAGCATTAATAGATGGAGAATTATTAATGTTACCCAATTTTAAGTTATTAGAAACAACAAGTCCAGATCAAACACCTGATGTACGTATGATTGGCTATGGAACGTTTCTTCAGGAGGCTATAAAGGATTTAGCTGCTGGGAGGCGCCCTATAGTATGGGGGGAACATATACAAATACTTGATGCAATCAAAGTAGTAGGTTTCCGACGTCTTTGGCCAGGAGAACGAACTTATCCCGTCATTCAGAAAGCTGATGGTATGTTCTTCTATGGTCTTCTTTTTGAAATATATAATACTCAACTTATTCGATTTGATCAGATTGAAGGAGTACCAACCCTATACACTCGAGAACAAGTGACTATACAATTTAGAGGTCAAACAATTCCATCTTTTATCTATGTACCAACTGAAAATACATTGAATTATGTGTTACGACAATATGATCTAGCCGGAATAGAACCTGGAGTTGATGATTGGGTTGAAAATCTGAGGAAAACATTCTCTCCTGAGGAAATACAAGTGTTTCCAAAGATATTTCGAGAAACTAAATAGATTTATTATAATTGAGTATATTTTAGTTTATTAAATGACCTAGTGTTACAAAATGACATGATTAAGAATATTATATGACAAAATATTAAGTCAAATATGAATTTGTTTAATAATTGTACATGAAAATTGGAAGAACGATTATAAATCCCGTTAATCCAATAGATGAACTTCTATTTTATCTTCAGCTGTTCGAAGACATCTTACTCTTATACGTCTTGGAGGTTTTTCACGGCTTCGAGACCATATTTTTTCATTGACATCGGTAGCAATAATGACATTTGTTGCCTTCATGTGACGCTTTACGAATTCTCTAAGAATATTAATGGCTCGTGGTGCTCGTTTTTTTCGTTTTGAATATGCAAGCTTGGGAAAGAATGGGACGGTATAGATTCTTTCTTCAATAATTGTTTCATCAACAGCCAATGCTTAGCCTTCCTTGAGTTTTCTCTGAATTTATGAGTTACCTATCTGATTTTATTGTTAAGGTTGGATTTTTGAACTACGCCATTGCCTTTTTTTTGGATGTGTACGAACCTTTCCTGAAGTTTTTGCGATGACCCATACAGGAACGCCTTTGTTTTGTATGGTCTTTTTTGACATTCTTAATTTTTTTGCCAGTGGCTTGAATCTTGCCATGATTAAATCCTTCTTTTATTGGTCGTCGTTCAATTTTTGTTAATAATTT
>SDBU01009138.1_pt1 | contig 11160 bp, 7 predicted proteins | sample 2277071 | NCBI WGS metagenome assembly SDBU01 (sample SAMN10397929, study PRJNA504765) | marine sediment metagenome | isolation source: marine sediment core GS08_GC12, 126 cmbsf | place: Arctic Ocean: Gakkel Ridge, Loki's castle | collected 2008 | reverse complement strand
ATTCCTTCATCAGTTTCTACTTTGACGAAGCAATAATTTCGACCATCATTCAGAGGATACGCTTTAACATCAGTAATTTTCATAAAACACCTCTTAAATCACCGATGGCACCATCAATTGTCACGGCAGGGGAAATTTGTGCCATAACAATCAGACCTGTAAACCAGAGACAAAAACACCATAAAACGGTCAATTTCCTCATTTTCCTGAACCTCCTCGCGGTGCTATCGCTGTGAGCGAAGCCTTCCGCTTTCCGAAATCAGTTTTCCACGCCAGCTTCCGCTGACATTGATTCAACTCGAATTTTAACACCTTTTCTGCTTAGGTTCAACGCGCGGTGTTATCGGTGGCGCGTGCGAACGCACGCGCTCGAAACCTTCCGCGAAGTATAGCAATCATATTTTGGCGCTGCCGCTCACCACACTTGTTACTTCACAATAACCATTTTCCTCGTAGCCCTAAACTCCCCAGCCCCGATGCTCGGGATGGCGTAGTTCACTTGCAAGGTGTAGAAATAGACACCTGAAGTAACTTTCTGACCGAGGTTATCTTTGCCATCCCAGTAGGCGGCTTTGCTTTGGGCAACATAAGAACCTGCAGATTGCTGACCTACGCCTAACACACGTACTAACTGCCCTTTTGTGTTATAAATGCTAATGCGCACCGTAGCATCCTGAGACAACCTATACGGTAGCCATGTCTCAGGGTTGAATGGATTAGGATAGTTGGGAAGCAGCACGGTTTCTTTGGGTAGGATTTCAATGCCTCCGTGTCTTTTGGTAATTGTCAGGCCACCGACAAAATCGACAGATTCCAAAATTAACGGAATTTCATCTCCTTCGAAGCCGCCGACCACTTCAAATTCAATATAAAATATTTTTCCGCCTCGCTGAAGTGGTTGAACGCCTGCGAAAGCCATCCGCACCTGGTCATCTGTAAAATGATGCTTCCAGAAATAACCTGATAACAGCGAAGATGGCGTCACATCAACTGCCCTAAGAACTGATGTATCATACTTAACCACGATGCCGCCAGCCAGCAATCCTAAAGCATCTTCCACTATGACTGGCACGCGAGCTCGTTCGCCGGGCGCTACGCGAAATCTTGGAATAGCCACGGTATAGTCCTTTGGGACAACTTTACCTGTTGGACTCAGTGAACCGGCGGGGAATTGGGTGATAATCCCAACGACATACTGGAGAATCAACACCGCGTCGTAAGCTGAGAGAGTTCCATCACCACTTACATCTCCTGGTATTCCTTTGGCGTGAATGATTGTCAGAACATCTTCCGCATAATCACGCACCGGGGGATTGTTTCCATCATCAATCACTCCGTAGATGTAGTAGTCCCCCTCAAGAAGATTTGAAGTGTCCCACGGATAAACATCACATGGCTCATTTTCACGCAGATTCTCGACAATCAATGTTCCACCGAAACCTTCTGGGTTGACATCATAGTAGAGGGAAACAAGAGCGTTGTCGTCTGCATCTCCATCTTCCCATCTGATAATGAAGGTGTTATCAGTCTGTGCACCTCCTGAAGCAGGAGTCAACACAGTAATTGTCGGTGGCGCGCTCACTGGACGACTTCCAAGCCAATCGCGGTAAATCACCTTGTCTGTGACTCGGTCTCCCTGTCCGTCCGGATTATAGTCTCCGCCAGCCGCACTGTCATCAGAATCATCAAGCGGACCACTTTCGTGTCCCCACCAGTTATCGCGTGCATCGGCACTTCCAGAAGAAGTTGTGACTTTTATCCCAAATGCCGTGTTTTCCGCGATTGTGCTGTTGCGAATCACGGGTTGCTCATTTCCATTGACTAAGATACCAACCGCGTTTTGCGTAAACACAGAATCCCGAATATTGGGGCTGCCACTTATCTCTGCACCAATCACATTCTCTGAAAACGTGCAGTTGTTCAGGTCTATACTCACTGAATGCAAATCGACAGCAGGTTCTGCACCTCTAAAGATACAATACTCAATTTGGCTTTCTGAGGCATTGCTATCGCTTGCAAAATCAAGCCCAGACCAGTAAACCCCACTGAGATTGGTGGTAAAAGTCACTGGGTTCTCCTGAGTTCCAATCGCTTGAAGTCCACCTCCATTTTTAAGCCACAAATAGCGACTCTGATCGAATCTGAGCTCTACGCCAGGATTCAGTGTCAGGATAGGCTTCGCACCCCCTTGTACTGTGATGTTCCCTGCCGCGTGATACGGGATGCCATGATTTAGCCATGTCACATCCTGCGAAATAGACCCAGCCCGGACAAGAATTTCCGAAATCCCATTATTTTCAAAGCGATTGCCCACACCAATCGAACCCACAGACTCTACATCTGATAGAATGGGTTGATTTAAATTTCCTTTAAACAGGTTGTTGGTAACGGTGGGTTGAGCATTATCAATGTCCATTCCATTTTTACAGTTCTGGAAGGTACACAAATTAATCGTCGGGGAAGCGCCATTGAGATCTAAGCCAACATCTGCAGCATCAATAATGCAATGCTCGATTATACTGGCTTGATGATTGCTATCGCTGTCAAATTCAATATCAGACCAGAAAACCCCACTGAGATTGGTGGTAAAAGTCACTGGATTCTCTAGCGTTCCAACGGCTTGAAGTCCACCTCCATTTTTAAACCACAGATAGTGACCCTGGTCGAATCTGAGTTCTACGCCAGGATTCAGCGTCAGGATAGGCTTCGCACTCCCTTGCACCGTGATGTTTCCCTCTGCGTGATACGGGATGCCATGATTCAGCCATGTCACATCCCGCGGAATAGACCCACCATGGACAAGAATTTCCGAAATCCCATTGTTTTCAAAGCGATTGCCCACACCAATCGAACCAACAGAATTTGGGTATGCTCGAATGGGTTGCTTGATGTTTCCCTGAAACAGGTTGTTGGTAATGATGGGTTGAGCATTGTCGTCAATGTCTATTCCATAGTTACAGTTCTGGAAGGTACAATAATCTATCGTCGGGGAGGCACCATCTAGATCTAAGCCAACATCTGCAGCATCAATGATGCAATGCTCGATTATACTAGCTTGATGATTGCTATCGCTGTCAAATTCAATACCAGACCAGAAAACCCCATCTGTAGAGGACTTAAAAGTGACAGGATTTTCTTCCGTCCCCTGCACAACCAATCCTCCACCATTTTTAATCCAAATGTATCTACCTTCATTAAACAGAACTGTGACATTTGCCACAATTGTCAAAATAACGTTCTGACCTGTTACAGTCACATTACTTGTGGCAAGATATGGTGAACCATCAATTCCCCAAGTTACACTTTCCGAAATCGTCCCTCCAACTTCCGTAGCTGCGTGGCCCTGTGCTATAATGGCTAGGGAAAAGATGATAGTGATTAATAAAATTGATAAGCGAGTTTCCTTTATGCAATTCATGATTTCTCCTTATTCTCGTGGCAGCTTATGCTGCTGTTTTTAAATTCCGTAGGGTAGCCAAGTTCCCTCACGGGAACTCAGCCCCCGTCAAACCGTGCGTGCCAGTTTTCCAGCACACGGCTTTCACTTTCAATCAAACAACTTGATTACCGAGTATTTATGGCATCTGGATGTTTTTGGAAGTGCAGCATCGGCAATAATTACCTCAAGTTGATAGGAATGGTCTGGGTCAATATTTGGATTTATGTTGTATACCTACAAACCTGAGAACTCAGATGTGAGACCATTGTGGCAATGACGAGGGAGCAAAGAATTCTTTTCCAGCGAAACGATCCGATTTTGTAGGTGGCATGAAAATTGTCCAACAACTGCTCACCAGAATGTAGATGTTACCTAAGTTTTTTACTTGATAATTTGATAATTATTGCCGACCATCAGTGGTCTATGTTCCTTTTGAGAACTATAATACTCCCCAAGAACTGGACAGCATATTAAGCTGTCGTCGTCGAAGTCAAAGCAGTGGAGAGTGTACTCCCAATTCATGAAGCTCAGCTTCTAACTTATCTGAAGCTGGGTGGTTATCAAGTTGGGCTACTGCTGAACTTCAATGTGCCGCAGCTCAGAGATGGAATTGTCCGGAAGGTTCTTGGTTTTCAAGAGGAGTAAAACCCAAAAAAAACTCAGCGTTCTCAGCGTCTCGGCGGTGACTTATCAGTTGGATTTTCCACCTTATCTCCTATTCAGGCAAAGGTTAGGAAATAGGATAACCTCTTTCATTTCTTTTGTCATGAAAAAACGCAAAAGTATAGTCTTAGCATAAACGGCAAAAATTCAGTATAGTATTTTTATTCAGAATTTTTGCCGTACATTTCTATTGAACCAATCTCTAAAATCTCACCAGACAACAACTCCCCAGCAGGGCGCGACATAGAATGGGTCGGTGATATACAGCGGATAATATGCCCAGGGGTCATAATCTACCCACACATCCCAATCATATTCTGGGACATACTCGACAACTTCCTCTTCCACGATTTCAATAATTTCTTCTTCAATTACTTCTTCTTCTTCCTCAATTTCTTCGGCTTCCTCTTCCGCGCGGCGTTGTGCTTCGATAGCGCCGCGTTGAATGACATCCTGGATAACATCTTCGCAGGAAGTGCGTTCATCCGTTTCATCATCAACGTAGCTAAGATCTTTCATCTTCAGTGCGGTTTGGACAATTTCTTCTATTTCTGCGAAGAAGGAACTTCCAGTTTCATGGTCTGTGTCTTCAGCAAAGTCGAGAGCGAGGTCATACTGCCAACATTTGCTGTTTCCCAATCTGTCTTCAGCCAATAAGGAGAGGAAAACAAGGTAGAATGGGTCGATGTCCTTGTACGAGGCTACCGCAACCCGTAGGTCTTCATCACCCTCCGTGTGTTCATCAACATAACCGAATGCTTCATCCGGCTCACCCTCTTCTGGCGGTTCAACGCTCAAGTCAACATAACTGTAGATGTCCAACTGCGCCATTGCGTCCTGGAATTTCTCCGTCATTAGTTGCAGAGCCTGTCGTCCTTTATCTGTGATTACATAGCATCCGTGTTCCTCGTCAATATCTACCGCATCTTTTTGAAACGTATAATCGACGACTGGTTGGAGCCAAGTATCGTCGCCGGTGAGCATAACCGGGAGGGGATAATTCTTCTCTGCCATCTGATATAGTAAAAACTCACCGGCGCATTGGAATTTCAACTCATAAGGCATCGCTTCTACTTGAACTTTTCTGCCTCGTCTTTGGTGACGAGATGCCATAGCGTCCTCCTTTCTGGAATTCGGAATTCCAAATTCCACATTCCGATGATTAACCAGTTTTAACGTCTTCTACCAGACCTCCGCGAGCCGCTACTACGTGGCCTGGAGCTACTGCGCGGCGTCGAACTCTGTCTTTTGGGCGCGGAGAAACTACCGGATTTCTTTTTTGTTTGCGTGGATTTGGGAGCTACTCTTTTGCTTGCAGGCGGTACACTTTTCGGGCGCTTCGATGGTTTCAGAGACGATGTTCTTTTTTGACCGGCAGTTGTTGTACTTTTCGGACGTGTCGATGGTTTCAGAGAGGAGGTTCTGGTTGGTTTCGACGATGTGCTTTTTTTGCCAAAACCACCTGTGGAAACCGGCTTTCGCGTGTCCCGCCTTTCGAATGAACGTTTGCCCGATTGAACAGCTTTCAGCGATGTCGCTCTCTTTGATTGATTCGCCTGTTGAGCTTTGCTGAGTTGGGATTTCTTCCGATTAAATTGTTGCGTCGTAGTGCGATTCGGACTTCTCACTGTTCTTTTGACAGTGCGTTTGGTAATGGTCGTCTGCGTCACTGGTCGAGCGCGCGTGTAAACATTTACCCGTGAACGGTATATCGCGGGCGTGACAGCGTAGTATGGATGCAATCGGTAGCCCATGACCGCACCCCACGGAGTGATATAGAGCGGCCGATGCCACAAAGCCACAGCGAATAGTGGTGAATACATAACCGGATGTACACCCCAGTAAGTGTGGTTTGCCCAATATCCTCGGCCGCCAACATAGACATCCACCCTGTTATTTTCCAGCACCGTTAGTTGCAGGTCGCATACCTCTACGCGGTCGTTCTGGTCATCTGTCGGATACACATATACGGAATATCCCATCTCGGGCGGGCTTCCATACATCTCGACAGCGGCATAGTCACGAACGCCATCTCCATTGAGGTCCATGTTATTGGGGCCAGATTCCGAATTGAGGATAGCTTCCAAATGTTTAGGGTCCCGGACCTTTTTTACGAGGTCCATCATCACTGAGAGGTCGAATCCATCAGAAGGGTCAAATTTGGACACCGCTTGCACTTCTGTTCTCTCACGCGGGGTCGAATGTACAACGGTTCTCCGCTCACGACCACAACCGCCGCAGCCCGCAATTATCAGTGACATAATGACTATGAGTGCAATACAACTCACACCGATTGCTTTCATCTTTACAGATGCGCTAAACATAATTCTATTCTCCTCCATAAATATCACTTTTGGACTATTCTACATTATATACAATAGAGATGGAAAAGTCAATTAAAAAAGATAGAAAAGAGAAAACGGGATAAGAATTGGAAGGGAATTACTTGGATTTCTTATTGTCAATCTCAGAAGGGGACTTCTACGACGAAAAGAGTTAAAATTTGCGACGACAGAATTTAAAAAAAAATGTTTGGTGACGGGCGTCGAGCAACCCGCCACCCAAAACTTAGCACGCACATGCCGCTTTTGTTTTCAAAATTTTCATAGCATAATGTATTCGCGATTTGACTGTTCCCACAGAACAGTCTAACCGCCGGGCAATTTCTGCATAATCGAGTTCTTCATAAATACGCATGACCAAAACGGCGCGATGTCTAGGCGCCAGTGAATCAATGATAGCCCTCAATTCCATTTCGCGTTCCTCCTGTTCCAGTGCTACATCAGGAGAGGGAATAGAGGTGTCGGGAATGGTTTCATGAAGCTCATATGTTTCTTCATCCCATTCGTCCGAAGCCTCGTAGGTAAAAGTCTTATACAAAGATACAAAAGGCGAGCGCGTAATCTTCCGATATTCATCGCGACACAGATTCAGCGCAATGCGATACAGCCAGGTCGTAAAGCGCGCCGTTGGCAGGTAGCGTTTACGCGCGTTGAACGCACGAAGAAAGGTTTCTTGAGCTAATTCTCTAGCGCGTTCCCAGTCGTCGAGCAGCTTGTCAATATATCTAATCACCCCTTTTTCATGACGGCTCACCAGAGTATTAAAGGCATTGTTATTTCCTTGTCCACACCTTAACATCAATTCTTCATCGGACAAATGCATAAGGCAATCCCTCAATGTTGAAAAGTTTTACATACTAACCCGTATTTCGCTCCCCGATTCTGGGGATTGTTTCGAGAACATTTTGAGCCCAATTTTCGGGATGGCAGTGTTCTACGAAGTAAAGAAGCCACCCGCATAAAAATAAGCGAAAAACGGGATGAGTTTGTGTATATAAAAGCATTATGGGATAAATTATGCTCAACATAACTTATAACGGATGAATTTTACAAATGTTCAAATTTTTTGTATACGATATCCAGATGAACAAAGGAAGGAGTAATTCTGAATTTTTCTTTTCTTGACACTCATTATTATATATTTTATAATATCATCAGATTCTCATATAAGAAATTTCTTCAAGAGAGGGGGGAATATTTATGCTCTCATCAGCAAAGTTTTCAACACTATGGTTTGTTTTGTGTTTCGCTATGGTGACATCTGCGGCATTCGCCGTCAAAATTGACTTACCCGAGGATACTATTATCGTCGAGGCGGAAGCAGGAAAGATGGACAAAGGGGTAACACTCGTCAATCAAAAGGACGCATCAGAGGGAAAAGCGATTGACAGTGCAGTACAAGCCGTGACAACACATGAAATTGACATTCCCAAAACGGGCGATTGGTATGTATGGGTTCGGCTTTACTGCCCTGATGGAAGCGCGGATTCGTATTGGATAGGAATCAAAGACGCAAAACCGAATCCCAATGATGCCAACGGAGGCCCTGAAGCAGTTAAGATATACTCAGAAGCAGGCGATTCAGTCAACACAGATGCACAGCCCTTCAACATCTGGTACTGGGATTCTGGTGTACAGGGCGAACCGCCGCCGAATTGCTTCTTTGAGGTCAAGACTGCTGGAAAAAATCAGTTGTGGTCAAAGGGACGCGAAGCCCGGACTTTACTAGATCAGATCTTGCTCACAATGGATGATTCCTTCAATGCGGAAGAGGCTTCCAAAGGAGAGGCGATTGACATTCCAGCAGCGGTTTCTACTAAGAATAAGCTCGCTGTAACCTGGGGGACTATCAAGGGTTGGTAGGTAAAAGGCAAAAGAGTAATTTGGTAACTTGGAATAATGGTAATTCGGAAAAGCAACAATACCAAATCACCTAATTTCTAAATTTCCGGATTACCCAATTATCTAATATAGGAGGATAACTATGGCAACAAATATTCATAGCCTTATCATTACCGGAGGACATGGTTTCCAAGAAAAACCATTTTTCGAGATGTTTGACAGTTTCGAGAATTTCAGTTACGACGCTGTCGTTTTTCCAGAGGCGTTTGAAAAACTCACCCCTGAAGCCGCTGAACCTTATGACGCGTTAGTATTCTATGATATGTGGCAGGAAATCAACGAAACACAGCAATCAGCGTTTGTCGAGTTGTTGCAGCAGGGGAAAGGGATTGTCTCGCTCCATCACACGATTATATCTTACCGAGACTGGGAGGAATATCCCAATATTATCGGCGGACGTTACTATACCCAACCGCATATCCGTGATGGCGTTGAGATTCCGGCAGGTACCTTTCAGCACAGTGTCCGGCTCGCCGTTCATGTTGCTGACCCGAATCATCCTGTCACCCAAGGCGTGCAGGACTTCGAAATTGAGGATGAGACATACAACCATTTTTGGGTCGATGAGAATATGCATGTGCTGCTCACGACAGAACATCCATCAAGTGGTCCTGTTATCGGTTGGACGAATCAATACAAAAACTCACGGATTGTGTATATTCAATTGGGGCACGATGAACTGGCTTATGGGAATGAAAACTACCGACAGTTAGTAAATCAAGCCATTCGGTGGGTTGCCCAGTAAAAAAACGATGGAAACTGTAGCCGAATTCTCCAAGAATTCGGGCTTCCCCGAAGTCTTGTGACTTCGGCTACAATCAGCTTAAGTCTAATGCTACTAAGTTTTCCGCATGATAGCCTTGAATTGAAATTCAGGCTAAGAGGCTAAAGTCCACTCAAGTGGACTAAAACCTAGTTGCAGTCGGCTTCGAGCCGACTTAGGCTTCTTAGCCTTCGAATTCATTCGTAGGCTGAAAACTAAATCTAAATCGCAGTCCCAGTCCCGCTTTGCGTGACTTTTGTTTTCTTAGCCTTCGAATTCATTCGTAGGCTAAAAACGCGATTCTTAGTAAGATTCGGCTTAATTCAGTGCCATTCAATTTTGGATGATATTATATCATATCTTCCAAACCCAGTTCCTTCAACCTTTCATCACTCGGCTGAGTGGTTTCTGCATCCCAATCTACCAACGCCATGTACTCCTTATTCAGCGTTTCGGCGTCGACTGTGATGTCTCGGACATTTCCTTCTTCAAGCGGTGGGATGCCAAGAAGTCTGCCTGGGATTTTCAACTTCAGCGGATTATGTCCCTCGCGGAGGTTGAATAGATGGCGAACTACGCCGATTCGCTCACCGGCTTTCAGTAACTCGTCCATATCGATATCCCAACCAGTTACGGCTGCGAGAAAATCTGGGATAGCTTTGGCATCGAAGGAGATGTGTCCAAACATGCAGATTCCAGTAGCGTTGACGATGTGCATGATATCGATTAATTTCTTCTGAGCTTCGGCTCTGCCCGTGTAGACAGTTATGTCTTCGGGGGACTCAAATTCCAACCCGGCGGGTGGCGCTATCATTTCGCCGCCTTGTGTATGTCTGCCGGGCGTGGCATCAAGTTGGTAGGTGGGAGATAGTCCGGGCGTAAATTTCGGGTCATGCATTGGTACTTCCTCACCGCCGATGTGGATGGCGTATTCTTCCGAGCCTTTGCCGATCTTTTCAGCGGCTACCTTCACGCCGTCCGCCAAAATATCTCCCAAGCCTTCGCGCTTTGCCAATTTTTCGGTCATGGCGACGATGGCTTCGTCATTCCCCCACGTCAATTCGATACCGTCAGTATCTTCCTTCGTTATGATGCCATTTTCATAGCACTCAATCGCAAAGGCGATAACGCAACCTGCTGAAATGGTATCCAAGCCATAGCGGTTGCAAATATCGTTTAGTTTGATTATGGATTCGAGGTTGTCGTTGAGACAGTTTGTGCCGAAAGCACAGAGTGTCTCGTATTCTGGTTTGTGGACGCCTGCTGCCACAGCATGCTTTCCGCTAATCGCTTTCATATGCCCACCGCACCTGATGGGACAACCCCAGCAACCGTATTTCTTCTCTTCGAGTTCCGCCACAGCGTCATCGCTGATAGCCTTTGCGTTCGGGAAATCAGTGGTTCCCGCACCGCCCCAGTTTTTCACGGGTGAATCACCGCTCATAGCGGAATCAGCCGTGATGCCTGACGTACCGTGCTTTTCCAAAATCTCCCTGAATCCCATGACATCTTCGAGGTATCTTCGACGTAACTCACGCACCTTTCCCGCGTCTGCCATGGGGACATTCATACCTCTATCCGCGACGATGGCTTTGAGTTTTTTGACACCCATCACTGCACCGACGCCAGAGCGACCGGCTGCGCGTCCTTTATCGTTCATGACGCAGGAGATGAGGGAAAGCTGCTCTCCGGCCGGGCCGATGTAAGCGGCCTTGGTGTCCTTCCCGAGTTCCGCCTTGAGTAGATCGTCCGTCCCGGTAGCGTCCTTTCCCCATAAGGCGCCGGCGTCCCGGAGTTCCGCCTTGCCTTCGTTGATGAACAGATACACGGGCTTCTCCGATTGTCCGGTGAAGAAGACGCCGTCGTATCCTGCCTCTTTGAGCGCGGGACCGAAGTACCCGCCCGAATTGGCATCGCCCCACGTCCCGGTGATCGGTGATTTAGCTACTACGACGTATCGTGAACCGATGATCGCCGGGGTGCCAGTCAATGGTCCTGTGAGAAACCCCAACATATTCTCAGGCCCGAGAGGATCAACGCCGTCGGGTTGA
>SDBU01009137.1_pt1 | contig 11162 bp, 10 predicted proteins | sample 2277071 | NCBI WGS metagenome assembly SDBU01 (sample SAMN10397929, study PRJNA504765) | marine sediment metagenome | isolation source: marine sediment core GS08_GC12, 126 cmbsf | place: Arctic Ocean: Gakkel Ridge, Loki's castle | collected 2008 | reverse complement strand
CCCTCCAGCGGGAGGTGGACGCTGCGCTGGCTCGCGAGCTGGGCATTCCCAGGGAGAAGCGGCAGTTCACCGCGCACGTGACGCTGGGACGGGTCAAGGATCGCCGGGCGTGTCCGAAGATGGACGTCATCTCCGGCGCCGTTGCGGATCAGGATTTCGGCGTGGTGGCCGTGGACTCGATGGTGCTGATGAAGAGCGATCTCCGGCCCGACGGCGCGGTCTACACGCGGCTGCACACGTTTGCGCTCGGAGGGTAGTGGAGCTTCAACACGCAACTTGGGGGTGAGGCCGTTTCCGCCTTGTGGAGGATGGGCACGGCACGCCGTGCCCCTACGAAGGCGGATCGGGCCTACCAGCATGGCGGACGCCGGCAGGGCAAAGATGATAATCACAGTCACTCTGAATCCGGCCGTGGACAAGGCTCTGGAAGTGCCGGGCTTTCGGGTCGGCGCGCACGTCCGGGCCACGGTCAAGGCCCTCCTGCCGGCGGGAAAGGGCATCAACGTTGCGCGCGGGCTGGCGCGGCTCGGGAGCAGGGCGGCGGCGTGCGGCTTCATCGGCCGGGATGAGGAACGCATGTTCCGGGAGAGCCTGGAGGCCGAAGGCGTGGAAACGCGCTTCTGCATCGCGGCGGGCCGGACGCGAACGAACACGACAGTCCTCGACCCCGACGCCCACACGAGCACGCACCTGCGAGAGCGAGGCTTCGCAGTCGGCGTCGACGACCTGGAGGCGCTCCAGGACTTGCTCACAACGTGGCTTGCCGAGGAGGCCGCCGCGGTGGCATTTGCCGGCAGTGTGCCGCAGGGGATGGGTCCTGCCGATCTTGCGGCGCTGCTCCGGCGGTGCGCCCACCTCGGCGCGCGCGTGATCCTGGACGCCAACGGACCGGCGTTGCAGGCCGCCCTGGGCACGGGAGCCGTGGACACCGTGAAGCCGAACCTGGAGGAACTGGGGGAGTGCCTGGGCAGGCCGGTGAGTCGGGACGGCGCGTTGGCGGCGGCGGCGGAGTTGCTCGACCGCGTCAACACCGTGCTGCTGACGCTGGGGGCGGAGGGGGCTTTCCTGGTGAGGGCGGGTGCGACCGTGGGGAGGCAATGTCGGCTGGCGGAATCCGAGGTGCGGAACACGGTCGGCTGTGGGGACGCCTTCCTGGCGGGGTGGCTGCGGGGTGAGGAGATGTGCGAGGATCCTGCCGAGGCGCTGTGCTGGGCGGTGGCCGCCGGCGCTGCCTCCGCCATGAGCGAAACGACGGTCGGCTACGCCCTGGCGGACGTCGAGAGACTCCTCCCGCGCTGCAGCCCTATTCCGGCCCCCTGACGCTGCCCGTCGCATGCGGGGCATTTCAGGGCTCCGGCGGCACGATCGGCTCCCACTGGACTCCCGTGGCGCCCAGCAGGTTGCCCATCGCATAGGCCAGGTCAACCTGGGCGATCTGGTATTCGACCAGGGCTCGAATCTCGGCCGACTGCGCGTCGGCCAGGCGGGTCTGCGCTTCGAGCACGTCGGTGGACGTCCGCAGGCCCAGTCCGAACTGATTCTGCTCGGCCTGTAGGTTGCGGCCGGCCATGATGGCCCTCTGCCTGCTGGCCAGTATCCGCTGCCAGGTGGCTTCGAGGCGGTCAACGGTATTGGCTACTTCCTGTTCTATGAGCGAGCGGCGCAGGTCGCGCGTGGCCAACCGCTGGACGCGGGTGTAGACGGCCCGACGCAGCCGGCTCTCGGCCGCCCTGTTGCCGATGGGCAGCACGAGTTGCAGCCCCAGTCGGTGGTCTTCAAAGCGCCTGTCGAACAGCATGTCCCAGGCGCCGGGGCGCGTCGGTCCCATGCCGTTGATGTTATAGGTGTAGTCGAGGGCCAGAATCGGCCAGGCCTGGTTCCTCTGGTAATCGATCGTGCTGACGTCCTGGGCGATCTGAAGTTCCAGTTCCAGCATTTCCATGCGGTTGGCGAGGGCAGCCCGGGTCAGCGGCCCCAGTGCCAGATCGTAGTGGACGGGGTTGGGTTCGGTGTCCGGGATGATTGTAGTGGGGCTCCCCATTCCCAGGCCGGGTTCATTGAGTATCCGCTTGAGTTCGCGCTCCCGATCCCTGACGGCGTTGTCGTCGATGATGATGGCTTCCAGGCGTTCGGCCACGCCGGTCTCGGCGCGCACGATCTCCACCTCAGAGACCTGTCCGACCGCCTCCATCCGGCGGACCCGTTCGAGTTGGGTCACGGCCAGGTCATATTCGTTCTTGCGCACTTCGAGTTCCCTTCGCGCGGCGTACAGCCGCCAGTAGACCCGGTCCACTGCGGCTATCACCTTGATGACTTCGAGCTTCGCCCTGGCCTCGGCGATCTGGGACTGGTAGTAGGCGATGCGGATGCCGTGCGTGTTGGTGCGCGCGCCCGCGTTGCGCAGGAGCGGCTGACTGACCGATACCGAGAAATCGGTCGTGTAAGTGGGATCGGCCGTGGCGAAGAGGTCCTCTGTTTCCGAACGGGCGAAGGGCAGGTCGAAGGTGATCGTCCCCCCCGTGCGCAACGGGAAGTGGACGCCGAGGTCGGCGCTCAGGGCCTTGGTGGTGGAGGGGGGAAGGTCCTTCGAGATCGGAGTTTCGCTCCTCGTGTAGGTGAAGTTGGCGAGCAGGGACGGCTCAAACACGGCTTGCTGTTCGCTCAATGTCTCGCGGGCAATGGTCGGGCTGATCAGATAGACCTTCAGGTCCAGATTATTCTCCAGGGCGATGACGCGGCAGTCGCCCAACGCGAGCTTCAGCTCCTTCGGCGGGGCTTCGGACCGGACGCCTTCTTCGGCGTCCGGCGACTCCAGGGACTCCTCTTCGTGCGCCGACATTGCTTCGAGGTCGAGCGGGTCTATCTGCCGCAGGCGACGGGGCGGCACGTCCATCTTCAGGAACGGGTCGCGGCCGGACAGTCCCTGGCACCCCGCCAACACGGTGCAGCACAGTGCAAGAACGATGGCGGCGCTGGCGTGCTCACTCATGGCGAAGGGCCTCGATGGGATCCAGACGGGCAGCCTTGATCGCCGGGAACATCCCGAACACGATGCCGACGCCGGCGGAAAAGCCGAACGACAGAACCAGCGCCCACCCGGGGATGTAGGCGTGATAGTGCTCGGCATCGGGGATGCTGGCCTTTATGATGTGGGTGATGAGGGTCGTGAACCCGTGGGCCACCAGGAGGCCCACCAGGCCGCCCAGGAGGCACAGCACCACGGCCTCGACCAGGAACTGCAGCAGCACGGCAGACGGCCGCGCGCCGACCGCCTTGCGCAGTCCGATCTCACGGGTGCGCTCCGAAACGGAGACCAGCATGATGTTCATGATGCCCACCCCCCCGACCAGCAGCGAAATGCCTACGATGCCGGACGCGACGATCGTGATGACCAGTGCTATCTGCTTGAACTGGGAGAGGTACTTCTCGAGCACTTCCACGCGGAAGGTATCCGGGTCGCCGGGCTTGAGGCGGCGCACTCGCCGCAGGAAGAACCTGATCTCCGCCTGGGCTTCCTGCGAGAGATCGGTAGACTTGCTCGTGGCGATGACGAGCATCCACGGCTGGGCCATCTTCCAGGCGGTCATGAAAGGAATGCAGGCCTCCACGTCCGACTCCCCCTGGCTGAACATCCCGGACTCCAGGTGCGGTTCCACGATGCCCACGATGCGGAACAGCCGGGACCCGATCAGTATCTCCTGGCCGATGCAGTCGCGGTCCAGCCGCAGCTTGTCCCTTGCCTTCGGTGTGAGCAGGCAGACCGGACGGGCCTGGTCCTTGTCTATGACGGAGAACGGTCGCCCCAACTCGACGTACCGGTTCTCGATCCTGTGCCAGGCGGGATCAATCGCCAGCACGCGCACGCCCTCCACGGAGCGGTCCCGAAACTGGATGGTCTGGTTCATGAACCCAACGCGCGTAATCTCCTCAACGGACGGACAGTGTCTCTTGATGTCGTCGAACTGGTCGGGAGTGAACCGGATCAGGTGCCAGGGGGCCTGCCTGAGCGACCCCTTGTCCGGCCGGCTCGGCACGATGTACAGCTTGTTGGTGCCGAAGGCCTCGAATTGGGACAGGACGTGCTCCTTGAAGCCGGTCAAGACGGCGATGACGGTGCTCACGGACGCCACTCCGATGACTATGCCGACGGTGGTCAGCGCCGCACGGGTCTTGTGGGTGCGGATCTGCCCCAGTGCCAGGAAAGTGCTCTGGATCAGCAGTTGCGCCAAGAGCAAGGGCCCGCGGAGCAGCATCACGGCGACTTCTCCTCCTGTGTTCGGCTCTGGCTTCGCCGTGGATCTTCCGTTCCCTGACCGCCGGACGCCGGCGGCTCCGGTGCGGTCTGCATTTGAGAAATGGGGTCTTCCTCGATCGGCAGGTCGGAGTAGATGCGCCCGTCGCGCATTCGGAGGACGCGCCTCGCGTGAACGGCGACGCTGGCTTCGTGCGTGACGATAAGGATGGTCTGCCCTTCCCGATGAAGCTGGTCGAACAGGCCGAGTATCTCCTGGCTTGTCCTGGTGTCCAGGTTCCCGGTCGGCTCGTCGGCCAGCAGAATGGCGGGGCCGTTGATAAGCGCCCGGGCGATGGCGACGCGTTGCTTCTCGCCGCCCGAGAGCTGGTTGGGTCGGTGCTTCATCCGGTCGCTGAGGCCGACGCGCTCCAGGGCCTCGCGGCAGATCCTGCGGCGCGCCCACCACGCGGTCTTTGAGTAGATGAGGGGCAGTTCCACGTTCTTCAGGGCGTTGAAGCGCGGAAGTAGCTCGTAAGACTGGAACACGAAGCCGATCCGTTCGTTGCGCACGCGTGCCAGCGCGGCCACGCCCATGTCGGTTGTCAGCCGGCCGTCCAACTCGTAGCTGCCCGAGGTGGGTCGGTCCAGGCATCCGATCACGTTCATCAGCGTGCTCTTGCCCGATCCGGATGGTCCCATGACGGCCACGTACTCGTTCTGCGTGACATCCAGGGTCAGGCCGTCCAGCGCGTGGATGCGCTCGACGCCCATCTTGTATACCTTCGCGATGTCTTTCAGTCGAATGAGCATGAGTGCCGGAAACGCCGCTGGGGTTTGCACTACGTGCCGGAGCCGGCGTCTGGCCCCGCGCGCCTACCGGGGTGGTGCAGGCCCTCGCCGTTGTCCTCGTCGCGATCCTTGTCGGGCTTCTCCCCTGCTTCCTCTGGGGCCTCCTCTTCTGCGCCCGACTCGGCCTCTTCTTCCTCCGGCTCTTCCTTGACCTTCTGCTCGTGCTTGATGCCTTCCAGAACCTTGTAGGGTCCGGCAATGATCAGATCGTCTTCGGCGATGCCCGAGAGGATAAGGGTATGGGTCTCGTCGCTGGGCCCGATCTTCACCGGCGTCACGACCGCCTCGCCGTCTATGAGGCGGTAAACCACCGGGGCGTAGGTCTTGCTCTTGTCCACGTTGGGGTTGTTCTCCCGCACGCCGCGTGGCAGCTCGTCAACGAGGCGTTCGAGGACCGTCTGGCTTGGGACCTTCAGGATGTCCTTGTGGTAGCGGGTCTCGATGTCCACGTCCGCCGTCGAACCCGAGTAGACGTGGCGTCCCTCCAGTTTCAAGAGGATTTCGGTCTTGTAGTACTTCACGCCCCCCCAGCCGACGTCGTGCGTCAGAGCGATCGAGTCCACCACTCCTTCGAACTCCTCGTCCGGGGACGCGTGGATCTTGGCTGTGGCCTGCTGGCCCACTTCCACGCGGCCTATGTCCGTCTCATCCACCTGGGCCACGAGCAACATTCGGGAAAGGTCGGCCACCTGCATGATGACGGTGCCCGGGTTGTTCATCGTGCCGGGGATGACCGTCTCGCCGACCTCCGCCACGACCCTTGTGACCACGCCGTCAATGGGGGAGGTGATCGTCGTGTAGGTGAGCCGGTCGCGCGCCCGCTCGATCTCGGCGTCGGCTGCTTCCAGGTTATACCCCAGCACGACCAGGTTCGTCTCTGAAGCCTCCAAGGAATACATCGCCGACTCGAGCTGGGCGTCCAGTTCCTGCGCCCGGCACAGGGCCAGGTCGCACGTGGCCTCGCTGATGTCGCCGGTTTCGAGGAGTTTCTCCTGCCGCTCCAGGTTGAGCTCCGCTTCGAGCAGTGAGGCGCGGAGGCCCTCGATGCGCGCACGCTGGCCTGCGATGCGGGCCCTCTCCACTTCAATGTGGGCTTCCTGGCCGGCTCGGCGCGCCTCGACGGCGCGCAATGCAGCTTCAAGGTCGGTGGCATCAAGCTGCACGAGCACCGACGGCTCGATGGGCGGCTCAGCGTCGGGGTCGCCCTTTGTCACGCGATCACCTTCCTCGTAGGGCAATGCTTCGGTCCTGGCGGAGACCCTGGCGCTGATGTTCACACTGGTCTTGGGCTCGACCTCTGCCCGAGCGCTGACTACCTCCGTCAGATCGCCTCGCTCCGGTCTCTGCACGGTCACCAGCGTGGCGTCGGCCGCTTCGCTCTTCGCCCTGACCCACAGCCATACGCCGGAGGCCAGCGCCATTGTCACGACGAACGTCACAACGCTGGTAATGACTATCTTCACGGGCGTGCCTTTCTCTGGTGCTCAATCGTCTCGGTATTTCCGGAGCCACGCCTCCAGGTCGTCCGGAGTGTCTATCCCGATGCACGGATAAGGCGTGACGCCGACCCGTATCCTGTAACCCGCGCTGAGCGCGCGGAGCTGCTCAAGTCTCTCGGCCGTCTCCAATGGGGCAGGGGGGAGCTGCGCATATTGCAGCAGGAACTCCCGCCTGTAGCTGTAGATGCCCAGGTGCCGCAGCAGTTCGACCGGCGCCCCCTCCAGGCGTCCGCCGGAGTCCCGGGGGTAGGGGATCGGGCTGCGGCTGAAGTACAGCGCGTATCCGCTCTCTCCCAATGCCACCTTGACCACATTGGGATCCTGCCACTCCTCCTCCGATCGGATCGGATGGGCGAGCGTGCCCATCACGGCGTCGTCGTCATCCGCCAGCAGGGCGATCACCTGCTCAATCTGCTCGGGACGTATCTCCGGCTCGTCGCCCTGCACGTTCACCACGACGGGCACGTCCAGGTCGGCGGCCACCTGGGCTATCCGGTCCGTGCCGCTCTGGTGGCGGGCGTCCGTCATGCGCGCTTCGCCGCCGAAGGCCCGCACCGCCGCGACGACGCGTTCGTCGTCAGTGGCCACGATGACGTCTTGCACCGACGCCGCCTGCGCGGCCCTTTCGTAGACGTGCTGGATGAGGTACTTGCCGGTGACCTCTCGGGCGACTTCGAGGATCGGCTTGCCCGGCAGGCGCGTCGAACCGTAACGGGCGGGAATGATAACGGCTGCTTTCACGTGGCGTGCGGTCCTCTGCTTGGTGTGGCCCTATTCTACCGGCGCAGTTCGCAGTTGCAACGCGCCGCCTCACGCAAGCGGGCGCAGCAGGGCGATGCGGGCGTTCTGCTTGATGCGCACGCCACATTTGGGCACGGTCAGGACGGAGCGGATCTCGCCGCCGGTGCAGAGGGCCGGCGCCACGGCGCAGCCGCAGCTCAGCAGGCGCTCGTTGCCGACCAGCAGCATCGGAGGCGCGCCTTCTTTGAGGCCCTCATTGAACCGGACGATGTAGCTGCCCTCCTCCAGGCGCCACCACGCGTACTTATCGGCGGGGCTGTGCTCGGCGGGCTCCACCGGGTGGGTGGATGAGGGTTGGAGTTCGCTGCCGCCGAAGTCAATGCTGCCGCGCGAATGCCCCGCGAGCACCTCGGCCACGGTGAGATGCACGCCGTGGGCGTCCACCTGCTTGTCCCGATGGATGCTGCCTTCCAGCCAGTTGTCGAACAACTCCCCTGGGCGCATGACGACCCCTCCGAGCACACCAGAGCCAGAAACGACCGTTCAACTCGATATGCGATGAATAGTAAGAGGTCACGCCCGTTCCGTCAACCCTGAAGCCGTGGGCAAAGGGCCGCCACGAGGTAGCCGGCGTGGAAGGGCCAGACTTGACGGCGTTGGAGGCTTTGTCGTAGAGTCACGGCGCTGCGTGGCACCGGCAACTCAAGGGGCGCAGAACGACCCATGGAATCCGTGTCCATCGTCCGGGCGGAGGACGTCAGCAAGGCGGTCGGCGACCTCTATCGAGATATCAACACCCATCTGCGGCCCGACGTCCTGGAAGCCCTCAACGTGGCGCTGGCCCGCGAAGAGTCGGAGTCGGCGCGGGAGATACTGGCTGCACTGCTGGAGAACCAGGACATAAGCCGCGAGGACGGCGTGCCCCTCTGCCAGGACACCGGTCTCGCGGTGGCGTTCGTCAGCATGGGCGACCAGGTCGTCCTGGAGGGGGGAACGCTCCAGGAGGCCGTTGACGAAGGCGTCCGCAACGCCGTCGCCCAGCATCCCTTGAGGGCCTCGACCGTCACCGATCCGCTTGAACGGCGGAACGCCGGCGATAACACACCCGCCATCCTCCATCTGGAACACGTAAGGGGAGACGGGCTCGTCATCCGCCTGATGGCCAAGGGGGGCGGGGCGGAGAACATGGGCCGCCTGTGCATGTTGACTCCGGGCGAGGGACGCGAGGGCGTCGTGCGGGTCGTGGTGGAGACGGTGCAGGATGCGGGGGCGAATGCCTGTCCCCCCCTTATCGTCGGGGTCGGGCTCGGCGGCGATTTTGAAACGGCGCCCCTGTTGGCCAAGAGCGCCCTGTTCCGAGACATGGGGCAGCCGCACCCTGAGCCGGCGCTGGCGGAACTCGAAGCGGAGATCCTGACGCACGTCAACGCGCTCGGCATCGGTCCGCAGGGCTTCGGCGGGCGGACCACGGCTCTGGCCGTTCTGATAGAGAAGGCGCCGTGCCACATCGCCAGCCTGCCGGTGGCCGTCAACCTCGCGTGCCATTCCCACCGCCACGGCACCGTGACGCTGAAAGGGGAGCACAAGCGTCTTGCTGACTGATCCCTTCGGGCAAGGGGGTGCTCGGTGTCGTCTCGCGCAAAGCGCCGGTTGCTGAAGGCTCTGGCAGCGGGCATCATCGTCGCCGGTCTGATGGCGCTGATCTTCCGCCCGGTCGCGGAGCGACATGCGCCGCAGCCTCCGGCCGCCCCGGCCCGCGCCCAGCAGTCCGACGCTCCCCGGTCAGTCACGTGGGTCTACGATGGCGACACGATTGAGGTGAAGGGGATCGGCAAGGTGAGGTTCATCGGCATTGACGCTATGGACGGATACAACGAGGACCGCATGATGAGCCAGGCGCAGCAGTACGGGATGTCAACGGACAGGGTGAAGCACTGGGCGGGGAGGGCGAGCGAGTTCGTGCGCGGCTTCCTGGATGGGGGCGAGGTGGGGCTGCGCTACGGGCCCGAGGCGGTTGACGGCTACGGGCGGACGCTGGCTTACGTTCACGTCGTCCGGGATGGCGAGGACGTGGACCTGAACCTGTTGATGCTGCGGGAGGGGCTGGCGGCCGCCTATCGCCGCTTCGATCATCCCCGGCGTGCAGAGTACCTCGAGGCCGAAAGGACCGCTCGGGCCGACCGGCTGGGGCTGTGGCGAGATGCGGCGACTGGACCCTGACGATGCCGAAGTGCCCGGCGACCCGCTCGACAAGCTCGGGGTAAGCGGGGGGGTGTACGTCCTTGTCTTGAAGTGCGCCGGACGTGCGTTGAGGGTGCGCGTGGGGGCGCTGGGGGTTCTGTCATTTCGGAGCGGCTTCTACTGCTACGTGGGCAGCGCGCGGACGGGGCTGAGGGCGCGGCTGCGGCGGCACTTCCAACGGACCGCCAGGGCGACCCGCTGGCACGTGGACTACCTGCGCGGACGGCTCCGGCCGCTGGCCGCTGTCACGTGGACGGGGCAGGGGGCCATCGAGTGCCGGTTGAGCCAGGCCGTTGCCGCCCTGGCCGAGGGGAGCGTGGCGGGGTTCGGGTGCAGCGACTGCCGCTGCCGCAGCCACCTGTATTACTTCGCTCGGGATCCGGCTGCGCGGCTTGGCAAGATTCGCCTTCCGGGGACGCCGTCGCCGCTCGTGGTGCAACTGCGCAGGGGCAAATGAGAAAGGGACGGGCGAGCGGCCCGTCCCTGGCGGTCGGCTGTCTGTGATGGCCCTACGGCGCGGCGGGAGTGATCTCCTCCGCTGCGAGTTCGGGCTCCAGGTCTTCGCCCTGGAAGGTCAGTTCATCATCAACGGCGTCCACGATAATCCGGCCGCTGACGAACTCGCCAGCCAGTATCCGTTCGCTCAGCGGGTCCTCCAGGTGCCTTTCGATGGCCCGCCGGAGGGGCCGCGCCCCGAACTGCGGGTTGTAACCCTTGTCTATCAGGATGTCCACGGCCTTCTTCTTGATCACGAGCCTCATGTCCTGGGCGTCGAGACGCTCTTTGACCTTGTCCAGTTCCAGTTTGACGATTTCGTGCAGGTCCTCGCGCGTCAGGCCACGGAAGACGATCACGTCGTCCACGCGGTTGAGGAACTCGGGGCGGAAGTGCTTGTCCACCTCGTCTATGAGCTGCTTCTTCATCGTTTCGTAGTCGGTCTGCTCGCTTCGGCTTCGGAAGCCGAGGCCCGCGCTGTTCTTGATGACCTCTGCGCCGATGTTGGAGGTCATGATCACCACGGTGTTACTGAAATCAACGCGACGCCCGAAGCTGTCGGTCAGACGCCCGTCTTCCATGATCTGCAGCAGCATGTTGAAGACTTCGCTGTGCGCTTTCTCTATCTCGTCGAACAAGACCACGGAGTAGGGACGCCGGCGGATGCGTTCGGTGAGCTGCCCGCCTTCTTCATAGCCCACGTAGCCCGGCGGCGCGCCCACCAGACGCGAGACGTTGTGCTTCTCCATGTACTCGGACATGTCAATCTGGATCAGCGCGTCCTGGTCGCCGAACATGAACCAGGCCAGCGATCGGGCCAGCAGCGTCTTGCCCACGCCGGTGGGGCCGACGAACAGGAAACTAGCGACTGGCCGGCGGGGATCCTTCATGCCCGAACGTGACCGCCGAATGGCGCGGCTGGCCGCGTTGACGGCCTCGTCCTGACTGACCACCATCTTGTGAACTTCTTCTTCCATGTTGAGCAGACGCGTGGCCTCTTCGTTCTCCAGCCGCGCAAGGGGCACCCCCGTCATGGTGGAGACGACCTCACGGATGACGTCCTCGTCCACGGAGCCGACGACCTCTGCTGTCGCGTCCAGTTC
>SDBU01009136.1_pt1 | contig 11162 bp, 12 predicted proteins | sample 2277071 | NCBI WGS metagenome assembly SDBU01 (sample SAMN10397929, study PRJNA504765) | marine sediment metagenome | isolation source: marine sediment core GS08_GC12, 126 cmbsf | place: Arctic Ocean: Gakkel Ridge, Loki's castle | collected 2008 | reverse complement strand
ACAGTCACTTGGTGCAGGGGGCTAGTATGGAGCAGTGACTTTACGAATCCCGCTAGTTCGTTTGCGGGGCGTTATCAATGAGGCAGGCCCATCTATAAAATGGGGACGATAGCCAAAGACCCGAACTCCATAGCTCTTGGACTCTCCATTGGTACAGGTGGGAAGCAGTTCGCACTCTAATATTGAAAAACGCAAAATGGTATACTGTCTTATAGAGCATGATTACTCAGCTAAATTTGAGTTGGTAACATGCTAGTGCGTTAGCTTACTCACCAAGCATTGCCAACGCGATGGTTGCTTTGGATATGGATAAGACGGTCTTTCTAGATACCAATATCTACTTGCATTACCGGCTTTTTGATCAGGTCAACTGGCTGGAAATCCTGAAGGCATCCGAGGTCATGATAGTTATTCCTCCAGTTACGGTTCGCGAATTGAACAAGCACAAAGAACTTCATCCTCGGCAACGAGTGAAGGAGAGAGCGGCCACAGTACTCAAAAAGCTACTATCTTTGTTTGGGTCTGACTGTCAAGCGAATATCCGTGATGGTGTCGAAATGAGGCTCGAAGACCGCGAACCCATGGTCAATTTCGCGGAGTTTCAACTCGATCAAGACGTTCAGGATGATCAATTGATTGCAAGCATCATCATGTTTCGAAACGAGAGGCGCGAAGCGGAAGTCATATTAGTCACTTCAGATGCAGGCCTGACGTTGATAACAAAGGCCAAGCGCCAAGGTATACCCACAGTTACGATGCCAGATAATTTGAAACTCGCCGAAAAACCTGATCCAAACCAGATCCGTATCAGAGAACTTGAGCAGACAGTGCGTGCGCTTGAGCTAAAAATACCTCAAATCTCACTGGTATTCGGAGACGGTAGTCAACATGCCACATTTGTGTTACCGCATCCGACGGAACTCACTCCAGAAGAAATAGCAAGTAAACAGAAGTTACTCGAACAACAGTATCCCAAGATGGAGCAAGAGTCTAAGCAAACAAACGTATTGCCTAGACACTTAGCTTCTGCCAGATTGAACGCTTCCATGGGTAACACCCTGCTACCAGAGGATATAAGGAAATACAATACGGAGCTTGATGAGTTCTACCGCGCATATTCTGAGTATTTACCAAGGAATCTTTGGTATGAAAATCTCGGACATAGAACTATTAAACTATTAATATTTGCTGCAAATGACGGGACAGCCCCTGCTGAAGATGTGGATGTGTTCTTACATTTTCCTGACGGTTTCAAGTTAACTGATGAACGGGGATTCCCTAATGTACCAGAAACACCTGAACCACCTGCGAAGCCAAGAACACAAATGCAGCGGTTGCTAGAGTCCTTGAGTGGGGGGCTAGTAAGTATGCCTCCACTAATGACTCGTATACCTGATACAGTTCTGCCACCACAAAACGTATCGGCTCCGAATATCAGGAATACTGGCAGCTACGACGTCGATTATCATATTCAGAGGCTAAAACACAAGCTACAGGAACCGGCCGACCCTCTCTATGTTATATTTGAATCATTTAAGAATGCTCGGTCTTTCCATATTGACTATCGATTGTTAGCGGCTAACGTCCCTAATGAGGTAACTGGCCAGTTACATATCATTATAGAGAAGGATTGAAAAGCGCTTTAACTGGTCTGTTTGTTGAACACAATCTGCATTACTATCCTATATATGCCCCTCTCTCGTCAAAACATGTTAATCCTATCCATGCAAATGATAACTTTGGAGGGTATTTCTGCCCTTGATCTTCACGTGTTAATTGCTTCATTGTTATCGTTTCCATTATGTCCTTGACTCTATTATATAACGAATCTATTATACGTAATATAGGAGACTATAATTATGAACACAGGATTTACAATAGTAAATATTAGTATATTGGTAGCTAATGTTATCCTTATCTGTCTTGTTTATAGGCAGGTGAGACATATCTATAAACCTATAATAATTACAAAAGTAGTATCTAATAAGGCGAGTGTTGATGATATACCTACTGTCTTGATAAGCGAAAACCCATACCTAGTTGTTAGCAATTTATCCAATAATAAGGCAACGAAATTAAATATGGGCTTTGAGTTCTGGCTAAAAGACAGGAAAATTGTCCGAATGAATAAAAAACTGCGGTATCTTAATCCTAAGGAGGCAATAAAGGAAGTAATTCCTACTAGTGAAATAATCCGTAAATATCCTGAACTATTTGAGGAAATCGAGCATGGGAAGAAGCTAAAGAGGATCCCTAAAAAGACTTTATCTTTATTATTAAAGATTACAGTTACCCAGGGATTTCCCAGGGAGAAAATCACTGACTCTTATACGATAGAATGGGGTTCTCTAGAGAGCTATCCAGATTTTGACTCGCATCCTATTATGAACTGCTGGAACCAAAGGGATGGCATATATGTATACAAATTGAAGCGATAATTCTGGAGATAATATTACTAGAATATCTAAACCATAATTGGATATGAAACAAATAGCGGTTATATAAACAGGCTAAAGGTGGTAAAATCATTGTGCGCGCAAAATTATATTTTCTTAATATTAAAGGAATAGTGCGATGAATCATAGCAATCAAGGAAAAGAGGAAATTTCAGAAATAATTATGCAAAGAGCTAATCAATACACTCACGGTATTGTTAAAGCTGTATTTGCATCAAAAGGAGATGGCACTTGGAATAACTGTGTAACCTATATAAGGCTGTGTGGTGGCGAGCCAATTGAGACCAAGTCTTTTATTTATCCTGGGTTCGAGATGTACGAAATATCACTTAAACCAGAAAGTATTATGGATTTAGTTGATGATTTAGTAAACAAGGCTGAGTTCCATATATTGAATAGGATTGCTGAGATTAAAGATGGTACATTTGATAGGTCTGGGCCTGGTCCACAAATAGGTCAACACTTCCCTAGTGGAGAATCATGGATTAGAAATGACTGGCCAGGTAATCAGTTTCTTTTTAGAGGAAGGCGAGAAATAAATCCCCCAAGTAACCCACTTATAGCTGTAGGAATGCCAGCATATCCAGATGCGTATGCTGCAATTGAACATATTGTCGGTATTGATGCAAGAGGTGGTCACACCTTTGATGGTGGTGTAGTCTTATTCCTTCCTGATTTCCGTGCGAGAATAACAAGTGTAGCTTTGGGTATTCAGAATGTTTCACTCAAAATAGAAGCCAAAATGGCAGAGCTAACGGAAATAGTTGGGAAAATATATGCAAAGAGCAAGGATGGGATGGTTATACAAAGCGACTTCGATATTGAAACAGAAGAAAAAGAAATAGAACTTGGATTACAACCCGAACACGTATACATTGGAATCATGTACAGGCCTGATGGTCAGATAATAGATGAGTGGAAATTTTCTCCATTCAGACAGACGCGCAATATGGATATCGAGATGTTCACTCCTGAGTATATACAGCAATTAATTGAGCAAGGGGAAGATAGTAACGTTGAATTTAAACCTGGTTCAAAGGATGACAACGCCAAGAGAGAAATAGCGGAAAGCGCGATAGCTTTCTCCAATAGGAACGGCGGTATTATACTTGTTGGAGTTAGTGATAATGCAAAAGTCGAGGGTGCGTTTGGGGCAGGATGGCAGGATATATTTACTCAGTCATTACGTGACAGATGTGAACCACCTATAGAGCCAAACGTGCGCCAAGTAGTTATACAAAATAAACCTATTTATGTGCTGGTTATTCCAGAAAGCACTAATAAACCTCATTTAATGAGTGGAACCGGTATAGTCTACATTCGTGTGTCTAGTACAGACAGACCAGCAACTCGTCATGAATTAGATGAACTATATGAACTTAGGCAGAATATTGGATTGCCTTTTAGTAGATCCTGAGGTTTATTGGATAAAGGGGAAGATCAGAAGCAAAAAATCTAATATATAACTAAAGATATGTAGCATATGCAATACTCTAGAAAGAGAAGAAGACCCAAAAGATCTGAAAAGCCTTATGACAAAGGTAGTCTCGTACACTATTTGGTCTTAGCACAGAATAGACTAGTGCAGCTATCCAAAAGCGGGCAGATAAGCTATAAGTTAATTTCGCTGAATATCATTACGTTTATAATCCTAACTACATTAATAGTAACACATTTTATAATACGTCCTGACTCGTTTTATTCTTTAAGTTCTGCTGTAATTCTAATTTTTTCTTTTATTGGCTGCTTCATTATTGGTGTGTTTGTTTATGGTGCAGTTCTAGAGCCGATCGCCAACTTAGCTGGTAAACAAGTTGAACCCTTGAGGCTTAGTATTATTGTACTCTTAATTGATATTCCAATTGCAGCGGCTGGTTTAGTTTTCAATCTATCACTACTGGCTAATATTGCATTTGGTATGATTATTCTGCAAATATTTATAATTCTCTTGGGTGCATTGTGGACTTTCCCAAGTAGAGGTAATGTTGATGAAACGGCAAAACCTAGCCAATTCAGAGTTATTTTGGGTGATATGGGAGCTGTAGCATCACTGATATCACTTATTGCTATGGTATTAATATTCGTTTTGGGTAACTAATGTACTTTCTCATACCAGATGCTGTCTGTTGACTGGGTACTATCAGTCGTGGTATTAAGCACTTTGCTGAAGTGAACTGATAATTCTTCTAAAATGAACGATATAGAATAGCAAACACCTTCAAGAAGGGAGTTACGCGAATGACTGAGAACAACTTTTGGAAATCAAAAGACGCGGTCGACCAGTATCAACGAACAGCCAATATTATTATTCCTGATCGTATAGATATTCTGTCGAAGATTGCTAACCTAGCGTTAATGTTTGTTTCTACTCAACCAAAGATTCTAGACCTTGGATGTGGAAGTGGTGACGTCACAGCGGAAATTATCAAGCAAAGACCTGATACATCGGCTTGTATGGTTGATCTCTCTGAAGAAATGATACAATTAGTTCGTGAGCGTTTCCGAAATAACAAGAACATTGAAGTGATCTCCAGTAATTTAGACGATGGCATTCCGGATAATCTGTTATCGAAGAAGTTTGATGTGGTTACTTCAACTTTTGCATTACATCATGTCGAATACGAAAAGAGGGTAGGACTGTATTCTCAAATCAAACATATTCTATGCGATGGTGGTTTGTTCATCAATGGAGATATGTTTATCGGTGAATCACCAGCTATTACTGATTGGGAAAGGGACAATATGGTTGGGCAGGCATCTAAACGTTTTAATAGTGAATTAGGATTAAAGACGACACCTGAGCAGGTAAAGCATAGACTGTTGGAAGAATCTGCTGAGCAGGGAGACAAGCCAGGAACCATTTGGAATATGTGTGAAGATTTAAGACAAGCCGGTTTTCAATATGTTGATTGCATTTGGATGAACTACTATCTTGGGATTGTTGTGGCATCAAGGAGATAAAGGGTAAGGAAGCATTTCGCAACAAAATAATATTGATTATCTTTCGATTGACAAATCTCTGGGGGAAGATTAAACTCCAGCTTCGACATGTGAAACTGCCTAAGAACCAAATAGCCGTGGTATAATGGACAAGAAATAAAGAATCTAAGAAGCTGTGATGGAACTATGGCCACTGAGCAAGTGAAAGACCTAGTCAATTGCCTACAAGAAGATATTCAGAAGTGGGAAGGGCAGGAACTTGAATTTATGAGGGATTTTCCGACCCAGGCTCGTGACATTGCAAAGGAGATAGCCGCTTTTGCAACGTCAAACTCGGGTACCATTTATATAGGTATTGCCGAGGACAAGAGTATCATTGGTATCTCAGAAAGTAGTGACTCTATTCAGGATCGCATGGCGGGTATCTGCCAGAAAACAATCAGACCAGCAATAGTACCGCTACTGGAGTTCATAGAAGTAGATAACAAGTCAGTCGCCAAGATTAGCGTACCAAAAGGTCCAGAGCCTGTCTACTATGTTAATAACATCCCCTACATGAGAAACTTGACTGCATCAGAACCAGCGACGCCAGACCAGGTAAAGGAACTACATAGGAAGCAGTTGCTCAATGAGATTCTGGTAGTGGATCGTATCGGATCCACTGGTGCCGCCTTTCGGTTGTGAGTTAACAGGAAATGCCTAACGTGATGGCATAAGGATGGTAACAGGAACGGAACAGGAACGGAACAGAACGGAACAGGAACGGTAACAAGCCGGGAACAAGTCAGGAACAGTGTTATTGCCTAGCAAAGAACAGGGAACACGTAACAGGGAACAAACAAGAAACACTAGAAAACCTTGATGAATAGTGGTCATTCTGCGTGTAACACGTAACGCGTTACGCGTTACGTGTTACCGAGTGCAATTGTTCCATTACCGTAACAAGTTGTTCTTGTTGTTAGGCTCCAGTGTTGCACCGTTGTTGCAGAGTTATCATCGTTGTTACCAGTTCCTGCTACCACGGTTCAGAGCTTGTTGCTACAAATGGAGTTTTGGACAAGATAACGTATCCTATGTTTTGATACTAATGTTATGATCGATAGACTCAATGATGGAAGTGACTTCCAGAAGGTCACGTGCTGAGTATTTTACATCTTCATCTGTCTGAGTTCGAACAAGAATAGCTGGTATACCGGCAAATTCTGCCCCTCGAACATCAGCTTCAAGATTATCCCCCACCATCCAAATACGTTTGGGGTGCCCTACTAACTCCAACGCATTTTCAAACGACTTGAGATTCGGTTTTTCATATCCTATGATCGCAGATGTAATACAGTAGTCGATATATGGCGATAACCCAATTCCGGCTACTATCTCGGAAAGTTCGGGAACGTGATTCGAGAGAATAGCATGTTTCCAGCCTCTTTCTATTAGGCGCGTTAGAGCTGGCATTGTGTCTTCATATAGGACAAATCTTCTTGGATCAATGAAAGCATCACGCACGAGTGAAGACAACTCAACGGCCCGATTTCGGCTAAAACCAACTCCTTGATAGGCACGAGTAAAGACTTTTCCCATTAGGGACCACCAATCTTCTGAGGTGGTCAGATGTGTGTGAGATTCCTCTGGGCGGTGCCAAGGAAATCCATCTCTAAGATATGGCCGTATCTGTTCCATGTCAACCTGGTGATTAGGTTCATTGACATCCAGGACTTCCATGACAGCAGAACGCCAACGGCCAGGGCGATCTACCAGGGTACCCTCAAAATCCCAAAGAATTACTTGCTCATATCGTTCCATGATTCAATGATATAATATATCTTATTTCTTAATACAACGAACCGACTAATCAGAATTCATTCTGAGATGTCACTACTATAACCCGCTGTCACTGTTAGTCTGTCAACTAATAACCAAGTATCATCTGGATTATTTTTGATATACTCCGTCAGGTTGTCAATACCCTTTTCAAACGCTTCCTGTGGTATCATTGTTAACACAGATGTGTTCTTAGCTCTGGCTGCCTTAAGATGGGCAGCACCTGTCTCGTAAGTTTGCTGTATTACCTCTTCAGTTGTTATACCTGAGAAACCAGCGCCACTTAGCCACTTCTCCACTATTTCTACTGATGGTGTCCTGGCTTTATCAATATCTAGCACTCCCGGGAAAAACGTATGCTCCACGTCACCCTCTATCTGCTCAATGGCCCCGTATCGAACGATTGTTACTCCTGAAGTAGTGAGGACTCGTTTGCATTCTATCAAGACACGAGTTGGGGAATCGACATGATGCAATAAGTGCGAAATAAAAACTAAATCAAACGATTCATCACGGTATGACAAGCCCTGGGCATCCTGATAGTCCCATTCAATCATCCCGTCAACATCCTTTTCCTGGGCTTTATCCAACATCTCCTTGGAGTAATCGGCTCCAACCATACGATATTGCAGTTGATTTGCCATTGGAATGGTGAATCTTCCTGTCCCGCAACCTAAATCGAGAACTTTGGTGTCTTCTTGAGCCTGGGAATACTTGGAGATTAGTTTTAACCACAATTCGATGTTTTGTTCCGATAAGGAGCGTCCTTTATCGTAGGAGGGTGCAATTCTACTGTAATCGGCTTTTTTCATGTAACTGCTTCACACGATATCTGTCGTATTCGAATTGTATCATAATCCATATGAATTCGAATAGATAATATTTGTTATTTAAAAATATCACCGACCTGCCAAACTATTTGCCTAACCGGTTGCACTTCCTCGTTTAGCTAGGATTTGTTTATTAATTTCAGTCATTAATCATATCCCCTCTGTCACTATTAACACTATTATACTACTGATGCATAATTGTAGTTTTGAAGTCGTACTTCAACCACTTTACTTTCTTTGATACATAATACAGAGTGTTCACATGACTTCAATACTTTACTTTCTTTAATGCGTTTTGGAGTATTTAATACTTCTATTACTTGATATCGATGATGGTATAATAGGTCTGTAGTATTAAGGCAGGTGTCTATAAAAATGGATTGGACAACTATAATTGCTGTAGCTACCCCAATAATAGGCTTCCTAACACTTTTCGGCGTTTGGCTTGGTCCTCGACTAGCAGAGCGCAGTCGGAGAATCCACCAAGCTAGGCAATTACATCTTGAATCACTTAAGAGTAAAGTCTTCCAGCCGCTCCTATATCAGCTTGAAAACTATTTCCTGCCGGTAATAGGGCGAGAAAACAGTAATATCATAGAAAAGTCTGAATCCATTGCCTTGCCAGAAATCTCAATAGATGAGTATGGTGCCGTTAATAGAATTACACTTTCAATAAAGACTTTGGAGGATACATTAGAAGACTGGGAGATGCAAGATTTCGGTAGCGATGCGTCAGGACTACGCCCATTAGAACGGCCAAAACTGAAACATGACCCACAACTTTATGAAGACGTCAAAGAAAATCATGAGCCTAGGCTAGTTGATAGTTGGGAAAACTTCCTGGCAAAGGTTAATGAATACAACTGCAGGTGTTTGGAGTATGTAAAACAGCTAGCACAACTATTGGCAAAACAAACTCGGCTAATAGTATGGGACCATTATGAGTCAAAGCCGGGTATGAATACTGCTGGTATCGCTGCTTTCATATGGGAAAGGCAAATAGGACTTGGTTCTTCCCATTTCTTTATTGAAAAGAGTGAGAATCCACGCGTATCTATAGCTAATAAGATAGTTGCTGTGGGTACTAATGATGAGATTACACGCTGCCGTCAAGTAGTAGACAGTTTGGTAAAAGATAGGGCACAAGCAGATAAGCTTATGAATCTCGCTGGTGAAATGGAATTAGAAGAGAAAGCTTTGTCGCTTAAGAAAGAGTTTACTGACCTGATTCATTCTCAAAAGCTGAGAGGTAACTGTAAATACACCAATCAGTAGGAGACAGTAAATATGGTGCAGACGAATCAATATGTTTCTGATGAGTTATTTCACTTCGTTGGCCGGCACGAACCGACACCAGAAAAACGGTTTTCAGTCCTCACTCATATTCTTGCCACAGGTACCCTAAAAGGCTCTCGTCGGCAAGTCCAATCTAATGAAATCTACCTCGATGATAATGTAGTTGCTGGAGAATTAACTAAGATTTCTGCCATTTGTTTCTGTGACATTCCCAAGGAATCCCTGCGTATTCATGTGGCCAAGTACAGTCAATTCGGACTGTCATTCACTAAAAGGTTCTTATCATCGAAAGGGGCAAAACCAGTCATTTACATACCCATTAAGAGTAAAATGTCAAAAGGGAATCGAAATAGGGGGGTTGAAGTGCCCCGACGCTTGAAAAAACTAGCGAATGCTCTCATTACAATACAACAGTTCAAGAAGAATGAGGGTAATAAGCCAGTGATTGACGAGAGAATTAGGAATTCGGTTTATTCAGCTGCCAATGAAAGCAGTTTTCTAGCTACAGAGTTTTACTACTTCATAAAGATGTATGACGAGGATTTAGAGCAACAGCACAAGAAGAACTACTACATGGAAAGGGAATGGCGAATGGCCAATGAACCTTTGGGAACGACATTGAAATTCTCTCTAGATGATGTTAAGGCTGTGATGGTGCCCAAGAGCTTCAAACCCCAATTGCTCAAAGAGTTTAAGTCTCTTGGAAATCGAGTAATACACCCCGGTTAGGATTATCCTAGCTCATAACGTCTTTGTGCAGCTTCAAGCTATCCTCAAACTTCACGGACCTTGTGTAGGTTATAACACCATATGCATTACCCCGTCAGAAGATGCCACGCTTCACGATATTCTGCCAGCTTCTCTCTAATCTTCTGTTCTTGTCGTGAGTGCCCTGTTCCTATACCCAGGTAGTTCTTAGTACTGTTCTCAGCATACTGCTTCGCAGGGATAATCCACGCTTCAGGCTCTTTTCCGCCCGGTGGCCACTCATCCATAATTAGACCCACGACAAATAGATTCTTTGGCGGATTATCCTTGTCTAATTTGGGTACGTTGAAATAGCCCTTCATTTCATCAACCCACGTAGTCTTGACCTGTATCTCCACGTATGTCCCATCTTTCTTCTGAATAACCGCATCCACACCACTAATGTCGGCTACTGGTAGGAACGGCATAGCCCCTTTCTCAATAAGCTTGCCAAGGACATATAGTTCACCGAGTTTCCCTTTTTCCAGGGAACCTAACTCTGTCATTTCCAGCACCTTGTTGGTCGATTGTACCACAAAATATGCTTGTTGGGATATTATTGAGAAGCATATCCACTATCATTTAGCTTGTGGAGAAGAACATAGTAGGCGTTCGTGTTAGGCAAGCTCGAAAGGCTGCTGGAATCTTCTATTCATCACAGCTTTTCTATCGATTCAATTCCATTTGATTGTCTTTATGACCTTCCTCTTTGAAAATGCTGTACTGATTTGAGCACATTCTTCCATATCTTGCTGAATCACAGTACTTGAGATAACAAAGAGCCAAAAAGTTACATCTATGGTGGCTATTGACATTGCAACAGGGAATGCTCTACTCTCAATATCACAAAGGAGGTAAAAAGATGCAAGCGTACTGTATGAAGTGCAAAGCGAAGAGAGAAATGAAGGATGCCAAGGCTATAACCATGAAGAATGGTAAGCCGGCTACTCAAGGAACATGTCCTACGTGCGGCACAAAAATGTTTAGAATTGGAAAGGGCTAAAGCTAATACTCTGGGAATTCAGATTATTGATGAGGCCAGATATCTACCGACAGATGTCTGGCCTCTTTGTTA
>SDBU01009135.1_pt1 | contig 11164 bp, 6 predicted proteins | sample 2277071 | NCBI WGS metagenome assembly SDBU01 (sample SAMN10397929, study PRJNA504765) | marine sediment metagenome | isolation source: marine sediment core GS08_GC12, 126 cmbsf | place: Arctic Ocean: Gakkel Ridge, Loki's castle | collected 2008 | reverse complement strand
GTCTATCCCTGCTTCCTTGGCACATGTCTTCCAGTCTCCCTTGATATTTTTGTTCCTGCAGAGGATGTAGTCCATCCAGACAGACCTGTCTGTGTAGTCTTCCATCACGCACAATTGGCGTATATTCTCATCGACCTCGCTTTGGCCATGCAATGAGTCGAATGTGCCCGTATCCTCATTGTAGCTTGCGATATAGTGCACCTTGAAGTCCATTGATGGCAGGGCTCCTAGGACCTCATCCATGGAATCGAGGGCCCTTATTCCGTATGGGCACTCGCTCATCACGAACACTTCGAGCTTTCCGGCTATCTCATCCCTGCATTCGGTCGTATCTGCACATGTCGGGTCATCACAGTCTACAAGGCCATTGTTTGTGTCGTCCTTATTATTTGTGCATATCTCAGCTGTTGGGTCGAATGTACCACCTACTTGGAGATTGTAGTAGCTGCCCGCTTCGATGAAGTACCTTTGAAGCCTGGAATAACCGTCTGTCTTCTTTACATCCTCTCCAAAGAGGATAGCTGGCAATGTCTGTACTCCAGTTTCCTTGTATATCTGTTTGCCCTTGGCATCGGAGTAGTCATAGCGGATGAACTTGGCGGCTGGGAATTCCTGAGTCAGTCTGGCTTCGATCGGCTCGGTAGAGCATTCTTCGCACCTTTTGTCGTTTAGGATTATTACGTCAATTGGCATTTCTGGAGCAATATTCTCGCATTCTGCAGGTGGATTGCTCATCTCCCTGCATAATACTTTGAGGAAGTCCTTTTCTGTCCTTCCACCTCTGTATTTCTCACCGTTGACAAAGATCGTCGGGCTGCCGCCAGCTCCGGCTTTTTGTGCCAGAGCGATAGACTTCCTATGTAGATCTGCGCCTTCATCTGATTCAGCGCAGGTCTTTATCTTGCTCACATCAAGAGATGCTGATCTGGCGCATGCTTCCCACTCTGCAGACTTGATATTCTTGTTCCTGCAGATGATGTAGTCCATGTATGCATAGCTGCCCTGGCTGTACTTGATGGCGCAAAGCTGCCTTATATTCTCATCAACCTCTGGCTGACCGTGTAATGAGCTGAAACCCGTACCTGCCTCATTGGCGATATAGTTCAGGTTGAAGTTGACACGGTCCCCTATCTTTTGGAGGACCGGGTGTATGGCATCTTCAACTTGGGTCCCGAAGGGACATTGGCTCATTATATAGAAATCTAACTCTACATTGCCTGCCTTACCAGTTGGGTTGGCAACCTGTTGCGTGCCTGTTTTTGGTATGGCTTGTCCTCCACTGACCTTTGGAGGTTGTGTCATTGCGCCGCCCCTGAGTACGTCGACTTCGTTCATCAAACTGTTGTATTGATAGAAAAGATAGAAATTGAGTATTATCGAAACTACCAGGAAGATAGCAAGGAGTTTGTCAAGTGAGATGCTCTCGACCTCCCCATATTCGTCTTCAGCAGTTTTATTGGCATTAGCTCTCGATCGATCGATAGTTTGAGCCTCTTTTTTGGCAACATTTATATGCTTTGCCTTTATCTTCCTTTTTATCTTTTTCTTTTTGCTAGCCTTCGACTTTGCGTCAATCGAATTATCTTTTTCAGTCATCTTAACAACACCTGTGTATTAGTGCAAAAGGATTTGTGTCATTAACTACGGTGCTATGAATTAAAAACCCATGGTAACACAAAAGTCACCGATTAACGCTGTTTTCTAATGGGAGTTTACTGGTTTCAGAAATATATGGTGATTAAGGCGTAAACGACCGGGATTTTGCCTATAACTCACATAGATCACTTGAATCTTTTAAAATCATTTATCCGACCCAGAACTAGTGACATCTTCCAGAATCTACAGACACATTGGCTGGCCCGGATCACATGAATCCTTCGGATTCATTATCCAGTCCAGAACTCGCAGAATCAACTTTATCCTACAGACACATGGGCTGGCCCGGATTCGAACCGGGGATCTTCGCCACGTCAAGGCGACGTCATAACCGGGCTAGACTACCAGCCCATGCGTGAGCCTCACTTCCTTTTGGCCTGGGGTGTATGCTTGAGTTTTGGGCCCCTTCCAAAACCGCATGCTGCACATATGTCCTTTCTCTGGTTGTAGCTTTTTGACCCGCACCTCTTGCAGATCACATGCGTCTTGGTTTTGCCTCTCTTCCCGCGGCTAGCGGTTCCTTTTGTCATTATGAGCTATCTAATACGTTATTCGCCAATAAAAAGGTTCAACTGACGAAGAGTATCATGTCGCCCCTAAGGAAGAGCCTTTTGAATTTCTTTTCAACATCGCCTTCTCTAAATTCGGCATCCTCAAGGACTAAGTTGATGTGGATGTCAAATGCTTTTAGCTTTCCCTGAATCTCCATGCCGTTTTTCAGCCTGACAAGTACCTGGCTGTCTAAAAGGTCGTGTAATGCGTCTAAAGGTTTCATAGAAACACCTAAAAAATACTTAATTTTAATATGGATTACAGTATAAAAAAGGTCTGAGGGTTTTCTTATCCAAAGATCAATGTATTATATGCCTCCAATAAAGGAGCTTGAGCGACGCCTGACAAAGGTCAGACAAAAGATGCGGAAGGCTGGCCTATCAGTTTTTGTTGTTACAGATAAACACGATATCCTGTATCTGACAGGAAAGGAGCATGGCATCCTCCTTATAACGATGTCTTGCTCGACGCTCTTTGTGGCAGATATCTTCATGCATCTGTATTCGGCGTCCTACAATCAACGAGGATATCCTCATATGTTACAAGAGCGCAAGAAAGGGACCTTGAAGGGGGCAGTGAGGTCATTGAGGGCCAAAAAGATAGGGATATCCAACTATGACCTACGATCCATAGCCTCAAAGGCGCAGAAAAAACCCATCATTGCCCAGCCAGTTTGTGAAGCCAGGATGATAAAAACTGACTATGAGATGCGGTTCATGCGGAAAGCTGCAAGAATGGCTTCTGTGGCCATGAGGTATGCGGAAAGCATTGTAACAAGGGACATAACAGAGATAATCGCTGCCTCAAGGATCCAGCACCGGTTATATGAGCTTGGATCTGATCGGCCGGCATTTGATCATGGAATGCTCCTTTGCTCTGGGAGTTCATCTGCGGACATACATGCAAGGCCACGCCATCACAAGATAGAGAAAGGGCCTGTGGTGGTGGACCTTGGGGCTGTCTTTGGTGGATATCACTCTGACATGACCCGCACGCTGAGGCGGGGAAGGCTCACAAAAAAACAATCAGAAATGATATCTCTTGTACAGAGGGCACAGGACATTGCGGTCGACATGGCAGGTCCTGGTATAAGTTCAGGAAAGTTGCAAGATCATGTTGTGGGATTCCTTAAGGAAAATTCACAGAAATTGTATCATCGGCTGGGCCATGGGGTTGGACTTGAGATACATGAGCTGCCGTCTTTTGGGGATAAGGTATCTGGAATGCTCGATGTAGGTACGGTTTTCACGATCGAGCCTGGAGTATATCTACCTCATGAGTTCGGGGTCCGGCATGAAGATACATTCCACATGACCTCAAGGGGTCCAAAGCGGCTGACCTGAGCATTTAATTGCTTGCGGCTTTTGCTACGATGTGCATATGTCTATGAGTAAGTCTCATGGCGTAAGGAGTTTGATCCGGGACTGATGAACTGTCTATTCCCATCCTTTTTTGAGCCACCTTAGCACATCCCTTAAGAAGGTCTTTCCTCACATCGTCTGATATGTCCTCCCATATATTCCTCGTTAGTTCCGCCTCCTCCCGGGGGGGTATGCCCTCTATTGTGAATGGGACCCTTCTAAGCCTCGCTCCCATCTCATCAAGGATCTTAGCCTCTGTGTTTTTGGGCAGGATAATTGCGCTTGCGAGCACTGATCTGGAATATCTTTTTGGATCGTCCCCCAGAAGGAGCCCATCTGCGACGACCTCAGAAGTTTTATTCTCCAATTCACCCAATGGACCATGGAAGTTTTGCATATCGTCTTTATCAGCCTCGAACCTTGGTTCCCTGACCTCTGATACCTCCTTTTTCATTTCATTATTATCACTACCTCCCTCATTTATTAATCATATGGCAAGGCAAAAAGACAAAAAGGAGCAATCAAGGATCGCATCAGAGCGGATCGACTCCCTCTTCATGATGGCAGCAAAAGCCTCCAATTCAGATATAAAAAAAGCAGACACTCTTGTGCGGATGGCATATAAAATCAGCATAAGGACAAATTGTAGGTTGAAAAAGCATCAACGCATGGTCTTTTGCAGAAAATGCCAATCTTATCTATCCTCTTCGACATCTAGGTTCAGGTTGGATCCATCTCATAAGAAAATATGTATTAGTTGCCTAGGATGTGGGGACGTGAGAAAATATCCTTATGCCTAGTCTCTCTTTTTCTTTGGAACAAGGACAACCCTATGGCCGAACCTTGCAGGCTTTTTGCTGGGGATGCCCTTCTTCTCTTCATCCAGGACCTTTTCTTCTTCGGTCTTTTCAGGGCCTATGTGCATTTCTCCCTGTTCATCTTCTGATCCTCTGAGTGAATTGATGGCTTCAAAAAGAAGATTCTTGATGTTTGCAGGGGTTATTCCCTTGGTGTATACTATCCATCCTGCAAAGAGGATGATGGAGAATGCAATGGCCTCCACTGGAAGGCTACGTGATCCAGAACTGCCTGTCATCATCTCATGTGTTGTCTTTGAATTCACAAAGAGGTCCCTGGCTTGGCTGAATCCACTGTCATCTCCACTTTCTTTGTAAAGAATCATGGACCTATTTGCGTATTCCATTGCCTTTTCATATGACGCAGCTAGATACTGTTCTTGGGCTTGTTCATATAGCTGTTTCGCCCAGATGTTGACCCTGATCCTTTCTTGCAGGATTTTGGTGGATTTTACCTCATCCTTGTATCCATCTGCTGTCAGGTTACCATAAATTGAAAGTGACCTGTCTGTGAATGCCAATGCATTCTCATATTCGCTCTCATTGTAGAGACGTTCAGCCTTTACAAATAGCTCAAGGGCGTCAAGGGACTTAGAATACTCCCCCATTCTCTCAATGCCTTGTTCATTGTCTGCAAGCTCATAGGAGAGTTTGGCAAAGCCGAAGAACATCTTTGCATCTTCTATCCTACCCTCCTTTCGTGCAATGAGGCCGTCTTCAACATATGTCTCTGCCTTGCCTTCTGTTTTCAGTTGATTCATCAGGTCAAGGGTCTTCATTAGCCCTTCTGTATGGTTAATGTCTCTGTAAAATGTCCTTGAGGCTGTGACATATATCGATGCATTTGTGTTGAAGCCATTTGCATAGAAATATTGCGCTTCCTTGAAATAGAGATCTGCCTCTATGAGCTTTTGGAGCCTTTTGGATCCTTCTATACCTTCATCATCACCTATCTCTGTATAAATTGGGATCACGCTTTCGAGGATATATCTCGCTTCTTCAAAATCTCCCTCCTTATAATGGGCATTGGCAGCTTTGAGGTCCCTGTCAGCATCGATTCCCCTGAGGTAGTTCTCTATCCTGATAACCCCCTCACTATTATCCATCTTCACAAATATAGTTCTGGCATTGTCGATGCTCTCTTGTCCCAGTTTGGTATCCCCTCTGGTAAAGAACCTTTTAGCAGCCTTAAAGAAATTTTCAGCCCTTGATATATCCATTCCTCTCCTGTCGCCAAAGACATAGATGCTGCCATCATTGGATGATACCAATATCTCGAGGGTACCGTCCCCTGTGAGATCCGCCAGGGCTGGACCGCTTTTTATCGCTCCTGATGTGAAGTATTCAAATACAAGGGTTCCATGGGTGTCAATTATCCATATCTTGCCTTCATTGTCTCCAAACACTATCTCTGAAACTCCGAGACCGTCTAAGTTGCCCATGGCGGGCGTGGACTCTATAGCTTTTGAAGTGGTATACCTCTTGATGAGGGTCCCATTTGAATACATTATGTAGAGGTTCTTGTCTGATGACCCAAAGACTATTCCCTCAGTACCGCTCAAGTCGAGGGATCCGCTTGAGGGGGAACCCTTTATCGCACCACCTGTTGAATAGTTGAATGTATGGAGGATCGTTGTGACTGAGATGATCTCGGTTCCCCATCCGTCGGATGTCTTCACCCTCCTTGAGATTGTCTCACCGGTCTCTCCATGTTCAAGCTTGTATAGCTTTCCATCCCCGCTTCCGACGACAATATCGCCACCACCCATGATGGTGGGCGTCCCTGCGATGTCACCGAATGTTTGGTATCTCCAGACCTTGTGTGGGGGGTGCTTCAGAACATAGACCGTATTATCCTCTGACCCGAAGATTATCTCATTGCTCTGATCATTGTCGATATCAAATGTCGCAGCCGATCCTGTGATGATGCCCTGTGTGTCGAATTCCCAGATCAACTTGCCTGAACTTTCAATGCAATAGGCTTTGCTATCAAAAGATGTGAAAACTATCTCTTGTTTTGAGGTTCCTCCAAGGTTCTTGATAATGGGACTGGACCTGACTGGGCCCCCTGTCTTATACCTCAACATCTCCTTCCCATTTCTGTCAACGACATATAGGTTCCCATCATCTGACCCAAAAGCAATATCCTTTCTGCCATCCATGTCAACATCACTGACTGTTGCCGTAGATCTTATGTTCCCTTCGGTCTCAAACTTCCAAAGGAGCTTTCCATCTGAGTCAAGTGCGTATAGCGTGTCGTCATCAGATCCGAATATGATCTCTAATGAGGCATCTCCGATTATGTTCACAGCGACTGGTGACGAGTATATCGGCTCTTCAGCCTCAAATGTCCAAAGGAGCTCAATATCAGAAAGCTCATATGATGATCTTGCAGTTGTAGAACTCTTCCTAAGGTAATCCCTTCCTTCGGTAAACCATTCTTGGGCACAAACTCCTGTCGCAAGTAATGCGACGAGGAATATGGCTAATATCTGCCTACTCATATTCGTATCTTGACTTAATTAATCATTAGCCAAAACATATTAATGCAATGAATAAGGTTGGGGGACGTGGACAAAGCGGCCTTGAATTCATAATGGTATTTGGTTTTCTCATTCTCGTTCTGATAATGACCTCCGTAATCTCCATACAAAAGACTCAGGAGACTGCGGCACTAAAAACAGCTCTGGATGCCCAAAGGGTGGGGACTAGCATAAAAGACAATATCGACGGAATAGCCCAACAGGGGCCTGGTTATTACAAATACTTCTCGGTGCCAAACCAGCTACATGGCGGATATGATTATGATGTCGCAATAGTCGAAAATATCATCGAGCTCTCATATGTTGAAAATTCATGGAGTGCGTATCTGATATCTTCAAATATCACCTACAATTGCCTTTCAAAGGGATTTCTAAGAAAGAACCGGATTAAGCATGGAAAGAACGGCTTGATCATAGATTGTCATCTTCCAAATCTGAAGGCTGACATAGGGACTTATAGGATAATCGGCAACTGGTCGGTGCTGGAGATCGTAAATGATGCACATGTGCCCTCAGAATCGTTTTATATACACTACAATACCAGTGTGCTCGAGGAGAACTTCTCAGTATCTGCACTGGCTCCATATCAAAAGGTCCAAGTCATATTCAATGTAACGAACACGGACAATATTGATATTCACATCGACTTCAAAGATGATATCAATGAGACGACGAAAAGGGATAACAATTATACCCTTGGAGTGCCATCATGAGCAATAATCGCGGTCAAGCATTCAGCAGTGAGATGCTGGTGGCATTCTCGATCTTTATCGCATGTCTCATCTTAGTTCTTGCGCTTTGGAACAACTCAACAAGGGACATACTGGTTGGAGAAAATCGCAAGAAGCTAGTCGATGCCGGCACTGCAGCCGCTGAAAAGTTAGTGAGGACTCCAGGCTCACCAAAAGGATGGAATGAGACATTCGTCACATCTCTTGGTCTTGTCAATGACTCACGCGTCCTGGTCTCTGGGAAGGTGGGTGCTTTTGTTCATATGATGGATGACAACCAGAACGACTTATGTCAGGCAGGCATCCCAAATTATGAATGTAATGCATACCGGCTTGGTATGGGCTCATATCAATTTCTTTTTAACATGACCTATCTCAATGATTCGGTCGTTGTCATAGACGGGACACCAGCTGTTACCGGCAGGTTCTGGGATAACCATACCGATTCACTTTCGATAATGAGGACTGCATTATTGGATGATTCGATCGTCAGGATCAAACTGACAGTTTGGCGCTAAAATGACATATAATCGATTAATTTTCTTTGATTACCTAAATATATAACCAATTAATATATGCCCTGTGAGATGAATAAATAGTGAAAAAAGGTTATGCTGTTATAATAGATGCGACAGTCGCACTTGCATTCGCCCTTCTTTTTTTATCCTCATTATGGGGCATTGAGCACCATAGGGATTCGCTTTCAGAGATCACGATGAAGCGGCTCCATTATGTCTCTGAGGACACTCTCGATGTCCTTAACAAGAAGAATATCCTCGACGATATTGGCAGTTATTGGGCCGCTGCAGATGGGAACGAGTCCTCTGAGGCCTTTGTGAACTCATCTACACTAGCAAAGCAGTACCTAGACCAGCTTTTGCCATCAAATGTTGGATATATGCTCAAGATAGATGACCAGCATATAGTGAACCGGACGAATATATCCCAAGACTCTGCAACATCCCTTTCGCACTCCACACGGCTTTTGGTGGGGTACGGGGCAGGTCTACCTACAAGGGGGAATGTGGCAAGGGCTTATCTGACATCCATCAAGGCAATGGAAACATCATCTTATGCATATTTCGGCGGTTATGTCGGGCAAGGAAATATCACTGTCTATCTACGCGACATCCCCTGGGATGCAACGGTGATCAAGGCATGTCTTGAGCTGAACACACCAAGCGACTTTGAGCTCTTGGTTAATGGGGCCAATGTCGGAACATTCAATCCGATCGGGGGAACCATGGCAGCTAATCTGCAAGAGGATGTAGCAGCAGGTCCCGGAAGCGGCTGCATTCCACAAGCCGACCTTGATAAGATCATACCCGGCGATGACAATGAGTTCAAGATAAACTTTGTGGAAGGGAATTTGACCATGAACTATATCGGTGGCGGCTTCATCCATGTGCTCTATAACACATCAGAGCTTGAGACCGAGGAGGGTTATGAGACCTATCGGCACTATCTGCCTGGAGTCAAGGGCATAATCAATATATATGATGCATTTTTTGTCCCAGGCCTTGTGACGAGCATGAGCTCGAAGATACACTTCAAGTCCAACTACTCGACATATCTGACAATTGGGAACATAAAGGCATTCGATGTTGAGGGTAATGAGTCAGAAAGAACCATATTTGTCCCTGATGCTGACTTAAGGTCAAAGGGTCTCATGTATGGGCCATTGGGATCATCTGGGACGATGAGTATGAATACCGTCCCCATACGGATGGGTACAGGGAATCTCACAAGGTCAGTTGAGACCGGCAATGCTGATGTGGTTCTCATAACCGATGTTTCAGGTTCTATGATGTGGCGAACCGGTTACACTGACTCTACGGTCGGTGTCCAAAGGGACTGTGATGCTGCTATGATAGACGATGACGATACAAGGCGCATAAGCCTCGCAAAATGCCTTGCAAAGGATTTTATAAACAACATTATGAACTACACTGGTAATAGGATCTCTCTTGTGAGTTTCGACACACGTGCAGAGGCCGATGCAAATCCGTACTATGCGCTCACAGACACCCAGGATAATGAGAGTCTCATAACACATCTAGACGGATACTCTGACAATCCAGCAGGTGGGACATGTGTCTGTTGCGCCATCAATAAGGCATATGATATACTAGATACAGCGGGAGAGGATACTAAAGATTATTACATAGTCGTCATGAGTGATGGGATCACCGGATACACCTGTGGTGGATGCGAATATGAGCCTGATGAGGTGATATTTGAGACAGGCTTTGAGAATATCGCAGAGGAGACTGAGTGGGGCATCGATTGGACAAGGACATTTGCGAATCCCATCAACATTGAGTATGGGCTGGACTCCGAGGGCGCATTAGGGCCGAAATACGGGACCTACTATCTTGGCTACTCTGGAGATTTCTTATCAAAGGGTTTGGCCCTGAACAGGACTCCAATAGACATATCGACAAGAAATGACGTGCAGGTCAAGACCTGGTACAGTTATGAGGACACGGAGAGCGCAGATAAGATTGGTTTTTACTACGGGGACGGCACAGGATGGGCTGAGGTATTTTCGGAGTCCGACCCCAATATCGGAGATGGCAACCAGCAGCCCTGGGACTTGGCGACCGCTTCTGTCCCCGATTCCGTGAACGACCTAGAGCTATCCTTTACAGGCATGACATCTTCACCGAATGAGCACATGATGATTGACGCCCTAAGGGTGACATCACCCTTTGCAGACAATACGACCTGCGGCACATGCGCATGCGGGACCTATGCGACTGTGGGTCAAGTATCTGCATGTGGCGGAAATCCCTCTGACTGCGGCAACTCTGCATGTGAGCCTGCGATAAACGATGCGATATGCGCTGCGAGAAGGGCGTATCAGGACCTTGGAGCCGAGGTGAGGACCATAAGCTTTGGAGCATCGATTGCAGGATGCGAAAATGCGGAGACAACACTCAGGGAGGCTGCTGAATGCGGAGACGGAATGTACTGTACTGGATGGAACTCGAGTGACGCTGCATTTTGCTACCAGAACTTCTCAATTTACATATCTCAAGCTTCAACGAAGAGCCAGACGATCCATTATGGTGAGGAAGTCCTTCAGACAGAGTTGTTCCCAGATTCGTACCTAGAATTCGAGTTCATACCCGACAATGACACTGATTGGGGACAAATTGAGATAACGACACAGACAGACCAGTTCGACGATGACGTCAACTGTGATGGTTATCTATATGTTCCACCCCAACTTCAAGTCGCAGAAGCGCGAATGACCTCTTATTCTGGTGAGCATTGGACAGATCTTGTGCAAGTCAATGGAGGGGCTGGCACTGATACAGTCTACAATCTAGTTGACTGGGGTCCTGTCTACTTAGTCCTTGGGGACCCGTATGTGGTTTCCATACCGCCTGAGTCCCTAACTTCAGGGGTCAACAATAGCTTTTTCTTCAGAACCGGAGATAATTGGTCTTCCTCTACCG
>SDBU01009134.1_pt1 | contig 11165 bp, 10 predicted proteins | sample 2277071 | NCBI WGS metagenome assembly SDBU01 (sample SAMN10397929, study PRJNA504765) | marine sediment metagenome | isolation source: marine sediment core GS08_GC12, 126 cmbsf | place: Arctic Ocean: Gakkel Ridge, Loki's castle | collected 2008 | reverse complement strand
CGCGGTGAAGGGAACTTTATCGACGATATGAAAGTGGATGGGATGATTTACTTAGATATTGTCCGCAGCCCGTATGCCCACGCTAAGATCAAAAGTATCAATGACGAGAAAGCCCTGGCTGTTCCTGGTGTGTTGGCCGTGATCACAGGGAAGACCCTGGAACAATACAACATACATAATATGCCCACCTTAATGAGCGACACCCAGATGGTGCTCCCATTAGATAAGGTGAAATATCAATATCAGGAAGTAGCGGGCGTATTAGCAACGAGTCGGTACGCTGCCGCGGATGGCGTCGTGGCAGTAGAAGTAGATTATGAGCCGCTTCCAGTGGTGGTAGATCCAATTAAGGCCTTGGAACCCGACTCTCCAAAGGTGCGGGATGATAAAGAAAACAATCACATCTGGCATTGGGAGTGGGGAGATAGAAAATCCACAGACAAAGATTTTGATAAGGCTGATGTCACAGTGGAGCAGGATATATATATCCCGCGTATTCATGCCTCATCCATCGAGACTTGTGGTTGTGTGGCAAAGTGGGATGCCACAAATGGACACCTGACTCTATGGATGACCACGCAGGCGCCGCATGCAATCCGGACAGTGGTCGCCCTGATCACCGGCCATTTGGGATTATCTGAAGAAAAGATTCGTATTATCTCCCCAGATATCGGGGGAGGATTCGGAGGAAAAGTTCCTGCATATCCAGGTTATGTGATATCAATTGCCGCGTCTATCGTTACCGGCGCTCCGGTAAAATGGATCGAGGACCGCACGGAAAACCTGGCCGCTGACTCATTTGGTCGGGATTATCACATGAACGCTGAACTGGCTGCCAAGAAAGATGGCACAATGACCAGCTTGCGGATCAAAACAGTTGCTGACCATGGTTATACGGATGCCGCAGCCCAGCCTTCGAAGTTCCACGCCGGCTTATTTCATATTGCTACGGGCTCCTATGATTTTAAATCTGCCTTCGTAGAGGTGGATGGCGCCTATACAAACAAACCGCCAGGCGGAATTGCTTACCGCTGTTCATTTCGAGTAACGGAGGCTGTTCACGCGATTGAACGGATGACATCCATCATGGCCCATGAATTAGAAATCGACCCAGCGGAATTTCGGATGAAGAATTTCGTCAAATCGGACAAATTCCCTTATCATTCTGCGCTTGGCTGGGAATACGATAGCGGAAATTATGCGGGCGCACTTGAGAAAGCCATGGATATGATCGGATATGATGACCTGCGAAAAGAACAAGCTGATAAAAGGGAAAAGGGAGAGTTTATGGGGATTGGGATTTCCTCTTTTGTTGAAGTCGTTGGCGCGGGTCCCTCAAAACACTATGACATTCTTGGATTGAAGATGTTCGATTCATGTGAGCTTCGCATCCATCCTACCGGCAAGGCAATTGCACGGTTCGGAACCAAGTCTCAGGGGCAGGGCCATGAAACCACCTATGCCCAGATCATCGCTGAAGAACTCGGAATTCCCGCGGACCACATCAAAATTGAGGAAGGCGACACAGACACAGCCCCTTACGGATTGGGTACCTATGCAAGCCGGAGTACCCCGACAGCAGGGGCTGCTGCCGCCATCGCTGCCCGCAAGGTTCGTGATAAAGCCAAGAAGATCGCTGCTCATTTGTTAGAAGCTGCTGAAGATGACTTAGTATGGGAAGTGGACAAATTCTACGTGAAAGGCTCCCCAGACCAGGCCAAATCCATTCAAGATATCGCTTTTGCGGCGTATACCGACTTTCCAGAAGGGTTAGAGCCTGGATTGGAGGTGGTAAATTATTACGACCCGCCTAATTTGACCTTTCCCTTCGGATCGTATATTTGTGTGGTAGATATCGATCGCGGTACCGGCGAGGTCAAGGTGCGCCGTTTTGTTGCAGTGGATGATTGCGGTGTGCGGATCAATCCGATGATTGTTGAGGGCCAAATTCATGGCGGTCTGGCCATGGGCTTTGCTCCCGCTTTGTTGGAAGAGATCTCTTACGACGAGAATGGCAATATCCATGGGGCAACATTTATGGATTATTTGCTACCCACTGCAATGGAAACTCCAAATTGGGAACTTGGTGAAACAGTTACTCCCTCCCCACATCACCCGCAGGGCTTGAAAGGTGTTGGAGAGTCGGCCACGGTAGGTGCGCCTGCCGCAATAGTTAATGCGGTGGTAGATGCATTATGGCATATTGGGGTTCGAAACATTGATATCCCGCTCACACCCAATAAGGTGTGGGAAGCGCTCAACGAACATGGCGCAGCTATGGACGAGTAAACCCCTCGATAATCCCTAGAGGGCGGGATGATGAAACTCGAATAACCAACCCCGCAACGGATATATTTAGGGGCGCAGCTTGTTGCGCCCCTAAATAAGTAAAATTTTATGCAACTTAACCTGTACTGATGATAATTCATTAGCTTGCCCTAAGCACTCATTTGATAATGCACATATTATTTGCCAGCTAATTTATTAGGAACATAACATGTACGACGAATTTTTCTCCAAAGTGCAAGAATTCATTGCGAAAGACATTCCATTTGCAACCGCCACAGTAGTAAGAACGGAGAAACCCACCTCAGCAAAACCAGGAGATAAGGCAATTGTAACCTTTGAAAAAGTAATGCATGGGTGGATTGGGGGAAGCTGCGCCCAGCCCCTAGTGATTGAGGAGGCGATCAAATCGATTAGTGATGGCAAGCCGCGTCTGATTCGTTTAAGCGTCGCTCCGCAAGATCAAAGACCGCGCGAGGGCCTGATTGATTTACCAATGACCTGTTTCAGCGGCGGCACTTTAGAAATATACATAGAATCTCATTTACCCCAAACCAAACTAATGGTGGTTGGCGGGCTGCCTGTTGCGATGGCTTTGGTCAAGCTGGGCAAATTGATGAACTATCAGGTTGTTGTTGTAGACCCAGATGGAGGCGGTGCTGCTACGCCTGAGGCAGATGAAGTCCTTACTGACTTAGAGGTAATGAATAGCCGGATCACGCCCCTGACCTACGTAGTCGTCGCCAGCCACGGGAACTATGATGAACTGGCTTTGAAAAAGGCATTGCCCTCACAGGCTGCCTTTGTGGCATTGGTCGCCAGTTCTGCCAGAGCCGTGAAAGTTAAAGCTTATTTGGAGTCTGCCGGATTGACTAAAGATCAGATCAGCTCCTTGAAATACCCAGCCGGCTTGGATATCCAGGCTCAGCGCGGAGATGAAATCGCATTAAGCATCATGGCAGAAATTGTGCAGCATCGCCGTAATTCAGACAAGATCGATTTTACATCTTGGAAGGTCAATTTTGGTATTGACGTCACCTCCACCGGAGCAATCGATCCGGTTTGTGGGATGTCAATCAATATTCAAGAATCAGAACATCGCCATGAGCATGGGGGGCTAATGTATTATTTTTGTTGTGAAAGCTGTAAAGATCTGTTTACGCAAGCGCCAGAGAAATATCTTGAGCAGCCTGCTCCTCAGGGGGACGCGATTGATCCTGTATGCAAAATGACGGTTGACATTACGACGGCTAAATACATGTCTGAACATCAGAACATCATGTATTATTTTTGCTGCGCTGGATGCAAAATGTCTTTTGAAGAAACTCCCTCTAAATATTTAGATATCCCAAACCTTGACGCAATCAATACCAGCACATAACCTAGAAAAAGAGCCAATGGATACTGTGCTTCATCCTGTTGGGGTCTTTACTACAGAAGAAACCCACACAGCGCTCCTTGAAAAAATTCCACCTAACTGGCAAGTCCAGCAAATTATTGTTGGTCAAAATTGGACATTTTCATTAATAAAAGACCAGGTTGGACAACTTCGGGCTGGTTTGGCCGCCTCTCCTCATCATCATAAGCTGAGAAAAGATGCTTCGCATCACTTAGGCCAATTTGACGCCTCACATTTAAACCCTGGCCACCTGGCTTGCTATATTTACTCAGAAAACTCAATAAAAGCGTCGGTGGGATTTGCGACTTTGAACGCCCTATTAACCCTCGATGAGGCCTTGTTGGAAGAAATTGGCGCGGCCGACTGGCTGGTAGAGAACAGTTTGAATAAGAATGTCGCCTTTGTGGCGCGTTTCCCGTTTGCTGTTGAAATTGAACCGGTTGCCAAAAAGCTCTGGGTGATTGAAATTGAACCTCGTGAAGGGGAATTCGGGCAATGCGATCTTCCTGCGATCCTACCCGAGACCGAAATCCTCGCAATTACCAGCAGGCATTGTTAAACCATATAATGAGTAATATATTATCGCTGACAAATATTGATGACCAAATCATGCTTCTTGGCCCCGCCACACCGCTGACACCCGCCCTATTTAATTTTGGCATTGATCTACTGTCTGGTGTATTGGTGTACTAGTGAAGGATGCTGAGTCTTTATTTGCTTCCGTGGCGCAGGGATCAAATTTCCGCAACATGGTAGGATTACAACGCGTAACCTTAAAAAGGTGAGAACCAATGGAAAAACCTAAATCAATTGATGAACTGGCGGGGGCACTACACAAACAATCCTATATTACAGATCGAGGCCTTGCCACTGCAATCTTTCTGGCCTTAAAATTAGAACGCCCCCTTTTCTTGGAAGGTGCACCAGGGGTTGGTAAGACCGAAGTGGCTAAGGTGATCGCCAAGATTTTTGATACTAATTTGATTCGCTTACAGTGTTATGAAGGCTTGGACATTCACCATGCTATCTATGAATGGAACTATACCCGCCAGATGCTCAGTATCCGTTTAATGGAAGCTGGGGGAGAGCGCATTAAGGAAACTGATCTCTTCAGTCAAGAATTCCTGCTTCGCCGCCCTCTGCTGCAGGCAATTGAGCAGAAAGACGGCACCCCGCCGGTTTTGCTGGTGGACGAGGTTGACCGCAGTGATGAGGAATTTGAAGCTTTTTTACTTGAAGTCCTCGCTGATTTCCAGATCACTATCCCAGAGATAGGGACGATCAAGGCCAAGCGCCCACCCATCGTAGTGATAACATCCAACCGAACTCGCGAAGTACATGATGCCCTAAAGCGTCGCTGCTTATACCATTGGATCGACTATCCAACCTTTGACAAAGAACTGGAAATCGTAATTGCGAAGGTTCCCCAGGCTCCGGAACAATTGGCCCGGCAGGTCACCGCTTTCATGCAGGAGATGCGCAACGTAGATTTATATAAAGTCCCAGGCGTATCCGAAACGCTTGATTGGACTTCTGCGTTGATCGCTTTGAATACTAAGCAGCTGGATCTAGAAATTGTGGACGACACCCTAGGAGTGATCCTCAAATATCAGGATGATATCGAAAAAGTAGTTGGTGACACATCCCGCCAAATTTTAGAGCAGGTCCACAGCAGGGTTTGATTTTGTCAGGATTCCTCATCCATAACCTACTCATATTTGGGCGCGTGCTTCGCGGTTTGGGCCTGGATATTAATCCTGGAAGAATGATCGACCTGGTAAAAGCCTTGGGATTTATAGACATTGGCAAGAGAGAGGATTTTTATCACACTTCTCGAAGTCTCCTTATTCACCAGCACGAAGATCTCCCCTTGTTTGACCAGGCTTTTGAATTGTTTTGGCGAGAATATTCCGAAAAAAATATCATTGAAATTCAAGGCGGTGGTCAAAAGGGTAAACGCCCAGACTTTACGCCACCACCGCTTGAGAAATCAGCCCCACCAAGACTCAACCGGAATCAAGATGATCCTCCGAGAGAGGACCAACCCCCTGAAGTTGAGCTAACCCAAACTTACAGCCAGCGTGAAGTATTACGAAAAAAAGATTTTGCCGAGATGACCGCCGATGAAATGGCAGATGTGAAACAAATGATGGCTTTATTGATCTGGCAATTAGGCGAGCGCCAGACCCGCCGCCAGCGACCCGGATCAGGTCAATTTCTTGATTTTCGGCGCACTTTTCGCGGCTCTCTCCGGCACGGTGGCGAGGCTCTAATCTGGGAACACCAACGCCCGAAAATTAAACCGCGCCCTTTGATAATCATCGCAGATGTCAGCGGCTCTATGGAAAGGTATACCCGCCTTTTGCTTCACTTTGTTCACAGTATCGCCAGGGGGCTTGAACAGCGTGTAGAAATATTTGTCTTCAGCACTCGCCTGACACGCATTACCCGCCAGCTCAAAAACCGGAGGGTTGACCAGGCCTTGAATAAGGTTTCTAAGACAGTTCCCGATTGGTCTGGCGGCACCAGGATTGGACAGGCTATCAAAACATTTAATTTTGAGTGGGGGCGCCGCGTATTAGGGGGCGGCGCAGTGATTCTATTTATCAGCGATGGTTGGGATCGGGGAGACCCAAACTTACTCCGTAAAGAAATGGATCGATTGCAGCGCAGTTGCCATCGATTGATCTGGCTCAATCCTTTGCTCGGTTCGTCTGAGTATGAACCATTGACGCGCGGGGCGCAGGCTGCCTTGAGATATGTGGATGATTTTTTGCCTATCCACAACCTTGCCAGTCTGGAGAACCTTGGTGAACATTTGTCAAAGTTGGATCAAAAACGCCGGCCGCATAGGTAACCCATTTTACTGGAGGCACAATGAGAGATGTGATGCCCGATATAGACCACTGGTATAACGAAGGGAGGGAAATAGTCGTTGTGACAATAATAGAAACCTGGGGGGTCTGCACCTTGAGGGGCTGGGGCTAAAATGGCTTTATCGCCGGAGGGAAAGATCTCCGGCTTGGTCACCAGAGGTTGTGTGGAGGGGGATGTGTATGACGCCGGAAATGAGGTATTGAAATTGAAGGAGGCGAAATTGCTCCTCTTTGCTCTGGCCGCGCTGACCCTATTCGTCCGGTTGCGACCCGATCCTCGAGATGTGGGCAGGGTGATCGCTGAGATTTATACGGGAACCGTCTACTATCAGGAGGCCAAGCGATCAACGTTCGATATCTTATCCACCCCGGCAGTACTTGCAGCAGCCTCAGGCATGATAGTCGGCCAAATTGTGGTGGAGAAGTATAAATATTTCGTCTGCGAGGATGTTGATGCGAGAGGTTATAAGCTTGACCACTATCGACCATGTGAGATGTGACAGTAGGTTGTGTCCACCCCATACATGTGGCGGTACAGCTTATGGGGTGGACCTCATGTCTATACAATCCCGCATATGGGAATAGTTTTGTCCACTGTGTCTATATTTTTAATGCTTGATTACCGGTTTTGCACTGGGCATGAAGAAGGAATAGCGATCTGGAACCCATTCCTTGAGAAAAAGAATTTGGGTTTTTATTTTGCATGAGCAATATTATTGTATTGTAAAGACAGGTGTAGCCAGTGGGAAGGAAGTGTCATCGCGCTGGACTTGAATAACCATTCTATCTCTGTAATTCATATCCAACTAAACGGAATCGAATGCATGTTGACTTATTTCGAAAGGTTTAAACACCAAAAAGAAAAAATAAATTTATTTGTATGGACTTACATAAAATCAGAGGACAGTCATGTCAAAGAAAATGCTTTTCAATCAAATCAACTTAATATTCATCGCACTCATTCTCTTCGCTTGTGGCACCCCGGGAAGCGAGATTTCATCTCCGACACCTTCCATTCCCCAAGAAGAATTAATTGAGATTTGGCGCCCACTGATTGGTTCCTATTTCCTGGTCAATGTTGGCTGCCAGATAACAGGAGAAATGTTGCTTGAGTTCTCAGAGAGTGATGGTGGAGCAATAGATAAACTCGGGACCAGCCTTGGGATAGGATTATTCCTGAATGCAGCAAGAGATAGTGTACTAGAGTGGGAACCACAAACAGATATGCAAAAGTACAAGGATAATTCTATAAATTATTTGGAATCCATACAAGAAACTATAGGCAATTGGTTGAACGATGAACTTACAGACGAGCATACAATCCAAGAGATCAATGGGATATGTCAAACGATAGACACAGAATTGGAAGATTTAGGCAACATTGCGAGCGAAGTTGGGCTCACAAGAGAAAGCATTGAAGCTATCGGCCAACAGATTGATGATCCATTCACAGAATTTCAACAAGGGATTGATATAGAGGAGGGAGAAGAATAAACCCCATTCAGCACTGAAGTTGGTCTGAGTCGTGGTAATCCCTTTCCAATAGGTGAGATTCATACTGCACCAAATTGGGACATCCAGTTGATTGAGAGTATCCGCGGGGAGGATGCCTGGCAGATGATCCAGGCCGCTAACTTCTTTAACGAGCCCCCAGCAGATGGGATGGAATATGTCCTGGTCAAAATAAAAGCTATCAGCAATTATGAGGATAGCGATTAACATTACATTAGTGATTGGGATTTTAACCTGACTGGCAGCCATCTTATTAAGTATGGCATCGCTGAGGTGGTCAAACCAAATCCTGGTTTGGAGGCAACTTTATACACCGGTGGCGAGACAGAAGGTTGGGTGGTATTCTCGGATGGGACTGACGAGGATAACTTGATTTTGATATTCGATGAGTCAGCCAATTGGGACGAGGATCGATACCGTATCTTTGCCGTTGATGGTTGCGCTTCAATATCAGTCGATATGAATTAAAGCCTGATTCAACCCACTGACTTGGGGATTGACCGATCTGATCCAGCCCCTTCGCCCCTCAGCGCCTTCAGGATGCAATTGCACTTTGTTCCGCTCAGGGAGATGGGTGGACATTTATCAAATATTATTAAATCTATCGAATTTATGCCATTATAATAAATTCAGCGGAGTCGCCGATAATATATGCGTGAAATGGTAAAAAAGACAGATGATCACAAAATCAGAGCCAGCCTCAAATACTGAGCAGCTCGAGCAGCGCAATTGGGAGCTTTCCGTCCTGAATGCGATTGCGGAGTCTCTCAACAGAGAGGTTGACCTGGCACAGGCGCTGCAAATCACGCTCGCTCAGGTGGTGGAATTATTCAATCTGAAGACAGGTTGGATCTGGCTGCTGCATGAGAAAAACGAGCAGACTTATCTGGCCGCCTCTCTAAACCTGCCTCCAGGTCTGGAAGATAACCCCCGCAAGATGGAAGGCTGGTGCACCTGCCTGACCTCGTATGTTGAAGGGAACATGGATGGCGCGGCCAATGTAAATGTGATCACCTGCAGCCGTCTGTCGGGGCTTGTAGACGGCACCGATGGTTTGCGATATCATTCCAGCGTGCCCCTGTATGCTCCACAAGGCAAGAAATTAGGTATCCTGAATGTGGTCAGCGGGGATTGGAGGGAACTCTCCGAGGACGACCTGCGACTGCTGTACACGATTGGGGACTTGCTGAGCATCGCCATCGAACGGGCGAGGCTGTTCGACCAAAGTGCAGAGTATGGTGCAGCCGAGGAACGAAACCGTCTGGCACGTGAGATCCATGACACGTTGGCCCAAGGTCTGGCGGCGATCACGCTCCAATTAGAAACTGCCGAGCTGCTGATGGAGGCCGAGGAGATCAGTGGGGAAACCAGACAGAGGGTGCATAAATCGCTGGAGCTGGCCCAGGACAATTTGGAGGCGGCGCGGCGCTCGGTGATCGATCTGCGAGCAGCACCACTGGAGGGGCGCACATTGGCGCAGGCTCTGGCAGAGTTGGTCGAGGAACAGGGATCGAATAATAGGTCTGAATTAAGTTTTAAAGCAGCCGGAGGAAACCATCCGCTTCCTCAGCGGATAGAGGTTGGCTTGTACCGAATTGCGCAGGAGGCCGTGAATAATGCCCTTCTCCATGCGGAAGCCGGGCATATCGATATTGAGCTGGCGATCACATCAGAAGAGACCAGGATGTCTATAAAGGATGATGGACGAGGCTTCGATCCCGCAGATATTGATAAAGATCGTTTTGGTTTGACGGGCATGAATGAGCGGGCAAAGCTGCTGGGGGGTACTCTGAATATCCTGACCACCCGGGGAAAGGGAACCTGGTTGGAAGTGGGTGTGCCCTCGAAAGGGGGCTGGGAAAAAATTCAATGAGTTCAATTCGCATTCTGATCGCAGATGATCATCCCGTGGTGCAGGATGGGTTGGTGGCAGTATTGAGCACACAACCCGATTTCGAAATCGTTGGCCGGGCGGTGAACGGGGTAGAAGTCCTGAGAATGGTTGAAATCCATAACCCAGACATTGTGCTGTTGGACCTGGAAATGCCAGAGATGGATGGCATTGAGGCACTGCAGCACCTGAGGGTAGATCATCCACAAGTTAAGGCTATTGCATTCACCGCTTTCGACACAGACGAGCGTATCGTCGGAGCGGTGAAGTCAGGAGCTAAGGGCTACCTGCTGAAAGGTGCACCGAGCCAGGAGCTTTTTGAGGCTATACGGGTAGTGAGCGCGGGCGGATCGCTGCTCCAGCCAGTTGTAGCATCCAAGCTAATCGAGCACGTAAGGGGAGAAGGTGAGCAGAGGCAAGAGGGATTTCAAAAGCTCACCGAGCGGGAAATGGATGTGATGAACCTGTTGGCGCAGGGTAAGACAAATAAGGAGATCGCCGTTGAGCTGGTGATCAGCGAACGGACAGTGAAATTTCATGTCAGCTCGATTCTCGGAAAACTGGGAGCCGGGAACAGAACAGAAGCAGTGACCATCGCGGCCCGTAAAGGCTTAGTTACCCTAAACGATAATTAACAGAAATTAGCCAGTATTCAGCTCTCGCCAATTCATTTCTGGACCAACAGCTTATTCGAATCCTGTACGAAAGGACAGGTTATTACCTGTCCTTTTTCCATATCCAGATTCTGGTCCAGCGGACGATGTGGAGATAGTTCCAACTCCTTATAATCTAAATTGATAATGATTAATCAAGGAGCGAATAATGGTACCCCATATTGGTAAAACAGCATTAATCACTGGCGCGAGCCGAGGACTGGGATTGGCACTGGCGAGAGCGCTTGCAGAAGACGGGTGGCAGCTGATCGTTGATGCCCGCTACGCGGACGTTCTGGATTTTGTTCAGGATGAGCTGGGGCAATTGACGGAGGTTGTCGCCATCTCCGGCAGTGTCGCTGACAGGAATCACCTCCAAGAATTGGCTGGAGCGGCGAAAGATGCCGGTGGACTTGATGCAGTGGTGAATAATGCCGGCATCTTAGGAACCAGCCCGCAGCCCGATCTGCTTGACTACTCATTGCAGGCGCTGGAAGAAGTTTACCGGATTAATACGATCGCCCCCCTGGGAGTGCTGCAAGCAGTGC
>SDBU01009133.1_pt1 | contig 11166 bp, 25 predicted proteins | sample 2277071 | NCBI WGS metagenome assembly SDBU01 (sample SAMN10397929, study PRJNA504765) | marine sediment metagenome | isolation source: marine sediment core GS08_GC12, 126 cmbsf | place: Arctic Ocean: Gakkel Ridge, Loki's castle | collected 2008 | reverse complement strand
AATAACGAGCAGAACGAACTGCTTGAAGATCCTGAATTTCTGCGGAAGGCTCGCCGGGCGATACAGTTTGATATGGAAGGATTACAAAGGGGAATATGATGGGTACTCTCGAAACTTTGGGAATGATTGGAATCGTGATAATATGCTTTTGCGTCGTTGTTCTCATTTTAGTGGGAACAGCGGCTGTGGTTGCGTTAGTCATTTCCGTATTTCGGGATCCGTGAATAGACGACGATACAGGGTCAGTGGGATATTGATACTTTAAGGAGGCTATGATGAAAACGGTGTTTACTATGATCTGTTGTGCGCTGTGGTATTTAACTTTGTCTTATGTATTTCTTCGTGAGATCGGGCTATATCCGCCCGTTGTTTTGCTGGACATAATTACAATGATTCTGATATATTGTTTTGCTTTAATCATCGGCAGTAAAGTAATTCTACTTATGGGAAGCGATGATTGACAAACCAATAGAACCGGGCGTCGCCGCCATCATCCGAGGAGCGTTCGGTCAGTTCCGAAATACCGGATGCACGGTTGAAAATTTAGGCCCACCCGATGAGAAAGGTATCTCTAAGGCCGACGTGATCGACAGCGACGGCATACGACGGCGGGTTGATGTACGGCGGTTGATGCCGAAAGGGGAATCGCAATGACTAAAACAAAGATTGTACTGTTGACTGTGTTTGTCCTCGCAACGGCTTTTATTTGGCCCGCGCAATATTTCGGCTTACTGGTACAAGTGCTGGATTTAGCGGTCATCATTGTATCTCTTGCAACAATTATTATCATGGATTTAATCGAACTCAAGAGGTTGGAGAGGGGTGGTTGGTAATGAGCGGAGCAACGGAACGGATGCTCGAAAACATTCTGGAACACGAGCATGATCTATCGCGCTCCGTTCGCTTTCTGGTTCGTTGTCAAGCACTTCCGTTGATCGAAGAATATATGACCAAGCTGATAGAGAAGCGTGTGTACGAATTATCTGATGGTATCCGCTCAGTGATGGACATTGAGAAGGCAATCAAAAAGGCAGTAACCCATCGGACTATACTCAACTGGTGGTGGAAGTGGAGACGCCTTGGATTGGTCGAACAATCGCCAGTCTATAAGGGCCGTATGCGCCATTTAATTTCACTGGCCGAGCTCGGGATTAACACAAAGGAGGAATCGTGAACCAGCAAAAAGCATTAGAGACTCTGGCAACCGTCTACGATATGGTCGCGGCGGATGTTTACGATATGGTCACAAAGGCCACCGCTCGCTGTCCGATACTCGATGAAATCGAAGCCGAGATCAAGAGGCTCCAATCTATTGCGCCAGATCCGCCCAAATGTCAACCATTCCAGAAGGAATTGAGGCTTGCTGCACCTCATAAAGAATCATCAGGAGAGCCTCAATCATTCGAGAGCTTGCCAGCGGGCAAATATCGGGTTTCAGTTCAGGGGAGCGCATATGCACAATGCACACCCCGAAAGGATTTGTCGCCAGACGACTATACGGCGATGGAGATGACGATTATCTCTGGCAGTAGTTGGCTCAATAGAAGGAACATACCAGAAGAAATCGATTTCCTCAGAGAATATTGGACAGACAGTGAGTTCAAAATCATTGGCGGATATGTCCCCGTCGAACTGATCCAGAAAGCGATTGATATTCTCAGGGAAGAGAGGGATTAATCATGGCAACGCGAGTAGATAGTGTAGGCAAGGCTTATAGGGAGCACCTTAACAGACTGGGCTGGATTGATGTCCTTGGTTCCCGAGATAAGGGCGACGCCCTCGAAGATATTGATCCCACGGCTTTTCTCAGGGGTTATGATAAATTTGTGGAAGAGGAATTGATTGTTTGTACCGTATGTGACGCCCATTTCATGTCCGACACAGACGAAGAGAATGAATTGTGCGATACTGGCGAGTACGTCTGTGATGAGTGCAAGACCATATGAATAATCCAGTCCAACATACCTCCGTCAACCAGATGGAGATGCTGTCCAAATGTCAACAGTCCTTCGTCATGTATCACCGGCTCGGCCCGATGCCTGGCAATATCCCCAAGCTCCGAGGCGGCGCGATCCACACTGGCGCCGAGGTCAATTATCGTCAGAAGATCGAGACGTATCAGGACTTGCCGATCTCTGACATTCAGGATGCGAGCGTTGAGGGACTCAAGGCGAGTCTCGAGGGCGAATTCATACTCTCACCCCAAGAAGTCAGTCGGGGCAGTAAGACTGTGATCGGCGAGGCGATAGATGAGGTCTCCCGGATGGCACTCGGATATGGTGAACTCATTGCGCCGTTTTATCAGCCGTGGGAAGTCGAGGAGCGGTTCGAGATACCGATTGCCGAACGATGGAACATTGTGGGGTACGTTGATTGGACAGGCTATCCAGTCGTGGATGGTGAGGTCATTGAGATTCATAAATCAGTCGACCTCAAGACCGGCAAGACCCAAGTCATCATCGAGCGCGATCTGCAAACGAGTATCTACGCTCTGAATTTCTATCGGAAGTATGGATTCTTTCCCGTCAGCGTTATTGAGCATCTCAAGCCGAACAAGACCGTTGTCCGCAAGCCGTTCGAGACTGTCCACGATGAGTCTATTCTCGCACCTGTGATAAATCGGCTGAATGTGTTCATCGCACAGGCGGACGCGCTTCTCGCTGATGAACAGCAACCGCTTCCTGCGCCGTCCGGTGCATGGTGGTGTAGTCCGGCTTGGTGCGGATACTGGAACGATTGTCCATTCGTCAGCGCAAACCTGAAAACGAAGGAGGATGTGCCATGAAGCACACAAAGGCCGAGTGGCTTGAGGCAGCGGAGGCATTGATCGAGCGATATAAGCGGGAGGGATTTGAAAACGCAGATATTCGTGGCACCTATCGTGTCGAGCGATCGTGTCCATTCTGCGCGATGTGCCAATGTGGCCGGGGAGGTGGCCTTAATTGCGCGAGATGTATCTATTATCTGCTGGAATTTAAAACGTGCTCTATGATTGGGCCAGAAATACCCGAGTCTTATTCTTCCTATAAAGTAGTATCCAAAAGGCGAAAATGGTTGGCCGAGAAGATCGTTCCGCGAATCAAATCGATCCCGGCAGACTACGGGTTCTTCAAACAATCGCAGGAGGAATAGATATGCCACTGATTAACGAAGAACTGCTGAGTGCGCTGAGGATGCTGTGTGCGATGCACGGCAGTGAGGAGCACCCTTGGTATCCGATTAAGGGAATTTGCAATGTATTGGCCGCTCGTTTATTAAGAAACATGGGGTTTGTTCGCTTGGAATATTTCGGTGATACGGACTACAACATGGAAGCTCTCGATTCCGCTCGCGCCTATGTTGAGGCGTTGTTGGAGTACGAAGAGCTATTGATACATATAAACGTACGTGAGGCAACATCCGGAAAGGGGATAGATATGGCGAATAATCAGGACAACGTTCAGGAAGGCGTTCTCGGCGACGTTGCCAAACTGAGCGCAGAACCGAAACGGGATCAGAGTTTCGATGAGATGATCGAGGCCGTGCCGATGAATGTGGCTCTCGTCAAGGCAGAGAATGACTCTCTCGCCACGATGGCCCGCTTACATCCTCGGGATGAAACAGTCGTTCTAACGGCGATGTTGGAAGAACTCGAGGCGGTACCGTCCCTGATTACCGGCAAGCGCAATGAGTATTACTACCGAATTCCGAACCGAGGCGAGGGTTTGACCGTCAGGGCGGCAGAGATGATTGCGCGAAGATGGGGCAACAACACAACAACCGTACAGGTCTCCCGAACCGAAGAAGGGGCAATTGCTACGGGCGTTTTTATCGACCTCGAAACCAATGTCCGGTCGAGCGTTCCGAAGGTTGTGTCAAGGTACGAGCGTCGGCGCATCTATGAGAACGACCGGTTCACCGGCAAGTACAAGATGAAAAAACTCGACCCCGATGAGTTCGCAATCGCTATTGACCGTCGAGCTTCTATGGCTTACAGAAACGCGGTGCTCCGGTCAATACCGCCATATGTACGGCTGGCGATCACCGCGAAAATCCGGGCAATCGAAGGCGCGAAATCGAAGGAACCGGGCGCAGTGGACAAGTTGCTTTCCTCGTTCATCGAGATCGGCGTTACACGCGAGACGCTCGAACAGCATCTCGGGCATCCAGTCAAGTCGATCACCGAAGAGGAGTTCGTAGACCTGCGCGGTATCTACTCGGGTATCGCTGGTGGTGAGATCAGCGCGAAGAACGCTTTCATGCTTGAAGAGGAGAAGCCCGAGCGACCGTCCGGTCCGGTAGGCAAAGAGGTGTTTACGCCGGAGGAAGAGAAGAAAAAGGACGCGAAGAAAGACACGGATACTCTCGCAGAAGAGGCGACGCTTAGGGACGTGCTTCTCAAGATCGTACAGGAGAATAAGGGGCTCACCGTGAAGCAGGTCAAGGAGATAATCGCAAACGAGCACGACCGGAATGTAGATTTCAACGCACTCTGCACTCTTCTAAGTCGAATGTGCGATGATGGCGACATTGACAAGTTCATAAAAGATTCCATCCCCGTTTACGGGCCAATGAAATAGACTGTGGCCTGTACACAGCATCAGTCGGTTCCATTGCGGGGCAACGAGGACGCCGGGGTGTTCGAAGAGATCATCCCGGCCCCTCAAACTGTGGAGATTGTGATGAGTGTCGGAGACAAGTATGTATATCCATTGTTCGGCGAAATTGGCGCATTGGATGATGAAGAGTCTGGTATAACATATCGTCTGTGGTTGATCGGTCAGATTGCTGGCAGTGTGGCATCCAGCCAAGGGGACTTCGGTTTAAGGGGTCGAGAATTACTTGATAATTTAGCCGAATGGTGTAATGATTTTGCAAACGCAATAATCACGATGTTGAATGATGAATTGGATCAGAGATAAACATGATGCTCCCCAAGCCTAAACGTGAGCGAGATGAGACCGCACTGGAAATAGTCAGAGAGCTTCCATGCGCGGCATGCGGTAAGTCCGGGCCGTCAGTACCGCATCATCCGACTACCGGCGGGATGGGAACCAAGTGCGCGGACAATCTCACAATCCCACTCTGTGCGGCCTGTCACCGAGAAGTACATGATTCGGGTAAGCGTACTTTCAATGATAAATACCCTGCGCTATACGATAACGCCAGAGGGTTGATCCTCGCGGCTTGGGCGCGGGAAAGAGACACGGAGAAATAAGTGCGATGGACGCGGATCACGGACTTGGAGATCGAAAAGCTCGACAGCATCGAATCGGCGTTCGCAATACGCCTGTATCTCAGATTGAAGCTCTACGCGGGGAATGAAAATTATGCCTGGCCGACACAAGCGCGGCTCGCAAAAGAGATGGGAGTGTCCAAACAAACGATGAACCGAGGTATCAGAAAACTCGAAAGTTGCGGACTTCTCAAACGAGAACGGACAGAAAAACTCGTTTTCCGCCTGTTACTTCATCCTGATAAGGAGTTCGATCAACAAATGTATCATATGATTACATCAAAACGCTCAGAAAAAGTAGTCACAGGAGACTACCCCGAGTCATCACAGGAGACTACCAAAGTAGTCACACAGGTTGACTCCCATAAAAGCAATAAGAACAATAATACTAATATAATATCGTCTATAGGTAATAATAACCTACGCGCGCGCGCGAGGGGAAAAGCGAACGGTGTCTCAAAACGAGACAAAATGCCAGAACGAGACGAACTACTTGAGGCCGATCTGCTTGAATGGTATCCGGATCTGCCGAAGGGGCTTGCAATCATCGCGGCGAGGTGGCTTGATGAGGACTGGTGCATGATTATGAAACGTACAATCGAGGATTCACCGGTCACGCGGAATCCCGTTGCAGTATTTGTCTCTAAACTCAAGGATGCTCTCGGCGGTAATCCAAAAGTTTACAACATGCTCAGGAAAACACAGCGTGATCTCTCGGGAAACCTGATCTCACATGACGAGACGATTACGCGGATACACCTTCACGATGATGCGAAAAAGGAGGAAAGGAAAGATGGTAATTAAAATTGATTTTACGCCCGAAGAAACGGTTGAGGCTCTACGTGAATATGCTGTTGCGAAGGGACTTCTAAGCAACCTTCGGCCGATTACGCCCAAGGATTATAGCCTTCGACTATCAGACGGGGCTCCTGCCGAGGAGCATGTTTTCATTGAGTACCACAGCGATGGAATCGCCCAGGAGAGAAGTAGTCATGGCAGATAATCGAATGTGGCTTTGCTACAGACCGACCGGACGCGTAATCATGCTTGGGAGATTCTTCGATGGTTCTTCTTGGTTTCACGCACCCTCGAAGAAAGAAATGGAATCATTCTTTGTTAGGTGCCATAAGGACGTGGTCGACAATGAGGCCGCTGCAGACTGTGGCTATCCCGCTGATGACGAGGATTTCTGTTTGTTGCTGGAGAGGGCTCCGCGTTCAGGAGACGATTTTGCGAATACCGATTGGTACTATAAACCCGAAAGTGACGGCTCTCATCAATTTGTTCAACTCTTTCCACCATTGAAAAAGGAGGAGTAGCATGAAAGTATTGCTCAGTAAAAGTGACGGGGGTAGCCCGGAGAGGTTTTCTTTGGTCACTGAGATCGTCAGCCCAAGTGCGATCCTCTACAAGCCCGTCGGTGTAGAGATAAGTTTCCTGCTCTCCGACACGACAAAAAAGGAATACAAATATCTTCGTAAGAATATGATTAGTCAAGAGCCTCATACCTTTCAGCTCATATTGCCAGAGTACACTTGCCGGACTTTTAAGGCCCGTATCAAATCGTTTGAAAGGGTGGTCTCTACCACCTTATTGATCTCACGATCCGATGCTGAAACGCTTCGTCAAATATTCAAAGAGGAGTAGATCATGCCGACCATATACGTTCCGAAACGATTCCCGGATGAGCCGAAGCCCGGTACGGCCTGTGAGAGGGTACTCAAGACTCTCCGGGCCGGAGTCGAAGCGAGGCAGCGAGTCTCGGGGATTCACTTAGCGAAAACAGTCTCGCATCGATTCGGTGAATATATCCGCCAGCTACGCGAACTCGGCTGGCAGATAGAGTTACATTGGTGGAGCTACCGAGACTCGGAAGATCGATACCATCGCGTTGCGGACTATGAGTTGATTGCTCCACCTGGTGTATCAATTCGTTTGGATAATGTAATTCATGCACGGACTCTTTTGAAATCGGAGAAAAAGTTATTTACGACAGAAGAAGGGCTCCGCAGTAAGGCGGGGAGTCCGCTCGGCATATTTACAGCATCCACTGAGCGCGACAAAGCGTGAGGTAAACATGAACTGGAAACTCAACCGGGGCGACATTGTGCTGGCAATCATGATCGTCATACTGATCGTACCGTGCTGCTATGAGATGGCGCGAGGTGGTGAACTCGAGGACATTGCCGAGATTGCCGCCCGTACTCACGGACTGCCGGTTCCGCTTGTGTTCTCTCTGATCCAGCACGAGTCAAGCTGGAGGCCTGATGTAGCCGGTGACGATGGACGGAGTATTGGCCTCATGCAGATTAACGCAGTCGCTCACGGCCTCTCGCGGGCAAGCCTGTACGATCCGGTTTATAACGTCGAGTACGGATGCGCGTTTCTCAGACTGCTCTGTACCCGGTTCTCGCCCGATACCGTGCGGGCGTTGACGGCATGGAATTTCGGCGCGAGGCGAACGGTTGAGAACAATCTATACGTTGGTGAATTTGCGCTAAGGGTGTGGACGCAATATAAGAGGGAGAGTAATTGAATGACTTGGAAAGAGTTAATAGATATGTGCCCATGGCTGCCCGAGACCAGCAAGTATTTTCACCATCACCGCAAAGGCGGGGGTTGGATAAAAAGCTCACTGAAGATAAAAAACTCGACCCTCATCGGCAAAACGTGCGTCGTCTCTGACAACCCAACCTTCAAAAGAGAACATTGGCAACGAGCGCCCCTTGAGATGATGGGGTCGGGGATATTCACCTGCTATGAAGAGGCCGTTGGCGTGGTGCGCGTTGGCTGTGAGACACACAAGTTTAAGTGGTTCTACAGGTACGGCAGGGCCAGGGCAAAGCGTGAGCATGTGCTTAATCAGTGGCCACAATACAGGGCGTTCGTGCGAATGGTTGAATGGTATCAGAAAAAACACCCCCTGGTGCAACGATGAGCGTGAACTGGAAAGAGCAGCAAGCGGCAAACCGGAAGACACTCGCGGGCAACAAGCCGAGGAAGTTCCGTAACGTTCCAACCCGATACAACGGTGTCAGATACGATAGCATCGCTGAGGCCGGCTATGCTCATTATCTCGATATTTTGATGAGAGAAGAATTCATTCGCGGATGGCTGCGCCAGGTGCCGTTCCAGCTCGGCCCCGATTTCAAAACCCGTGTTGACTTCCTCGTGATCGACAACGATATGAGATGTGAGGCGCACGAAGTCAAAGGCTACGAGACCGCCAGATTCAAGACCATCCGCCGACTGTGGCCGAAGTACGCACCGTGTCCACTTGTTGTCATTAAGGCCTACAGAGGAATACGAGTAATACAAGAAACGATAGCGGGTAAACCATCAAAGGAGGAAGAGAACCATGCCGACTAAAATAGAATGGACAGAGGAAGTCTGGAATCCTATCGCGGGCTGTACGAAGATCTCGGAGGGATGTAAGCATTGCTATGCCGAGCGCATGGCGGTTCGGCTTGCTGCGAATCCATCGGTTAGTGAGGATACGCGGGAAGCGTACCAATCTGTGATAACCGATGGGCATTGGAATGGCAAGATTGTACGCATGCCCGAACGTCTTAAGGAGCCGCTCAGGTGGCGCAAGCCACGCCGGGTTTTTGTGTGCTCGATGAGCGACCTGTTTCACGAGAATGTGTCGGATAAATATATCGCTACGGTGTTTAGCGAGATGGCCCATACTGCAGAACACCGATTTTACATCCTCACAAAACGCCCCGAACGAATGTGGAAATGGTTGAGTCGATGTGCCAACGGTGAGGGGCTCGGTTGGATTACCCACAACGGAACGGCACCCTCCAGCTATGGCGGGAGCGGAATCATCGTGGGCCATAAGGACTGGCCTCTACCCAATGTGTGGCTCGGCGTATCCATCGAGAATCAGCAATGCGCCGACGAGCGGCTGCCGTATCTGCGGGAGCTTACCAAAAAGGGCTGGAAAACATTCGTCTCGTGTGAGCCGTTATTGGGGCCGATTGATTTTGAGGAGGTTCCAGTCGGCATGTTTGGAGCATTATCACTTGGCCTCAATCATTTGTCGGGCCCAAAATGGGTAATTGTCGGCGATGAGTCTGGCCCAAGCCGCCGTCCCTGCGAGCTTGATTGGGTTCGTGACATACGGGATCAGGTTCTTGAGGCGGGCATACCCTTCTTCCTAAAACAGCTACACGTTGACGGGAAGAAAGTCTCGATGCCGAAACTCGACGGGCGCATCAGGTGGGATCAGATGCCGGAGGTGAATCATGGCGGGGAAGCCGCTGAAAACGAATAGGAAAATACAAAAAAGTCTTGACCGGCTGTCTGGCTTCCCGAATAAACACATTCGCAAGCGCTACCTGAGATCGGATATTTGCTGTCCAGTCTGCAGTACAATCGAGTTCGGCTGGCGATCTACTTCCGATCAATGCTCTGAGTGCGCGATTCAGGAGGCTCGAAAGAAATCTCAGATAGCCCGAATACTGAATATCTCAACACGCGCAGGACGGGTGAAAAAGAAAAGGGTCAAAGATGAAGAAAGTCAAGTTTCCAAATCCTGATACGAACGCCGGCAGGATACTCGCCGCCCTTATGTGGGCTCGGAGTGAGAATCGCAAGCCCTCCGCGCATTGGACCAAGCTGCTTTTTCCGGGTGAGGGGAAGATTCTGCCGGGTAGTATTGCTGGATTTGAACTGGGACGAATTTATAATGATTATCGAACCCGGATTTCAAACCAGTTGCGGGCGAATGGATTTGAAATTTCTATGATATTCAACTATTATAAAGATGGAGATGGAATAATTAAAAAGACCGGCGTATACCGTTTAGAGTCTCCGTGGCCTCTCAGTCCAACCGAGAGGGCTGCCATGTTTCCCGATGAGTACCTGGAACCCGGCCATATGGTAGAGTTTCAGATACCAAAAGGGATAAGGCGTGTCAGTGACCGCAAGCGGGGTGTTCTTGCGGAGGAGCGCCGGTTTGCGGGTGTGCCGAAACTACCGAAAGCCGTCCGGGATTATTGTCTGGAATGTGAGGGCGGTAGAAGTGGAGTAGCCAAATGCCCCTCGGTTGTCAGTTGTAAACTGTGGCTCTTCCGGTTCGGGCGGAACCCTACGAGCGGCGAGATAGAAGAGTGGACTGTAGCAAAAGGAGGAGTCGATCATGGCTAAAAGGGTGAGCATTGCCGAAGCGCGGAGGAATGCAATGGGAACAATGAAAAATGCCGAGGCTAAAAGAATAAATAGGGTTGAAAAGGAAGCGGCTGCTGAACGGGCGCTTGAAGTGACTGAAGTCTACGTTGTGACTTCGGGCATATTTGAAGGGTATCACATCGACGCCATTTTTGATGATGAACAATTAGCCGAGACATATATATCTATTTACGGAAAGAAGAGCGGGCCCGAGGACATGGGAATTGAATATATGGGAATTGAAGTATGGGAAATAAATTCCTCGGAGCCGCCAAGAAAGGACGATCATGGCTAAAGTCTACATTGTGACTGCTGGCGATTATGATAGCTTTCATATCAGCGCCATTTTCAGCGAGGAGCAGTTCGCCAAAGATTATGTTTCTGCTTGTGAGGACAGGGACCGTATTGATAAAATCGGTGAAGAGAATATGAAAATTGAGGAATTTGAAGTAAGCACTTCTTTCAAATCTCTCTAATAAATCCAGCACACCTCTTCCGCCGCGGGGCGAAGATCAATATGTACGAAGCCCTTCGCAATCCCGATACCGTTGAACCCTACTCCGTGCGCCTTACGCATAATCTGAGCCCGAAGGCGGCTGTCGCTGCACTCTACGTCAAACGCCTCGCCGGATACGTGCCTTGATTCTGGTGCGCCGCCCTCCGCTTTGTTATGCTTCTCACACCTTGCCCCGGAACTCACGGTCAACGCCCGGCCCATCTTCTGACGAAGTGCTTGAAGGGAGATGATCGCGCTTGCTTTCGGTAGTGTTCCATAC
>SDBU01009132.1_pt1 | contig 11166 bp, 8 predicted proteins | sample 2277071 | NCBI WGS metagenome assembly SDBU01 (sample SAMN10397929, study PRJNA504765) | marine sediment metagenome | isolation source: marine sediment core GS08_GC12, 126 cmbsf | place: Arctic Ocean: Gakkel Ridge, Loki's castle | collected 2008 | reverse complement strand
CTCTTTGGTCAGGTCTTTTACCTTCAGCCCTTCCGCCCACCTGCCCCGGTCGGCCTTGGGCTTCATCATCATGTTGTCTTCGTTTCTCAGGCTCTCCATCACCGGTGCGTGGGCAGGCAGGAGCTGACCATCACTAACCAGCCTGGCCCTCATCTCCTGGATTACCCGCAGCGGCTCCATATCCTGGACCCGCTTGCAACTGGCGTCACAGCCGCCGCACATGTTGCACTTATAATAGACACCCAGTATGTCCGGCGAGTCCTCATATTTCAGTTCCTCATCTATCAGAGCCACGGAGACGTCCATCCGCCCCTGGCAGGAGTAACCGTCAAAGAGATAGTAGGCACTGGAAGGACAGACCCTGGCGAACCGGGCGCTCTTGACCTCCCAGGCATCTATCCATTTACAGTAGGAGCACCGGGCACAATACCAGGCTACCTTTCTTAAGTCCCAGTAGTATTTTCTCTGCCAGTCATCCTTGGGCAAGCATTTGCCGCCTTCCATTACCATTGGCGTTACCTCCCTATTAAGATAGTAATAGTTCTCTTAGAAACACAGTTTACCCGGGTTCAAGATATTGTTTGGGTCAAAAGCACTTTTAACAATCTTCAGCACCGAAGTATAGGTAGCCGCGCGACTGTAGACCATGTCCGCCCAGGGGCCGTAGGGGGTGGTGAACAGCCCGCCCAGGCTTATCGCCCGCTCGCTGGCCTCAAGGTAGAGACTACGCACCCGCTCCACTTCTCTGGTGTCATCGGGGTCGCAGTGGAAGCTATACTGGCAGAAACACATGCGTCCCCGCTCCAGGGGCTGCAGATAGACGCCGATGTCCCGGGTCAGGTAGCCATGTTGGGCGGCCGCCGCCTCCATTGCGTCGGTGAACTCGGCTACCCGCTCCAGGGTGGTGTGGAAGAAGATATCGTGGCTTGCCCCCTTGTAGCGGGACTTCCAGTAGCCATCTCCCGCCCACGGTTTGCGCAACCGCTTGAGTATCTTCCCCTCCAGCCCCGGGACGCCGCCCACGGTGCGCTGCGGCTCGAAGTGGAGCTCTGAGGCCACCTCCATCAGGGCTCTTTCCTCGTAGGCTATCTTTTCCTCGGGGAGCCGGTGGAGACCCGATAGACACTGGATGATAGTCCACGGGGGCAGGGACTCCCTCAGGGTATTAAACTCGCCGGGCCAGTCCTCGGCCAGGATGGCCGCCAGATTGAAGCTATTTAAAACAAAACACTCGTTGCCCAGCATGCGCCGCTGTATCCGGTATACCGGTTCAGCCACGTCCTCAACCCGTCCAAAGGGGATGAAAAAGAGCCGGTCCATGGTCGGCAGGAACTCAGCCTTCAGGTTTGCCCAGGTCACGATACCCAGTGTTCCCTGCGCGCCCAGGAAAAGCCTGGTACCTGGAATGAGGGCATCGGGGAAAACATGACCCTTCATACCCTTGGCTATGGCGGTGCCGGTCCAGAACAGGTCGCCGCTGGCCAGGACCATCTCCCCCGTTTGAAATACCTCGCTGTATTCACTCTTGGTGATTAGGATTGGTTCCCTTTCCAGGGCGCTGGTCATTACTGACTTTGCCGGGTGGGGAAGCAGGGGGTTACAGACCATCAGCCCCTCTTTTTCCAGTTCGTCCTGCACCTGGGCCCAGGTTACCCCCGGCTCGACCTTCACCTTCTTGTTGCGGGGGTCAATCTCAAGGATTTTATTCATGCGGGTGAGGTCTAAAACAATACCCCCCTGGCCGGGTATTCCCGCGCCGTAGAAGCCTATGGCGGAAGAGCGGGGGGTGACCGGTATCATCCGCTCGTTGGCATATCTCACCACCCCCTGAATTTCTTCCGTGTTCTTGGGATAGACGATGCAGGTGGGCATACGCGGTTGAACAAAGCTGCAGTCCCGGGAATACTTCTCCAGCGTCTGCGGCTCGTCGGAGACATACTCAGCACCGACAATCCCAGCTAAGTCCCCTTTTAGCGCCATCTCAGCCTCCTTTCAATATCTTAAATATTTTAAATTTTATATCTCATCAATTATAATATTACACCCTGTATTAAAAGTCAAGCACCAATATTGCCGAAATAACCACGGTGATGCTACAATCGGTCTGTCAAAAGAGAAAGCCACATAGAACAAATTACCGGCGCGTTAAGCCAGGGGAGACATCAGATATTAATGTGGAAAACATAATTATTTTATTCCTGGCACTGATTATCGACCTCGCCCTGGGGGAGTACCCTCGCCAGATACACCCTGTGGTCTGGCTGGGTAACGTCATCTCGCTGGAATTAAGGGTCGCTCCCCGCTCAGGTCGCCGCTTACAGCTGGCTTACGGGATAGCCATGGTGACCATAACTATAGCCATTTTCGCTCTAACTGCATACCTCCTTCTGGCTTACCTCCGCGGGGTAAACCCCGTAGCCTATGTTCTGGTCGCCGCCTTCTTCTTTAAGTCAACCTTTTCGGTAAGGGAATTGCGTCGCACCGCCCTCAGAGTCAAAGCTTTCCTTGAAGATAAAAATATTGTCACGGCAAGGCTCGAATCAAGAGTGCTGGTCAGCCGCGATACCAGCCGGCTTGATGAGCCGCACCTGGTATCGGCAACCGTGGAGTCAATCGCCGAAAACACCAGTGACAGCCTGATTGCTCCCCTGCTCTACTTCCTCATTCTGGGTGTGCCCGGAGCGATTGCCTACCGGGTGGTAAACACCTTTGACGCCATGATTGGCTACCACGGGGAATATGAACACCTGGGGAAGTTTGCCGCCCGACTGGATGATTGGTTAAACTTCATTCCGGCACGACTTTCCGGACTGCTCCTGGTAGCCGCCGCTTATCTCTGCCATCAAGACGGGAGGAATGCCTGGCGGGTTATGGTTCGTGACCATAAACGGACCGAGAGCCCCAACGCCGGCTGGCCGATGAGCGCCATGGCCGGCGCCCTTAGAACCCGACTGGAAAAGGTAGGACAATATACCCTGGGTCACACCAACCACCCGCTATCCACCGGGCTTATCCCACGTGGCATAAGGCTGGTCGAGATAGCTACTTTGCTTTGGGCTGGCTTTTGCCTGGTTATGGAGGTGATGCGCTTTGTCCTTGATGCCTAGACCGGAGGTACAGAGCCTGATGCCCTCAACGCACGGCGGCATCAACCATGCCGAACTGGAGGAGCTGGGTATCGCCCCTGAGGAGGTCCTTGACTTCAGCGCCAACCTGAACCCCTATGGTCCACCGCCAGCGGTCATTGAATCGCTGAGCCAGGCAGACATCGCTCACTACCCTGACTCAGAAGCGACACAGTTCAGGCGTGTCCTGGCCGGAGCACTGGGGCTGGCCACCGGTAATATCCTGGTCGGCAACGGCTCCACCGAGCTCATCCGGCTGGCGGCTCTCGCCTACTTCAACCCGGGAGACCGGGTTCTCATTATTACACCCACCTTCGGCGAATACGAAATCGCCTGCCGAATCGCCGGTGCATCAGTTATCGAACAGCGGCTCTTACCGGAAAAGGACTTCCGGCTGGAGGTAGACGACACTATTGAATTAATCCGGAGACACCACCCCAAGGCTATCTTTATCACCAACCCCAACAACCCCACCGGACGCTATATCAGCCGCGATAACGTAGAGAGGATTCTGGACAGCACTCAGGAATCGCTGCTAATCCTGGACGAAGCCTATCTCACTTTCGTCGATAGCCCCTGGTCTTCCCTGGATATGGTGGAGCGGGGTAACCTGCTTATCCTGCGCTCCATGACCAAGGACTACGCCCTGGCCGGACTGCGCCTCGGCTACGGGGTAGCCAGCAAGGACATCATTGACATATTGAGTCGTATCCGTCCACCGTGGAACGTTAATGCCGTCGCCCAGCAGGCGGGAATTATCGCCCTCAACGAAGAGGAATACGTTAAACAGTGCCAGACCAAGATTAAAGAGGCGAAAGAGTACCTGGCAGCCGAGCTTTCCCGCCTTAACCTGCCGCCTCTGCCCTCCGAGGCAGGCTTCTTTTTAATCAAGGTTGATAACTGCTTAGAGTTCCGGCGCCGCCTGCTGGAGCAAAAAATGCTGGTGCGGGACTGCACCTCCTTTGGTCTCCCCGGTTACATCCGCATTGCTCCCCGCACCCTGCCGGAATGCCAGCGACTGATTGCAGCGATTAAAAAAATCAGGGGTAGGTGACCGGATGCCGGCAAAGTGCTTGATGATACAGGGAACAGCTTCTTCCGTGGGTAAGAGTATTCTGGTGACTGCCCTCTGCCGTATTTTCAAGCAGGATGGCTTTCGCGTCGCCCCCTTCAAATCGCAGAATATGGCGCTCAACTCCTTCGTTACCCGGGATGGCGGCGAGATGGGCCGGGCGCAGGTGACTCAGGCAGAAGCCGCCGGCATTGAGCCCACCGTGGACATGAACCCGGTGCTGCTTAAGCCGGAGGCCGACGCCAAATCCCAGGTTATTATTCGGGGTAAGGTGAGCCGAAGCCTGTCCGCCGATAAGTATTATCGCCACACTCCCCGTTTATTAAGGGTGGTGGAGGAATCTTTGAACCGCCTCCGTTCTGAGTATGACGTGGTGGTTATCGAGGGAGCGGGAAGTCCGGCTGAGATTAACCTCAAGGCGAGGGAGATAGTCAATATGAGGGTGGCCCGGATGGCGCAGTCCCCCGTCCTCCTTTGCGGTGACATTGACCGCGGCGGTGTCTTCGCCGCGGTGGTGGGCACCATGGAGCTACTGGATGAGGACGAGCGTAACTACATTAAGGGTTTTATTATCAATAAGTTCCGCGGCGACCTGAAATTGCTCCAGCCCGCCCTCAAGCTTCTGGAGGAGCGTACCTCCCGACCGGTACTGGGCGTGGTACCCTACTTCCGGGGTATCACCATTGCCCAGGAGGACTCGGTTTATCTCGACGAGAGACCGGAGAGTCCGGCTTCGGCCGACCTGGACATCGTCATTATCCACCTGCCTCACATCTCCAACTACGATGACTTCGACCCGCTGGAAGAGGAAGGCTGCCGGGTGCGCTATGTAACTCAGCCCGGCCAGATGGGAAACCCCAACCTTATCATCATACCCGGCACCAAGAGTACCACCAGCGACCTTCTCCACCTCTGGGAATCAGGACTGGCCGAGAACATAGTCCAGCTGGCGAAGAGCGGCACACCGGTAATCGGCATCTGCGGCGGCTACCAGATACTGGGCCGGAGCCTCCTCGACCCGCAGGGAGTGGAATCAGAAATGGAGGGAGCCTTAGGGCTGGGTCTGCTGGATGTGGTGACCACCTTCGCCACCGACAAGTCCACCAGACAGGTCAGGGCACAGGTCGCCAGCGACAATGGCTTGCTTGAAGGGACGGAAGGGCAGGAAGTGGTTGGCTACGAAATACACATGGGACAGACCGAAGGTGGCGGGGATACGAGCGCCTTCCGTATCCGGGAAACACCCCAGGGTGAGGTTGATTATTTTGATGGCCGACTCAACGCTCAGGGTACGGTACTGGGAACCTACCTGCACGGTCTCTTCCATAATCCTGGATTCAGGAAAGCCCTGCTCAATAGCCTGCGGCGACGCTGCGGACTCCCGGAGAAGTGGGATAGTACGGTCACCAAAAAAGAAGAGCAGTATGACCGGTTGGCTGAGGTGGTGCGCCACAGCCTGGATATGCCGGCTATCTACCGTATACTTGAGCGGGGCGTTGATTGATTATTGCCCGGCCCGCAATTGACGAAAGCGTACGACAATGATAATCTAAAGGCACCAATATGGCTAAAAATAAGTCAACACAAACTACCAATGAGAGCCACCGGGTAGCCACCAGCGACGATATTGAAGTCTCAACCTATCTGGAAATTGCGCAAGCCGGTAGTGAACAGCCGGTCGCCGCCAGAGAAGCAATACCCGAGGTTGAGCGCGAGGCGATAGTTGTCATTGACTTTGGCTCACAGTACAGCATGCTCATCACCCGGCGCGTCCGTGAGTGCCAGGTGTACTGCGAGATGGTGCCTTATGACACCCCCTGGGAAGAGATAGCCCCGCTCAATCCCAGGGGGATTATCTTCTCCGGCGGACCGGCCAGCGTCTATGAACCGGACGCGCCCCTGGCTCCGGCCTATATCTACGAGACCGGTTTACCGATATTAGGCATCTGCTACGGCATGCAGGTCCTCACCAAGCAGCTGGGTGGTCGGGTGACACCGGGAATAAAACGGGAATACGGTCACGCCATGCTTCACCTGAGCCAGATAGATTCGCCCCTATTCGCCGGCCTGCCTGACTCCACCCCGGTATGGATGAGCCACGGTGATAAGATTGAGGGAATGCCGCCCGGTTTCTCGGCACTGGCCTACACCGAGAACTCACCCAACGCCGTCATGGGTAACGATAAAGGGATATTCGGCCTCCAGTTCCACCCTGAGGTAGCCCATACCCCCGAAGGCAAGGCCATCCTGAAGAATTTCGTTTTTCAGATATGCGGCTGCCAGGGGAACTGGAGTATGGGCAACTTCATTGAAGACAGCATAGCCGGAATAAAGGAGCAGGTGGGTGACGGCAAGGTCATCAATGCTCTCTCCGGGGGAGTTGATTCTTCAGTGGTCGCTACCCTCATCCACCGGGCCGTCGGTGACCAGCTCACCTGTATCTTTGTCAACCACGGACTGCTGCGCCGTGAAGAAGTGGAGAGAACCTTTAACGTCTTCCGGCTTAACCTGGGCATGAATATTGTCTATGTTGACGCCAGCGAGAGATTCCCTTCCCGCTTAGAAGGAGTGGCCGACCCGGAGGTAAAGCGCAAGATTATCGGCGAGGAGTTTATCGCCGTATTTGAGGAAGAAGCCAACAAGATAGGCAAGGTTGACTTCCTGGCCCAGGGAACCCTCTATCCGGATGTCATTGAGAGCGCTTCCTCAGGGAGCAAAGCCGCCGCCAAGATAAAAACCCATCATAATGTTGGCGGCCTGCCGGCCAGGATGAAGCTGAAATTGCTCGAACCCCTCAGGGCGCTGTTTAAGGACGAGGTGCGGCAGGTAGGACTGGAACTTGGCCTGCCCGAAGACATGGTGTGGCGGCAGCCCTTCCCCGGTCCCGGTCTGGCTATTCGCATTATCGGCGAGGTAACCGGGGAAAAGCTGGAGATACTGCGCGGCGCTGACTGGATTGTAATGAACGAGATTAAGAAGGCAAAGCTGTACCGGCAGCTGTGGCAGAGCTTCGCCGTGCTCACTGATGTCAAGAGTGTTGGTGTCATGGGGGACTACCGCACCTATGGCTATCTGGTTGCCGTACGGGCGGTAACCAGTGACGACGCCATGACCGCCGACTGGGCACGCCTGCCCTACGACCTGCTGGCCCAGATTTCCAACCGAATAGTTAATGAAGTCCCCGGCGTAAACCGGGTAGTCTACGATATTACCTCCAAGCCTCCATCCACTATAGAGTGGGAGTAGAAAGTAAAGGAGGTAGAATAATGCGTAGGACACTGATTATTTTAGTAACTTTACTTGTGGCAATCTTGCTTACTCTTGGAGCATGTGCCCCAGCACCACCACCGACGCCGGTACCATCTCCAACGCCTACGCCTGCACCGAGACCAGCACCGACACCGGCCCCAGCTCCGAAACCTTCGCCGACACCTGCACCTGCTCCCATACCTGAACCTGCCCCAGCACCGACGCCTGCACCAGCACCAGTTCCCACACCAACCCCAGAACCAAAACCAACTCCTAAACCTGAACTAGAGCCGATACAAAAAGAATTCGGGGGCGTCATCTCCCGAAATGCCGTGCTAACAATTGAGAATTCACCGTTTTTATTGACATCACACGTCCTTGTACCGAAGGGAGTAAGCCTTTTCATTGAACCAGGAGTGACTATAGACTTAAACGACAAATTCATTCAGGTCGATGGAACTCTCCAAGCCCGAGGAAAAAGTAAAAGCCCGATAAAATTCCTGAGTTCAGCTGGCTCTCGGGAGGGTAATCGCATTTTGTTTACTGCTGAAAGCACTCGTTGGGATAAAGACAGAGAGAGTGGCTGCTTAATAGAATATGTAGATATGAAGGTGCACAATAATGGATATGGTGCATACGGACCGGTCGAGATTAGAGGAGCTTCGCCACGAATTGCCAATAGTTCCATTGAGAATATGGGTGACCCTGGGTCAGCTATAATTGTTTCCTCTGAGGGCTCCCCTACTATTGAACACAACACTTTGCAGGCCAACCAAATCGGAATAAGCGTAGACCAGAGTGAGGCTTATATCGAAAATAATGTGATAAAGGGTGCTGCGCGTGGACTAGTGCTTAGAGGAGAGTTTCACTTGCAAGTAAAGCGAAATCTTTTTCTAGGCAACGGCACAGGCATTGAAATGTACTATTTACCATGGCACCGAACTTACTCCACGCTTCAAGGTACTCTGACAGAGAACACAATAGTTAATAACTTCGTGTATGGCATTAGCATTAGGAACCTTGGCTCAAGCGTCACACCGCCCATAATTTATGCCAACAATATTTATAACAACGGTAAATACAATATACACTTGGAATCAACTAGTGCGGGTCTGGATTTGGCGAATAACTGGTGGGGCACAACAGCCCCTGATGTCATTGAGGGAGGCTTTTATCACCAGCCACAGGACTTCCGTTTAGGGCGTATCCAATATGAGCCTTTTATGACCAAACCACCAAACCAAGCACCAACACCTTAGAGAAGATGTCCACTCCCCCAAGAAGAGTATACAGGGGGTGAGGTAGATAAATACCTTAATATTAAGGAGTGAAGTCTGAAGATACTGGTTGTTGGGGGTGGGGCCAGGGAGCACACCATAGTCTGGAAGCTGGCCCAGAGCCCCAAGGTCAAAGAGATTTACGTGGCGCCGGGTAATGCCGGTACGGCTCAAATTGCCCCGAACCTTAACATTAGCGCCGGTGACATAGAAGGGCTGGCTAAAACCGCCCGGGAAAAGGGCATTGAGCTGGTCATTGTCGGCCCGGAGGCGGCACTGGCTGACGGCATTGTTGACCACTTCCAGGGCATCGGCATCCCCATTTTTGGTCCTACCCGGGCCGCCACCGAGATAGAATCGAGCAAGGTATTCGCCAAGGAGCTAATGCAAAAGTATAATATCCCCTGCGCCCGGAGCGCCAGCTTCTCGGAATACAGTAAGGCAAAGGAATACCTTCGGCAACAGACACCGCCTGTCGTCGTTAAGGCCGACGGCCTGGCGGCGGGCAAGGGCGTAATTGTCGCTGATTCCATTCCCCAGGCCCAGGAAGCCTTGGACAACATCATGCAGTCTAAAATCTTCGGTGCCGCTGGCGACAGGGTGATTATCGAAGAGCACCTCTCCGGAGAGGAAATGAGTGTCTTTGCCTTCAGCGATGGCAAGAGCGTCATCCCTATGGTGCCCGCCTGCGACTACAAGCCGGTGTACGATGGCAACCAGGGACCCAATACCGGCGGCATGGGGAGCTACAGTCCGCCCCACTTCTATAATCCGGCACTGGCTAAAACGGTAATGGAAACCATTATGGCGCCGACAGTAAAGGCAATGGCTCAGGAGAACCGACCCTACCGTGGCGTCCTCTACGGTGGACTGATGATTACCCGTGAGGGACCAAAAGCGCTTGAGTTCAACGCCCGCTTCGGCGACCCGGAGTGCCAGGTTACCCTTCCCCGGCTCAAGACTGACCTGGTAGATGTTATTCTGGCGGTAATTGACGGCAAACTTGGCCAGATAAACGTTGAGTGGAGCGAAGATGCCTGCGTCGGGGTGGTAATGGCCTCCGGTGGCTACCCCGGCAGCTACGAGACCGGCTTACCCATCACCGGTCTGGATAAACTGGATAAAGACGTTACTATATTTCACGCCGGCACCAGGGTCGGCTCAGAAACGGGCCCGGTATTAACCAGCGGGGGGAGGGTGCTCACGGTAATGGCTATGGGCAAGACCCTGGCTGAAGCCAGAGAAAAGGTCTATGGCAATATCCCGCGCATTCACTTCGAAGGTTGCCACTACCGTAAAGATATAGCTCAATATTGAAAAGGAGAGTCAAAGAGAGGCAAAGCCCCTCTTTCAAAAACCTAAGGGAGTGAGGTAGATAATATGCCATTAGTAGCTGTAGTTATGGGTTCAAAATCAGATACCGAAGCCGTGCAGCCAACGCTGGACGTCCTGACCCAGCTTGGCATTGATTACGAGGTCTCGGTAATCTCCGCCCACCGCACCCCCGAAAAAGCCAGACAATTCAGCCTTGAAGCCCGGGGGCGCGGCATTGAGGTCATTATCGCCGCCGCCGGTGCCGCCGCCCATCTACCCGGGGTCCTGGCCAGCTGGACAACTCTACCGGTCATCGGTATACCCCTGGCCTCCAGTGAACTCAAGGGCATAGATGCTCTCTACTCCATAGTCCAGATGCCCGCGGGTATCCCTGTCGCCGCCGTGGCTATCGGTACTGCCGGAGCGAGAAATGCCGCCTACCTGGCGGCTGAAATCCTGGGTCTAAAATATGGTAAAATACGGGAAGCCTATGAAAAATACAGACGTGACCTGCAAGGGGAAGGTGAATGATTGAGCGCTATTCCAGACCACAAATGAAAAGGGTTTGGTCAGAAGTGAGCAAGTTCTCCAAGTGGCTTGGGGTTGAGATTGCGGTCTGTGAAGCCTGGGCTGACCTGGGCGTTATCCCCAGAGAAGCCATACCCAAGATAAAGTTGGCCCGACTTAACCTTAAACGCATGGAGGAGATTCTCCAGGAAACCCACCATGATATGACCGCTTTCCTGGGTGCAGTGTCAGAAAGCCTGGGTGATGAATCACGCTTTATCCACCTTGGTCTCACCTCTTCCGATGTTATTGACACCGCTCTCAGCCTGCAGCTGGTTGAAGCCGCCGAGCTACTGAATCAGGATATAAAAGAACTCATCTCAGTATTAGCTGAAAAGGCAATAAAATATAAATATACACCTATGATGGGCCGCACTCATGGCATTCATGCTGAACCAATGTCCTTTGGGTTGAAGCTAGCACTATGGATTGAGGAGATGAGGCGCAATAGGCTAAGGCTCATCGAAGCCAAGAGAGCTATTGCTGTAGGCAAGATTTCAGGAGCGGTGGGCACCTATGCTACAGTATCTCCTGAGGTTGAGGAGAAAGCTTGCGCCAGGTT
>SDBU01009131.1_pt1 | contig 11168 bp, 14 predicted proteins | sample 2277071 | NCBI WGS metagenome assembly SDBU01 (sample SAMN10397929, study PRJNA504765) | marine sediment metagenome | isolation source: marine sediment core GS08_GC12, 126 cmbsf | place: Arctic Ocean: Gakkel Ridge, Loki's castle | collected 2008 | reverse complement strand
AAGTTCCCATGTCCAGATAGCATCATTTGTTGCATAAGTATAGAACTTCTCTGAGTGGAATCCTTCTGAAATAGCTTCCTCATAAGTAAGGGGTTTCTCCTTGAGATATCTTTCCGCAAGATACTTTAAGCCCTTCTGTCGATTCTCGTCAATAAGGTGGGCAGCGGTCATGGTGCAGAACACCTTGTCGGTTACGTCTGTGATACCTTCTTTATGTAGAACCTTCAAGTCAAACGGGGCATTGTGCATTACAACAGATTTGATATGGGTATGGAATAGGTTAGACAGATAACTAATAATAGAGGGTCTATCTGGATCCGCAGGGAAAATATCTATATAAACAGCATCTGTTCCGTTGCAGAAGGAGCAGCCCTGCATATTCAATGTATAGTAATCCAATCCGGTTGTCTCTGAGTCAAAACTACAGACCGAGAAATCTCGTAACTGGAAGTACTCTTGGATACCTTTTAGATTATCAAGGACTGTTGAGTTCATTAAAACTTTCTCACAATCTTATCCCCATAAAAGTATTCATCATCCCCATCTGATTCTATCCCACTCATATCTCCAAATCGCATAGGTCTGGAAAGGTTTCGTCGTTTCTGGGCTTCTCCTGTCCTTTTTTTTGCTATATCCTCTCGTAACCAAGGAATTTTTTGGTAGATGTTTTTTAATCTCTGTTGTAGAGCATCCCGGCTAATCCCCAATTCCTCCGCAGCCTCTCTTTGACTGAGACCATCCAGATATGGGTGGATAGCAATAAGGGCTTCCCCCTCCTTCTCCGTCATATTTGTAAAAACATCTCCGAGATCCATAAATCCTGTTCGCCCTGACATCACAACCCCCTCAAATTAAATTCATTTTCGGGCAGAACCACTCCACCCATAATTACATTATACCATATTTGGGGGCAAAAGTCAAGACAAATCTTTTTATTTTTCAACTTTATTACTGGTTTTTGTAAAATAAACAAGGGTCAATCCCTATAATCGTTATAACCGTTACAGACCGAAGGGAGTTTTTCTTTACATCTATTTATACGCACGCGAGAGGGTTTTGTTCGCAAGAAAATAATAATTCTTTACACCCATATCTCGGCTTCGTGCCTCGATCATTCTATCATAGCTTCCCCTACAATCATAGTTTTTCGGGAATATTCATTCCCTGCGAAGTTTTCTTTTTGGGACTCATCCTTGAGGTATTTTAATCCGTTCGCATCCATGCTCTCTATATTATACGCTTTTTGGCCGAGGAAAGTATCAAAAATTTTCCGCTATGGGGAGGCAAGAAAATATTTTTTATTTTTTTTATTTTTTTTCTGAAATATGGCGAGTTTTCTCGGCCAATCGGTGTAATATATAGAGGGAGTCTATACTATGTTCTATGAAAAGACTTGGGACGTTGGCAGAAACATCCATTCAATATGGATAGATACAGGAGATTGGGCATTGCCACTACGTATACGAGTATTTAAGACACGCCCCAACTTATTTGAAGGACTGGTTGGTAAACTTCTGGTGTTTAGTCTTGGTTTTCTGTGTTTTACTTACCGAATTGAAAAATGGTGGATGAAAAGCACATGAAGATTTGTAGCAGATGTCATAATCCAAAGGACAATAACAAGTTCCAAAGCAGGACGGATGCTTGGGGAACCTATGCATGGTGTACCCCCTGTCGGATACGAGAGGGGAGAACGCGGATTTCCAGACAACAGGAGGAATTTATGGAAAAGACGCGATTATTTGTTGTTGGGGGACTGTAGGGATGGAGCAGAGTTACGATATCTCATCCCGCCCCCTACAACAGTATAAGGAAAACTAATGTCTGACCCTTGCAATCCAAACTCAACAGTGGGTGGCCCGATTCGGAGAAAACTCCAAAAGGGTGCTAAGTATAACTATGAGTTTGTTGAAATAGCTTCCCGGATGGTTGCTGCAGGGATGACCGAAAAGGAAATCGGTTATTGGCTTGGTGTTAAACCCACCACCATTTCTAAATGGAAACAACGTTACGAAGAGTTCAAACTTGCTACAGATTCAAAATCTTCTGCAAAGAAAATTGCAGGGGCTTATTTAGTTACCAAGGGTCTGCGGGCGGCAATGGGCTACGATTTCGAGGAAGTAGACCAAGTACTCACCAGAAACAAGGACGGGGAATTAATCGTAACCAAGGAAACAAGAAAACTCAAACATAAACCAGTGGACAAAGATTTACTTATATTCTTTCTAATCAACATGGCAAGAGGTTCTGGAGAATGGTCCAACGTAAAGTCTATTGAAGTTACCGAGAAAAAGCAGAACCTCAACATAAATTTAACAGGACAAATTGAGTCTGATGTCATTAGAAAATTAGCCGGGGCAGCAATAAAACAAGCAGATGCTCAGGATAAATTACCCATAATAGAGGCGGAAGTAATTGGCCAGTCAACTGACAAAACAAATTAGCACTCCAGAGGGGTTCTTCAACGCGATTCCTGAAAACGTTACGGAGAATATTGAGTATCGAATGAATCTACACGATGCTCTCTCTAAAGACAAAGAGATGCAAAGAGCTTATTTGGAACTCTGTTGGTCGGATATCCGTATTATGTTTAACTCGGCTTTCTGGGTCTACGACACTCAGGACGAGCGAGGTCTCCGTAATAAACCTTTTATCCTATGGCCCCATCAGAAAAAAGTAGTAAAAAATATTCACGAAAGTATCATCGAGCAAAAGGATTTAGCAATTGACAAGTCTCGAAAAGAAGGGGCTACTGAGATTATATGTAAAACCTTTGCGGGACATTTTATTCTAAATCCGGAATCAAACTTTCTGGTTGGCTCAAGAAAAGCAGAGTATGTAGACAAGGGTGTTGAGATTGTAAACGGAAAACTTCGGGGACTGCATAAGACTCTGATGCACAAAGTCTGTTACGCTCTTGTAAATCTTCCTGCGTGGATGCGACCGGCTGTAGTAAAAACTTATATGCTATTACAGAATTTAGAAAATGATTCAGTAATATCTGGTGAAGCTACAAATGAAAACTTCGGAGCCGGGGACAGACAGAACGCGATCCTGATTGATGAGTACGGGCGAATGGATCATGCGATGGCTGTTAATATTATCGACTCTGTGCATGATACCTCTGATTGTTTAATAGTAAACTCTACTCACTTTTGGGGACCCCAACATCCCTATAACCAGTTGCTCACTCAACGATACGGAAAAATAGCAATCAGCAAGTTACCTTGGTGGGAGAATCCAACAAAGAACAAAGGACTCTATATTTCTCCGGACTATGATGTAATTCAAATAAACGATATAGAACACTATCGTGAAATATGTCCCGAAGTATTCGGACGAATTAAATTTATGGAGCCTTTTAAGTTAAGTACAATAGAAAAGGAAAACTTAACTACTCCGTGGATAGATAAACTTGAGAGTATCCGTCTTGTCGCAGACGGCGGTGACAAAAATGAAGGGGGCTGGCGTTCTCCTTGGTACGACAAAGAAGAAGAAGAAAGACGACCCAGTGATATTGCCAGAAACTTAGATATGCGACCAAGAGGTTCTGGATTTTCTGTGTTTACCCCAGCTACTTTGCATAGGGTAGAAAAAGAGTTTATTCGCCCCAAACAATTTACAGGCGATATAAAAGTTATCTATAAAAGAAGGAAAGTAATTGCTGGTAAATTAACCACGGGTAAGCGAGCTAAACTCTTGTGGTACAGTGACTTAGTGGCGGGAAGACCAAATCAAAATCATAATTATATAGTTGGTTGTGATATTGGTCTTGGGCGAGGAGCCTCCAATTCAGTAGCTTCTATAGTAGATGTTGAACTGCGAGAAGAGGTGGGAAAATGGATATGCCCCAATACTCCCCCTGAAAGTTTTGGAGATGTTGCTGTTGCTCTGTGTAAATGGATAGGGGGAAAGGATAAGGAACCTCTTCTCATCTGGGAAAGTAATGGACCCGGATTAAACTTTGAACACAGTGTGGTAAAACACAACTACCCCTTTATCTATATCCAAAGAGACGAAAAGGCCCGCAGAAAAAAAAAGAAAAACAAACGCGGGTGGACAAATACCAAAGGACCGGACGGAACAAAATTCCATTTGTTGCTGGATTTAGATGATGCTCTTAGCGAAGGATTGAAAGAAACCCCAAAGAGAAACTTTATTAGAGTAAGAGATATCAACATAATCCGAGAGGCAGAGTGTTACATATTCAACAGTTCGGGAACTCCAATGCCTGCGAAAATGGGAGAGGACGATGAAACGGAAGCTTCTTCTGCACATGGAGACCGTATCGTTTCTTTGGGTCTATGTAACTTGGGTTTGCTTTATCAACCAAAAGCACTAATTGAAAAACGGGCAACTACCAATAAACATACAGTAGGTAAAAGAATCCAAGAAAGATTAACGACTGCTCGTAAAGAAAAACAAGATAAAAGATTCATCTACTAAGGTAATAAGATGGCCAGTATTTTTGAAACAGATGTAAAGAAAAGTTTTCCGAAGAGACTACTTGCAGGAACGAGGGTGTGGCAGAAACTAATAGAAAAGCCCTTAAGAAACAGGGCACTTATTCTAAATGCTTTACAATCTGGATTTTTTTCGGGAAAACAAAATGTAGCACATCCAATCAATTTGATAGACCGGGGCTTGAGTATTTTAATCCCTTACCTTGTAATGAACAATCCAAAAGTTTTGATAAGTAGCAAACATCCTGAATTGCGACCCTTTGCCTCTACTTCTGAACTTGCTTATAATCATCTGATAGAAGAAATAAAATTCGCAAAACGTACTTTGAGGCCAGCAATCCGGGACGCTCTTATGGGTCTTGGGATTGTAAAAACAGGACTGATGAAATCTCATGAGGTAGAAATTTTTGGGTATGCCCATTCTGTCGGAGAAGTTTATTCGGATAGTGTAGATTTGGTAGACTATATTGGAGACCCTTCTGCAAAAACTTTTGAGAACTTTGAGTTTGAGGGAAATTTTTATCGGATGCCCTTGGAAGCTGCGAAAGATTTATTCCGGAGACATGCAGACATTCTTGTTCCCAGTTATCACTTGTATGGGTCCGAAAGACAACATGACCCAGAAAAGATAGCAAAGGATTCAATAGAATCAGGAATGTATAGAACCCTACATGAATTTGTACAATTAGCAGACTACTGGATTCCAGACGAAAATATCATTGTTACGGTAGAACCGAGAAGTGAAAAGATTATAATGACCCGCGATGCCGAGAATCCGGAAGGCGGACCTTATGATAAATTGTACTTCAAAGATTTTCCGGGAACACCCATTCCAATTCCCCCTGTTTGGTACTGGCTTGATTTGGATGCCACTATAAATGTTATTGTAAATAAAATGAAGAAACAGGCGGCTTCTCAAAAAGTGGTTCTTGCTTACGAGGGGGATACTGCAGACGACGTTGAAAGATTGGCTGCTGCTGGGGATAGGGGTACTATTAAAGTTTCAAATGTACAGGGACTACAAAATATAGAATGGCCGGGAATAGACCCCGGACAGTATGACTGGACCAACTATCTCGAAAGTCAATTTTCTACAACAGCCAATAATGCTTATACCCTTGGGGGAAGAAACTCACAAGCAGGCACTCTCGGACAAGAACAGATGCTTATGGCAAATGCGTCTAAGTCTGTTGATGATATGTACCAAGCGGTATACGATTTTACTACAAGCATTGCTAAAAAGATGACATGGTACTTCTGGACTGATCCCCTAATCCAAATACCCAGAGTTAAGAGAGTAGAGGGGTTTGGAGACATTTCAGTTATGTATGATCGGACTGCACGAGAGGGGGAGTTTTGGGACTACGCTCTTACTATCGAACCCTATTCAATGCAGCGACTTAATCCAAACATAGAATTACAAAGAATGATGGGTCTACTGACCCAGTGGGTACTGCCCACTCTTCAACCTGCAGCACAACAGGGAGTTACAGTTAATTTCCCGAAAGCAACAAAACAACTTGCGAAACTTGCAGGAATCCGAGAATTTGATGACTGGTATGAAACGGGAGTTCCTACTGATAGTATTGCCCTGAATCCTTACCAACCTCAGCAGGGGGTTATCAAGGGAAGTACTAAGGACAAGGGGATCCAAGATGGCCGTACCGGGACCAATCCTGCATCCAACGAAGCAAACTCCCGGCAAAAACTGAACGCGGACGGACAAAACCTATAAGGAGACTGAAATGAAATCTGTGATGGTTACATTGTTACTTGTTCTGGTAATTGGAATAGTGGGATGCCGGGCGTTGCTCGATGACTTAACTCCTGCGAAAATCCCTGAAAGATCAAAGGAATATGCAGAGGTTACTCCAGAAGATATCGGAGGTTTCCCCTCCTTAGGAGATGCCACGGATACCAGAGTTGAGATAATCATAAAGCATCGGGATACCCAGATTGGTCTAAAACGACGGGCAGAAGATGATACAATGGCATATAAAGATGCCTTGGGTTTTATTGACCAAGCAATCGCAGACTCTTACGCCCTACAGGCTATTGTAATTGGTAGTCCGGAAAATCCGATTAGCCTTTTGGGTCTGCTGGCCCCATTAGGTCTTGGGGCATTTGCCGGGGGGAGCTTGATAAAGCGGGGCAAAGATTATTCCCCAGAACAGTATGAAACCGCTGTAGCAAAAGCTAAATTGGAAGGGAAATAAAATGCCGCGAGGAATTGGATATTCAAATACATCTAAACTGATTTTTGGTTTGGGCAAGAAAAAAAAGAAAAAGAAGAAGAAGGAAGTCAAAACAAAACGGACTAAAGATATTGAGGAACAGCTTCGTCAAGCAGGATTTTCCGAGGAAGACATTAGACGGTTGAGGGGCAAGAAAGGGAACGAATAATGGCAGCATCCGCTTCTATAAATATTATTGCTCAACTACTTGGACTTGGGAAAGAACAGGAATTTGTGGACCGCTTCAATCTTACCACCACTCCTACAAAAACCCATTATAATTATCGACAAATGGCAGCTAACAATACTGCGGAAGTCTTAGATTTGGGCGGAGTTTCTACGGTAGGGATAATTATATTAAAGGCCATAACAAATTCAGGGACTATAGATACCTCTTTCTCCTCCTCTTTTAATGCAGAACTTAGTTTGCCCGCAGGAGAGATTAGTGTATTCAAACCATCGGGAACTGTATATATAAATAGTGTTGAGTCTGATGAAAAAGTTACTTATGAGTATCTTGTAATTGGAACCTAGGAGATAAAATGAAGAAAAAAATTCCAAGAGACGAGGAATATGAAGTATGGCTGGGCACAGAACTTTTTAAGTTGGGGTTGTTATTCTACGACAAGGTTGATGTTGGAAGTAGAATGGGGAAAGAAAATATTACAGTAACCTCTTCTTTGGGACATGGAAAAGTAAGGGACCGAATAAGAGAAAACTTAGACTTTCTGAATATGACTATCAAGTATAGTCTTATGGATTTGGACGCTACCAGACGAGAATTGGCGGGGAAGATGTAATGCCGCTTTATAAATTTATATGTCGAAAATGTGGAGAATTGGCAGAGGAACTTCGTTCCATGAGAAGCAGAAATGATGAGTGTGTTTGTTCTTGCGGAAAAGAAATGGAGAGGGACTATACTATAGGCAGAAGTAATCAACCGGCAAATTGTGAAAGAATCTCAACTGCCCTTGGTGTGCATGTATCACAAATTGAAAGCGGGGAAGCATATAAAGTACACCCCGGTTCAAACTGGACTCCAGATGGATACATGATTTTAGAAAATAGAGCAGAACACAAACGGCGTCTCGAAGAGAGAGGCTGGAGAAATTTTGATGACTATAGTTAAAGGGGACAAAAAATGAGCGATGACAAAAAAATGGAAAAATTAAACGAATTGTATCTACTGGCAGTAAAGATTGAAGATGTATATGCTTGCTTGAGCGTCCTGGAGATGATGAGTAAAGTTGGGGAACCCGATTGTCTGGAAGGAGACAGAAATGAAAAGCAGATATCTAAATAAAGATATGGGTGATGGTACTCGTTTGGGGATTATTATTGTAAAACATCCTGTGTTGGACCTCAAACTTCCAGCAATGCAATTCAAGTTCGGCGGAAAGAAATTGATGTGTTTCCTTGCGGACTCGGAGGGCAAGCCTTTTGTGTTAGAACTTTTTGAAGCACTTGGAGAATACATTGCAGATGTCGAAGATGCCCAACTCGAAGCTCTGGAAGAGAACGAGAGGCTCTTTGTGGAAAGAATGATAGAAGACGGAAACCTGAGTAAAGCAGAAGCTAACGTATAAGGAGACAAATAATGCCAGAACCTGAAAAAAATGATGATGTGCTTGAGGAACTTGTTAATGTTGTTGAGACAGATGACACAGAAGATTCCCCAGAGGATACTAAAGAAGACTTGTTAAAAAACATAGCTGGCATCCTCAATCCTGATGTGGATGATGAGCCAGATAAGGACGACCCGGATGATTCCGATGTCGATAGTAAAGATTCTGCTGCGGCAGATGATGACTCCGAGTTCAAAGTACTCGGATGGGATGAAGATACTCTTGAGAAACTAAGAGGAATCAATCCAAAACTGTTAGACGACGTAAAGGTGTTACTTGAAAAGTCCGTCAAAATTGAGTCTGATTCTGAGGAAGAAGACCCGGATGACACCAAAGTAAGTTCGGTAGAAGATACTGAATTTGATTTGAATAAACTTGATGAGTTGAGAAAGACAGACAGTGGTACTGCTGATCTTCTTGAGTCTCTCGTTACTCAAGTCAAAACACTCACTACTTCTCTCAACACTGTTACTGCGGAAGAGCAGGAGAGAAAAGAAAAGGCGGAAACTGACGCCCTTGTAAGAAACTTCCGACTAGCAAATAGTAGTATGGATGAGTTGTCTAAGGATTTTCCTGTTCTTAGCTTGGAAAAAGATTTACCAAAGGCTTCTGATGGAGCATTTGACTCTCGGAATAGAGCAGTTCGTGAGCGGGCTGTTGTATGGAATAACGCCTTGGGAATGTATAATGCTGGATTGGGAGAAACTTTTGAGGACGCCCTTGATGATGCAGTAACACTGTACAAGGGGAAAAACTCCAAGAATCTTGCCATGCGAGAAGTTGTAAGAGACTTGAAAAAAAGAGGGAAGAACTTTACTGCTCGTCCAACTCATAAACAAACAGAGAAAAAAGAGCCTGCTAAGGGTACGGACGAATACAAGATAAATGTTGTACGAGAGGCTATGAAGGCCGCAGGTATCGAAAAGTAGGCATACAAGGAAAGGTAATATGATATGGCTTCGGCTGATATTACTATCGAACAAGCGATAGATGTTGGACACGCAACGTTGGCATCCAGAAGGAAAGATTCGTTGGAAATGACCTTTAATGACATCACTCACGACCTGTATAATACGTGGTTCAAAGCCGCAACACGGGATAGTGGTGATGCTGTTAAGGATTATATCACTCTCCGGGATACTGGAAATGCTAAAATGATTTCCCTGTGGGAAGAGGACACCCACAATGCAGTAAACACGGATGATGAAATTAAGGTAGATTGGACACACGCCACAACCAATATGAACTATAATCGTATTGAGTTGGCGATGAATACGGGTAATGAGATTCGTATTTATAACTACCTTACTGGCAAGCAGCTAAATATGTATCGGGAGTTTGGGGAACTTTTGCAGAACAAACTAATCCTTACCCCTGCCAGTGCTTCCGATAAAAAGAACCCTCACGGTTTAGCGTCATGGTTGTCTCTTGGAGATGACGGCTCTACTGGAACTCGAACGGGTTATCTGGGACGTTATAATGACGGTTCCGGGACGACCTACAATGTAGGTACAATTAACTCTACTTCCTCTTTTAACGCTCGGTGGGCGAGTTATTACGCGGACCACAACGGTTCCTTTGGTGACAATCTTCTGGACCTGCTTTCAAGAGCAACCCGAAAGACTCACTTTATCCCGACCCTAATCCCTTCTCCGATTGCGAAGGAAACCCCGGAGATGCCTTTCAAGTATTACAGTAACGATACTGTTATTGGTAATCTGGAAGCTCTGGCAAGGAAGATGGATGATAAGGTTGGTCCGGATTTGGCTAAGTATTATGGTGTAACTTGGTTCAAGGGCGTTCCGTTTATCTATGTGGAACTTCTGGATAGTTCGACTTCTTACACGGAGATTATGGGTGACGACCCGATTTACGGCGTAAACCATGATTACTTCAAAGTTAGGGTTCTCAGAGAGAATGACTTTACTCAGGGTAAACCTGTTGCTCGTGATGGTAGTCACAATATTCTTACTGTACCGCTGGATGTTTCGTTTGCCATCACCTGTACTAATAGGCAAAGAGCTGGGTTTTTAATATCTCAGCATGGCTAAAACTAAAAGGGCGGTCGAGTTACATAAGGCCGTGAATGTAAAAAGCAATTAAGGAGTTTTTTAATGAGTTATTCACAATTTGGAACTAATGCAAATGCTCGCAGGAAGCGGGTATACTATATTGATTCAAGTACGATTTATGAGGGTATGCCTGTTTGCTACGATTATGATGCAACAATTAATGTCCTCGGCTACGATAAGGGTGCTGGTGGCGATGTAAAATCCCAGAGTACCCCCAACACAACGGCGGAAGGCAACCAGAATGAAGGTAAATTCATGAGAGTAGAAGACCCCACCGATAACAATCTTATGCACTTTGCTGGGGTTGTTGCTGGTGCGAGTTATGCTGGTCTCACTGGCCCCCGATGGTTGGACATTTACATTCCCAACGGAGCGATTGTTCCGGTGCGATGTGATGTTGATACTACAACCGGGGTAACACTTTTAGCGATTACTGTAGATTCACAGGAATTTGGTTTGTGTGTTGCCGGTACTTCAAGAATTGTTGCTCTGGCTATGGAAACCGAGACGGCTCTTGACGGGACTACGGACATTACATTAGCCATGTTAGACTCAAGACTGTCTGTTTATCAGAATCTTGACGGAACGGCTCTGAGTGTTGGTGCGGGTTCCGGCGATATTGTAGCCAATAGCATAAACCTTACATCTGCTCAAACAGGTGGTAGGTTTTGTGCATTCGAGATTTTGGCTACGATTACTGGAACACCTGCTAATACTGGTTACGGCATAAGTCTTTATGTGCAAACTGACATTAGCGGTATTATGACAGGCCAA
>SDBU01009130.1_pt1 | contig 11168 bp, 9 predicted proteins | sample 2277071 | NCBI WGS metagenome assembly SDBU01 (sample SAMN10397929, study PRJNA504765) | marine sediment metagenome | isolation source: marine sediment core GS08_GC12, 126 cmbsf | place: Arctic Ocean: Gakkel Ridge, Loki's castle | collected 2008 | reverse complement strand
GGGGGTCAAATCCGCCATGCCGATAAAGTATTCCCGTAACCGAAACGATTATCGCTCGCCCAAGAGATACGGGAAACTATTCTTCAAATACAAAAGGCTCATTCCCATCATAGATACTCTGGAAGGGCTCGGATATGTCCATCAGCGAAAGGGATTCTACGACAGGGCGAAGAACATCAGCAGGCAGACCAGAATTTACGCCACCCCCAAGCTGATTCAGGTGTTCTTCGATTGTAATTTCCCCGTCCGCGAGAGACTCACGCACAAGACCAAGCATGAGGAACCCATTCAGCTCAAGAACGCAGAAAAACGCCTCATAGATTATCCTGATACAGACCTAACGGTGGAGATGAGGAAGAATCTAGCTGAATACAACGACTTCATCGGATACCAGACCGTAATGGTAGAGGTACCAACTGACGTCGAGGTGCCGGTAAAGTTTTTAAGAGACCTGTTCATCCAAATTCAAAAAGAGAGGGTCTCGGTCAACCATGTAGAATTAGCAAATCATAATATAGAGAATATCGTCCTATCCATCATAAACGATACAGAGCCAATCAATTCAATCTCCAATCTTAAATCAAATTATATATGTTAATGCTGATAATCCTGGTTGTGTTTCGATTGACACCCAATGTAACCGAGAATCTGATGATTTACTTTCTGGCCGGGATGCTGCTGCTATCCTGGGCGACAACAACGACGCTACTTACTGCCCATGAACTTACCATTAAAATGTCAAAGGATAGGCTGAATGGCAGGCAATTGGCGATAGCAAACTGGTACCGCCGGCGGGGAAAAAATCTGGCAACCATATTGATGCTGGCGACCGGTATTTTCGTAGTGATTCTGGTGGGAGCAAATTATACTGATCCTGCGCGGGATAGTCATTTGCAATCATCCGGAACCGGTGGTTTTGATTTCTATGCAGAAACGTCGTTGAGTTATCCGGAGCAGTTGCAACTGTGGGAAGATAACGACGGGGCCGTAGTATCCCTGCGTTACCTGGAAGGTGATGACGCCAGTTGTTTGAACCTTAATCTGGTTACCCAGCCGCAGGTGCTTGGTGTAAATCCCAGTGAACTCAGGGGTCGATTTAGTTTTGCTAAAGTCCAACCCGGCGAAGATATGAATTCACCTTGGGATCTCTTGTCTGCGGAACAGGAGACAGGCATTATTCCTGCCATCGCGGACCAAACTGTTCTGCAATGGGGATTATTTAAGGGGGTCGGCGATACGCTATTTTATCTTGATGATCATGGCAGACGCATCGGACTAATGATCGTCGGCAGCCTGAAGAATTCCATTTTTCAGGGTAATATGCTGATATCGGAATCCGACTTTGTCCGTTATTTTCCTACCAGTAGTGGGTACCGGACATTCCTGATTGATGCAGACCAGGGGACCGCCGCTCAGACCATCATTCGTAAGAAGCTTGCCAATTATGGTCCCGATATTATCACAACCATCGAGCGATTAAACGATTTTTACGCGGTGGAAAACACCTATCTAGTGATATTTCTTTTGCTGGGCGGCCTGGGGTTATTGATAAGTACAATCGGATTGAGCACGGCTGTTGTTCGCAGTACATTGAGCAGTCGCTGGGAGCTGGCGCTGCTCCAGGCCATCGGATTTCGCTGGCAAACAATTACCGGCATTGTCGGTGGCGAACATGTTTTTAATTTGTGTGCCGGTGTTTTGATCGGCGGTGTTTCCGCCTTTCTGGCAACCTGGCCGATCCTGATCGAACACAACAGTAAATATCCTGTTGGGTTAACCGGTTTAATGTTAGCCGGTATTATCCTGAATGGTTTGCTTTGGATCTGGATTGGTGTTAAAATTTCGCTGAAGGATGATTTGATTCCGGTCCTCAGCCAGGAGAATTAACTACAATTAGTAAATGGAGGATTACCAATGAGCATATTGAATCGAACTAGACTGGTGATACTAGTTTTAGGACTGGCGGCTGTTGTGGGTGACTCACTGGCGGCTTCGGTTGTAATCTACGGCAAATCAGGTCGTAAAGTCCTGGTTGGTAAAAATATGGATTCGGCTGAACCGGGTGGACGTATTTGGTTTGTCCCGGCTGAACCGGGTGCTAACGGTGCTGTTTATCTTGGTTTTTCGGAAGATGACCCACGCAGCGGATTTAATTCTAAAGGTCTGTTTTGCACAATCGTTGATTGTCCACACTGGCAAGTCAAGACCGATCCTGATAAGGTAGTCCTGTTTGGCAATCTTATTGAACAGATTATGAAAACCTGCGCCACAGTTGACGACGTGCGGACGCTCTGGAATACCAATAATCTCTATGATCTGCATTACGCCCAGATCATGGTAGTCGATAAGAGCGGGAAGGCGTTGATTATCGAGGGTGACACTACTGTTGAACCGGTTGACGGATTTTTGGTTATGACTAATTTTTATCAGTCCAATCCGGAGCTTGGAACCGATGGACAGGATCGTTTCGAACTGGCCCGGCAATTCAGAAGTGAAAATAGTATTAGTTTCGACAATTTCCGCCAGTTGCTTTCCATAGCACACCGTGAAATCGACGCATCAACAGCCTATTCCTATTTGTCTAATCTGAAAAAAGGCAGTATTACCATCTATAATTTCCATGATTATGAGACAGCGGTGATCCTCAATATATCGCAGGAACTGTCCAAAGGGACGCGATCGCTGGCAATCCAGGAATTATTTGGTAAGAGCCTGCCATATAAAAAAGAATATAAAAAATTCCTGCGCGAGGATGATATTCGCAATGATCTTCGTCGGAATGATTTCAGAATCGCCGCCGATAAGATAAAAGAGTGGTTCTTCGAAAACAGCGATTTTGATCTGCATACTGAAGGCAGCCTCAATGGACTGGGTTACCAATTGATGGGTGCAGGGCAACTTGATGGTGCGATCACCATCTTTGAATTGAATGTGGAACTGCATCCTGAGGCGTCTAACCCTTACGACAGCCTGGGAGAAGCCTATATGAATGCGGAACGTACTGAAGAGGCGATTATCAACTACCGGAAATCGCTGGAACTTGATCCCGGCAATACTAATGCGGTTGAAATGTTGGAAGGACTGGAGAACCCCGAATAGCAAGTCGTTGATATTTGCCAAATCCGGGGAACATTCAACCGTACGGAAGATTGTGTAGCCCAACAAATTTCTGGCACATAGCCTTAATCACTTGTATATCAAGGGTGACTGCGGTCTTCAAAACCGTTGGGATCTGCACTCCAGATCCGCTGGGTTCGATTCCCAGGCGTTCCCGCTAAATTTATATATTACAGTTTCCGTCGGTAAAAGTGTATTTTAGCCTATAAATAATAGATTTACACCCACAATTAGAAGTGTTGTTTCGTGCTTTTTCATGTTGATTTGTGATCCTGATGCGGGCGCATACGGGTCACATTCTATTTTTATGATGTAAATTCTTTGGGGAAATTCGTAAAAATAGTATATTTAACAACCTTTTTTAAGAACAATATGTATTAGTATTAGAGGAAATACAGATTTGTTCAATAAATAAACGAAATTAGAATCTTGAACAACCTCTGAAATCGGACTATTTATTAGTGATATTATAACAAAGAATAAAGATGCCACTTCCAATTATTAATACCCTGTCTTTTACTTTATTTGCTATAATATTCCCAGTATTCATTTTTACAGTTACTTTATTAGGCAGTGCTATTCACCAGACCAAATTGGAAGAAAGTAAAGCTAAAGAACAACAAAAAATTGATTATGAACTTAAAATCAATGACATGGAAAATAAAATTAAGGAGGCTAAAAAAACAGGAGATACATCGGAATTAGAAACCGAACTAAGTACAATTTTGGAGAATAAAAAAGAATTTGAAAATCAAATAAAGAAAATCAATAAAAAGTACTCTCTCATACAATTTAAAGAAGCCGTCATCTTTCCCGGGTTCTTTTTCATTTTATAAGTTTCAATGAATGAACTAACATATAATTTTAATTCAATTCCGATAATGATTGGTATTCTATGGATTTTTGCCGTAACATTTTTTGTTATAGGATTGAATAGAATATATAATTGTCTTTTGGTTGTCCAAGCTATCAGTATTTCTTCAATTGACTATCAAAACAAAAAAATGACCGATTCCTTTGTTCAAGCTCTTGATTTGCATGCTGGTAGAAACCAAGAGAAATTGGAACTTCGCTTTGTTAGTCCAAAATTTCCATATAAAGCAGAACCCGGAGAAGAAATATCCGTTGAATTTCGCGTTAGCTTAGTGAGTGGTAAACTAGCTAAAAATGTCAAAGTATGGTTTTTTGTACCTGAGGAAATTGAATGTATGGATGTTGCAAGTAGTAATATTTGGAAACAAGCTTCAGATTTTGTTATACCGTATTTGACAACAGCTCAAGTTAACATAACAAATGTTAGCAAGGGGAAGTACTCCCGTGGCAGTTTACGGATAAAATGCCCCAAATTCGATGGAAAATATAATATAATGTATAATATATTTTGTGACAGTTTTGACAGCGAAAGATTTCTCGTAGAAATTTTAGTTGGTGATGTTGAATAGTCATCGGTCATTCTACTCAGAACTTACGACCACTAAACAAATCCGATAGATTATTAAATAGGTTCAGCTATCAATCCCTGATATTTAAATCATTCCAAAGAATCTCTCTACCCAAGGCGGAGCATAAATCAAAAAAGTAAATCTTCGACCATATAGACCAAATTAAAAGCACTATTTTCAAAATTAATTACCAACAGGGCAGGGTAACCGGTTGACATATTTCCTTGCCAGCTCAATATTTGGATGGGTATAAATTTGAGTTGTGCTGGTACTGCTGTAAGCAAGTAATATTTGCCGATCCTGAATTGATAAGCCCAGGTCGCGGAGTGAATTATTATAAGTAACCCTGAATGAGTGCAGGGTAGCTTTCGGCCTCCCCCCTGCTGCCAACAATGCCTGCATAAATTTTATAGGCTTGGACAAATTGTGGTGGAGCTTCTTTTCATCAACAATCCAGATGCCGTTTGTAAGCTGTATTCGGGGGGCTAGCGATGGAAAGAGAGTCTGATCCGGTAATACCCCGGTATAACTCTCAGGAGTTCGTCTGCCAGTGGAAATTCATGAATCCTGCGACTCTTCCGAATGTAATTTGTAATAACCTTCCTTGATCGGTCTAAATTGCCAGGTGAGCATAGCAGCATCCCCAGCCCGGAGTCCGGTATAATACAGGTAAAGAAAATACAATTTCCAGCTTCCTGCTCCCTTGAAGATGATTTCAATATCTTCCCTGGTAACGAAATTCTCACGGTATAGAGCCTAGAATTTCCTGGCATCAATCTCACCTATAAGGTCTTCGATAGCTGCTTCGAACTGTCGAGGGCGGACCAGTACCGGATCCCCCACATGTAACCTTCCGGGAGCAGCCAGCCTCCGAGGCCGATCCCGCGCAGTTGCACGATTTCACCTGTAGTGCGATCGACAATGTCTTGTCCGTTCGTTGTGTAATAAGCGTAGCTTTGAATTGATATGAGAGTTACAAATAGCAGTGTTTTTATTAACATTCTACTGGTGCTATCTATCTTTCGCACAAATTAATGAACAAGTTATTTCAGTAATATCATTTTGCGGGTTTGAATGAATTCACCGGCATGGACCTTATAAAAATAGGCTCCGCTGCTGATTGGCTGATGTTGGTCACTTGTACCATCCCAAGTCGCCGATTTGTAACCAGCCTCCTGAATTTCCGAGACAAGCGTTGTTACTTTATTTCCATTAAGATCATAAATGATGATCCGGACATCCGATCTGTTAGGTAGGTTGTATCGAATTGTTGTCGAAGCATTGAATGGATTAGGGTAGTTTTGGGAAATTGAAAAATATTCAGCAATAAATTCGCGTTGGGTATAGGGATCATAGATTGTCAGTAAACTAAGATTGCCATCAATCCAATCCAGTCGGTCGCCAATCCAGTCTTTCAGCTGCGTAATTTCCTCCTCATAGGAATGGTCGCTAACCGAGCCAGGCCAGCGTTCAAAATTACGAATGTGGGCTTCGGCAATCGTATCAACCAGAACATCTATCCGGTAATAGAGGCTGTCTTCATTAAAAATGCCGTTCCTCAGCTGTTGCCAGCGATTGATTAATTGACCCACAAAAAAATTATCCGAACTGATTATTTCCCACCAGAAAGGAACACCTCCATCCCACGGACGCCAGGTGTTATAATGAACCTGCCAGCCTTCGGTTAGGAATAAATCTACGAAGTACCATGCTTTGCCAAAACTTAGATTAAAATCCCAGATAGGCCCGGCATATAGTTTGCCACCATTGCTATCGCGCTCCTTATACAAATAGGCACTTATTCTGTATGCATCTACATTTTTAGCTAACTCATTTATTAGAAAATGATCAACGAATGAACTAACATCTAAATAAGCAGGATATCCGGTTGAAGGATCGGGGGGACTGGGTCCATTCATAGCATTTTCAAACCGGGCAATGAAATCTTGAATATATAATTCCTGTGGAGTTACAATTTCATCCGCTTTGGGATAATGGTACTGGTAGGTTACCGCATTACTCGTTACCCAGTATCCAATGTTTTCCCCCTCAAATTTATCAATTTTAATTATATATCCGCCCGTTACCGCATCTCCGGATATATCATTTTCATCCATTGCAGATATATCTATTCGATTATTGTCGCGCTTAATTTTTTCCATTAATACATATAGCCCGCGGTAGTCATTATTTAGGACAATTTCACAGAATCGCGTCCGACTGGCATAACGACCCATGTCATTTGAAAGCTGGAAGGCAAAGACATTTCGTATCAGCGATTGATCGTCATACGGTCCATAAAAAATCCAATCATTTTCTTCAGGTAATCCCATTATTGAAACATTTAAATTTTCACCTAATGAATCCTGAGTCTCAAAACGGTACTGTTTCTTAGGATACCATGACGAAGAACTGCCCCGCAGTTCAATTGCGATCAAGCCATCATAATCATTGAAATTATCAGTCAGATTATTGCGTAGGCCGGGACCGTTATCGATGATACCCATGTGGACGACGATCCTTGGATCGTCAACAATCTCCTGACCCCAGGTGTCAATTACCACTATCGGCAGATTAGAGGAAGTGAATTCAACTCGTTGCCCAACTGTGTTCATCGCAAGCAACTGTAGCGATAAAAGTTGCACAAAAAATACCGGAGTAAGCCTGGTATTCAGGTTATTGAGCAGGGTATTTAATCCCATCATCAGGGGGAAATATTTGTCTTTTGTAAATCGTTAAGATTTGTTGAAATGATTTTATCCTCAATTAAGAGCAAAAATTGATAATTCAAGTTAAATAGCCGGAAGGTAATTTTGCCCGTAATTTATTTTTACCGGTATAGACAAAAACAGATTGACAATGAGTAAATTAAACGATTAACCACACAGAAAATTTTATTATACTTCCAGTTGAATCATTAGACTGGTGGGTACAATGTTGTTTAACTTTTATGTGTTACAGCGACTGTTTTCAGTTCTTGATATCTCGACTATCTAATCCATAAAATGAATACAATCCAGGAAATAATAAGTCAATACGAAAGCGCCTCGTTGGAAGATTTGGTTAATGTTACCGCCTTAAACCGGCAGGACACCAAGTTCATATTTAATAGTAATCGGTTGCCTGAATTATTACACTTGCTGATCAATAATTATTTTATTCTGGAAATTGCTCCCCACCGAATCTTCAATTACAATAATCTCTATTATGACACCAGCGACTTTAAGCTTTACCTGCAACATCATAATGGCTGTCGACCACGTTATAAAGTCCGCTGCCGGGAGTATCCTGAATCGAGTTTGTCCTATTTTGAAATAAAGACTAAAACTAACAAAAACCGCACCCAAAAATCACGCATAAAACTGCCATCCGGCATCGATTATGTTCGCCAGACTGGCCCTGGGACTGACATATTTTCCGATAAAACCATTATTTCAATGATAAATTCAGATACCAGGCTGGCGGCCAACGAACTGTTCCCCAGAATCGGAATCAGTTTTACCCGGATGACGTTAGTTGAAAAGGAATTCTGTGAGCGGATAACAATTGATAATAACCTGTATTGTGCGATCGATTCAGTGAATCATACCTTCAACAACGTCACCATAGCCGAGGTAAAACAAAACCGTTATAATCCACAATCAATTCTTATCAGAACCATGCGCTGGATGTCGGTACACGAGACTCGTTTCAGCAAATATTGCATGGGTATCAATTACTGCTATACTATCAAGTACAATCGATTTAAACCCCGCATTAGAGAACTAAACCGCATTATGGCGGCTGGCTGAAAGCTGGATAAATTGGAGGCAATAATGGATTACTGGAATCCTATTGGTTACTACGGAATCAATCTGGTGGTGGCATTCGCATTCATTGTATTGATCTATAACCGCTACCGAACTCCCAACTTGGATTATGTATTTACCTATTTCATGTTCAACACGATCGTATTCTTCGTCAGCCTCATTCTCAGTGCGATAACTCTCAGCATTGGATTTGCTTTCGGACTCTTTGCCATATTTGGTATTCTGCGTTATCGGACCGAACCGATACCTATCCGTGAAATGACCTATCTGTTCGGTATAATTTCGATCGGCTTGATCAATGGCTTGGCGGCCAATGAGAACTATTCCATCGCCATCATGATGCCCAACCTGGCAATCCTAATTCTGACCTTCGCCCTCGAGCAACTGATGGCAAAACATATTCTCCAGCGCAAGGTTGTAATCTATGAGAATATTGATAACATCAAGCCCCAGAACCAAGAGCAACTGATGGCTGACCTGAAAGCCCGGACCGGACTGGACATCGTTAAATACGAAATACGCCGGGTCGATTTTTTACGGGATATTGCTAGGATATGGATTTTCTACAGAGAAAACTAGATGTCACATTCCGGTACAAAGCTCGGTATCATATTATCCTTATTTTGTCTTGTGGTTACCGCACTTGGAAATACTTTTGATGATAATGAATTGTGGTTAAGCGTTGAAATTGAAATGGATCTTGCAAAGCGTTTATCAACCAGCCTCGAACAGGAATTTCGCCGGGATGAGGACTATTCAGAATATAAGAATAACCTGACCAATTTAAGCTTTGCTTATAAATTAAATTCACACGTAAGAATTACTACTAATTACCGCTTCGCTCGCTATACTGACGAGGTCAGGCAGCGTCTGGGGCTGGGTGTCGTCGTGCGGTATGGCAAATCCTGGCGCTTTGATAATCGATTGCGTTATCAGGTCGATTTCCGGGAGGAACAGGGATCTATTGCACTTTTCAGAAATCGATTGCGGATTACTTACGCTGCCTTAAAAAAAATCAAACCGTACCTGTCTCTAGAAGGCTTTCTGCAGGCTGCGGATGATAAACCTGAATGGGTGGAATATCGTTTTTCCAGTGGAGTAAGCTACAAAATCACCAAGCAAATGACTGCGAAGTTTTTCTGTCATTTGAAGATCGAGGACCCTACCGATGAAAAGCCTGATCGCATTAGTGTTCTGGGATTAAAACTCGGCTATACACTGTGATTGCTGGTATGAGAAAGCTATCTTCTAGTAATCTTTTTATTATGGTCGTTTATATCCTGCTCCACAGCGGCTGTGAGGATAAGCAGGATGATAACGACTTTATTCAGAGCAGTCTCTACCTGAATGAATTTCTGGCACGAAACGATTCTATATTACCGGATGAAACAGGTGATTACGATGATTGGGTTGAACTATACAATTCAACCGATACGGTAATAAGCCTGGCCGGCTATTATCTGACCGATGATCTCGACGATCCAACCAAATTCCGTTTCCCGGATGATATTGCCATTGCCGGCAAGCAATATCTACTGATCTGGTGTGATCGCGATACAACTGAGGGATTCCTGCACGCCGATTTTAAATTAAGCGCCGCTGGCGAGGAATTGGGTTTATCCAATCCCAATGGTCATATTTTTGATTCAATAGTATTTCCTGAGCAATCCACCGATGTATCTTACGGTCGTTATCCCGATGGTGGCAGTTCCTGGTTATATTTTGGGGACTGTGACAGTTGCACAACAGCCGAGTGCATCAGCAACTGTCTTGAACAATCAACACCAACACCAGGCCAGTCAAATAATTTTTAACGTTCTAACCCGGACTGGATCGAATTATTTACCGCTGGTCCCGACACCCTCGACCTGGCTGGTGTAGGCCTTTCCGACGATCCAGGACTGCCCTATAAATGGGTGTTTCCAGAACTCATTTTCCCCCCAGATCATTATCTGGTTATTTTTGCTTCAGGGAAAGACCGAACAACCGCAGTGATCAGCTGGGAGACAGTGGTGGACTGGGGTGATAATTGATCGTTCTTCTACAACAACGGTGAACCGGATGGTGATTGGATGAATCCGGATTTTGACGATGGGACCTGGGAAACTGGACCCAGTGGCTTTGGTTATGGTGATGGTGATGCTGCTACAGTACTGGATCCGACACTTTCTGCCTATCTGCGCACCAGTTTTAGTCTCCCATTTTTGTCTATTATACCTGAATATATTCTACCAGACTTTACTTTTGGAGAATGATGATACAGGTGGTGAGCTGCGAACGACTGACAGTTACACCGATAGCCGGTTTGAGAGGCGCATGAAATCGGCTGAAGGCAGCGGTTGATTATCAGCGTTTTTATCCGACTTCGTCACAATTGATATCTAGACTACGCCAGGACAGGTTTGTCGACGAGTCAGCGGAGTACTAATAATTCTCGGTTGTTCGGTTTCTCGTGTAACAGTATCTGTGTTGATCAAAATATTGGCACGTAAATGGCGCCAATCGTTTTAACTCCCTGTATATCAAGGGGGACTGTGGTTTTCAACGCCGTTGAGACCTAGGCCAGATCCGCTGGGTTCAATTACCAGGTTTATACCGAAGTCACGACTTGTCGTGCGCAGGTGAGCGTTCCCGCTAGAATAATCGCTTATATTAACTGTTGTTATATCAGTAATATAGTTAAAGGAGCTTACAAGATGTGATGCCATATTTACTTGCTTACTCTAAAACGTCAATTGGTCTGGATTTGTCTGGTTTTATCTGGAAAATGGCACTTATACAGCACCACTTTTTCTGACGC
>SDBU01009129.1_pt1 | contig 11168 bp, 10 predicted proteins | sample 2277071 | NCBI WGS metagenome assembly SDBU01 (sample SAMN10397929, study PRJNA504765) | marine sediment metagenome | isolation source: marine sediment core GS08_GC12, 126 cmbsf | place: Arctic Ocean: Gakkel Ridge, Loki's castle | collected 2008 | reverse complement strand
ACCGACCAGGTTCAGGTTGGGTGCTGACATGGCTTGAGTCACAGCCTCTTCACCACTAGCTAAAGGGAAACCAAACTTACTGTCAACAACACCGGTAGTAATATAGCTATGAGTATGAGGGTCTACACCAGGTGACAAGCGCAGCAATATATCGGGTGTATAACCAAGCTCCTTGGCCATTTCGTCTAACATTCTAAGTTCGAGAAAATTGTCTACTACTATGCGACCGATATGCCACTCTAAGGCAAGTTTGATTTCCTCAGCTGATTTATTATTGCCATGGAAATAGACCCTGTCTAAGGGAAAACCAACCGACTGAGCGATACCAAGCTCCCCGGCAGAGACTACATCCAGCCCTAGCCCTTCCTCGTTTAAGATGAGTGCCAGAGCCCCGTTGATAAAGGCTTTACAGGCATAAATAACCGTAGTGTCAGCATAGCGCTGACCAAATTCGGCTTTGAATTCTCTACACTTACTGCGCAAGCTAAATTCATCGAAGAGGTATAGAGGCGTGCCGAACTCAGTGGCTAGCTCTACAGTATCACAGCCGCCAATTATGAGGTGACCCCGGTTACTCACCTCAGCGGTTAAGGGAAACAAAGAAAGTCTAGGCATCATTGACAAGACTGCTCTCCTAAGGTGAAAAGGGTTAAATTTCTGACTCAGCCACGCTGAACTTCCCTGGTCTTATTCATCTCTCTCAGCTCTAAAAGTATCTCCTTAAGCAGCAAAAGCTCAAGCCGACGTGACTCCACTGTGCTGGACAGTTTTGCCCACTTCCTCGGGTTGTCCGCCGGAATATAGTCTTCCAGTAAATCAATAATATCCCCTGCCATCGATAGCTCCTTTCTCTACCTATTTCCTACTCATGCCATTAGCCATAAGAGCTAGTGGATGAAGGTAATCCCTACGGATACAGCACAAGGAACTAACTTAGGGTCGACACTTCTATAAATGGGATATATATCCCAGCCAACCTTGTTAACCAGGTCACAAACATCAATGCCTACCCCCTCCATTGACGGGCGAGACATCAATATATATCGGCAGCGGCCACTATCCAGCTTCTGGCATAGCCCGCCGTCACATAATGTATCCCGACAACTGCCAGCACCAAAGCCTATGGCAAAGCGGTATCCATCAGCAAAAGCCAGGGTTTCAATCTTGGCCGCAATTTCGCAGGCTTTTCTTTGATAATTTTTTCCGTGAGGATAATATCGACTAATGTCAGCGAAATCTTCAACAGGGACGTCGGTTTTGAATAGTACCGCCCAGTTGAACCGGCTGAATGCTTTACGCATAAATTCTGGCTCAGGGGTATAGGGTGGACAGTTACCACTTCGACCATAGTGAGGACAGGGAGGCACCATGCATTTAAGCCTTACCCGCTCATCTACCTGAACCCATTGAGCTGGTATAACCTCTGCCTGTGAGGCACCAAACAAGTGTAAAGCCTTCTGCCTATAATTCTCCAGGTCTGCTTTTACTGTTTCCTCAGTAACTTGCGTGGAAATTACCCTCGCTGTCCCCTTTCCAGTTTCCAACATCTCCCCCCTTATGTTTGATTTCTTGATTTCCACTTCGGGTAGGAACTTTGAGTTCTTATTAAAACCTTTATCCAATGTTACCAGCCCCCTGCAACGAAGTCAATCTAGTAATTCATTAAATTGACCCAGATTAGGAATACCGCTAGAATATCATGTAATAGTAATTAAAGGAGCAGATTATTGTATCAGAAGACTACCCTGGATAATGGGCTGCGTATCATCACCACTGCTATGCCTCATACCCGCTCGATATCTATTTGTATCTTCATTGGTGTCGGCTCCCGATACGAGACTGATGTTGAGACCGGTATCTCACATTTTATCGAGCACCTGTGCTTCAAAGGCACTCAAAAGCGGGCGACAGCCAAGGAAATTTCGCAGGCAATCGAGGGAGTGGGGGGAATCCTTAATGGAGGTACTGACAAGGAATTAACCATCTACTGGTGCAAGGTGGCTCAATCCCACTTCCCTCTTGCCCTGGATGTGCTGGTAGATATGATGCTCCATTCCAGGTTTGACCCTGTAGATATAGAGCGGGAACGCCAGGTTATTATTGAAGAGATTAATATGAGTAAGGATTCACCGTCACAAGAGGTTGGTATGCTCATTGATGAGCTTCTATGGCCTAATCATCCCCTGGGACGTGATATAGCTGGCAACAAGGAATCAGTGGCTTCCATTACCAGAGATATGATGCTCGACTACCGGGCAAGCCAATACCAACCTGATAATACAGTAATTACCATTGCCGGTAATATTCAGCATCAGGAGGTAGTGACCACTGTTAGCCAAGCCCTGGGTAACTGGACTAACCAGCAACCTCGTTCCGGATATTCGGTTTATAAGGAGCAACAGAACCCGCGGCTAAAGGTTGAGAGAAGGGATATTGAACAAGCTCACCTGTGCCTAGCACTACCCGGTCTGCCAATCCTTCACCCCAAGCGCTTTACCCTTGACCTGCTTAATGTCATCCTCGGGGTGGGTATGAGCAGTCGTTTGTTTACTGAAATCCGGGATAAATTAGGGCTTGCCTATAGTATTCACAGCTATGTCGACCACCTCCTTGACTCAGGCTCGGTTACTGTCAATGCCGGAGTGGAACCCAAAAACCTACCAGTAGCCATCAAGGCTATCCTGGAGCAACTTTCCCAGCTCAAGGGACTAGTCCCCGAATCTGAACTGTCCAAGGCAAAGGAATTATCAAAGGGACACCTGCTACTGCGTATGGAGGATAGTCGCAGCGTTGCTGGCTGGACGGGGGGACAAGAGATTCTCACCGGACAAATCCTTAGCGTTGACCAAGTAGCAACCATTATTGAAGCCATTACTGCTGAGGAGCTTAAGCAGTTAGCCCAGGAGCTATTGATAGGTAACCGCCTCCGCTTGGCGGTAGTTGGTCCCATCAATGGCCAAGATTCCCTGGAGGAACTCTTGAAGCTATAGTAACAAAAATAGCCGTAGCCCGAAGACCACGGCTATTCTCAATCTACTCAAGTGAAGGCTAATTAATACATACCCTCCATACCACCACCGGGCGGCATTCCTGGCATCTTCTCCTTCTCCGGGATATCGCTAACCAGTGATTCAGTAATCAAAACCATAGCCGCAATGCTTGCTGCATTTTCCAGACTAGACCTTACCACCTTAGTCGGGTCAATGATGCCCTTTCCCACCATATCACCAAAATCATCGGCTTCGGCATCGTAACCAACGCCGGCTGGGCTCTTCTTAACCGCATCCACTATCACCGACCCATCCCTACCAGCATTTATGGCAATCCAACGAATCGGTTCCTCTACAGCCTTCCTAACAATATCAACACCGGTAGCCTCATCCCCGCTAACCTTTAGTTTATCCAGGACAGAAGTAGCCCTGAGCAAGGCAACACCACCACCGGGCAAGATACCTTCTTCTACCGCTGCCCGGGTAGCTGACAGTGCATCCTCAACCCGGTGCTTCCTCTCCTTAAGTTCAACCTCAGTAGCGGCTCCTACCTTGATTACACCTACCCCACCTACCAGCTTTGCCTGCCTTTCCTGAAGTTTCTCACGGTCAAAATCAGAGGTCGTCTCTTCTATTTGAGCCTTAATTTGCTTGATTCTTCCCTTAAGAGCCTCCTCTGAGCCTTTGCCCTCAATAATAGTGGAGTTATCCTTATCAGAAGTTACCCGGCGAGCCCGACCTAAATCTTCTACCGTGACTGAATCTAGCTTGCGCCCGACCTCCTCTGAAATCACCTTACCGCCGGTGAGAATTGCCATATCTTCCAGCATTGCCTTACGCCGGTCTCCAAAACCGGGGGCTTTAACTGCCAGAACATTCAGGGTACCCCGCAGCTTATTAACTACCAGGGTAGCTAAGGCTTCACCATCCACATCCTCGGCGACAATAAGCAGGTTCTTTGACGTCTGTAGTATCTTCTCTAGAGGGGGTAGAAGGTCAGACACAGCCGAGATTTTCTTATCAGTGATAAGAATGTAAGGGTCTTCTATGACTGCTTCCATCTTCTCGGCATTAGTGACGAAATAGGGGCTGATGTAGCCCCGGTCAAATTGCATTCCCTCCACATACTCGGTCCCATACTTTATACCCTTGGACTCCTCAACAGTGATAACACCGTCCTTACCTACCTTCTCCATCACTTCCGCAATTAAATCGCCAATCTCCTTGTCGACAGCGGTAATCGTGCCTACCTGAGAAATCTGGTCCTTTCCTTTTACTTCAGTAGATACCCGTTTAATCTCATCAATAAGAGCCTTTGCCGCCTTCTCAATACCTCTCTTTAGTGCCATCGGCTCAGCCCCGGCAGCTACATTCTTAAAACCACCAGTAATAATGCCATGAGCCAGAATGGTTGATGTGGTAGTGCCATCACCGCAAGCATCGTTAGTCTTGGTGGCGGCTTCCTTAACTAATTGCGCCCCCATGTTCTCAAAAGGGTCGGAAAGCTCAATATCCTTGGCGATAGTAACACCGTCATCAATTACTGACGGTGCCCCCCACTTTTTATCCAGCGCCACGCAATGCCCTTTAGGTCCCAGGGTTACTTTGACCACGTCAGCCAAAGCATCTATTCCCCTCTTTAAGGAACGTCTGACGTCCTCACCAAATATAATCTGTTTAGCCAATTTTTCTCCTCCTTAACATACTAGATTAACTTGTTACTTAGTTTTCCTAGCTAAAATATCGCTCTCGCGCAAAATCACCAGCTCCTCATCCTCAATCTTAATCTCTGTGCCGCCATACCTGGCATAAATCACTATATCCCCCTCCTTAACATCCATAGCCATTCGTTTTCCATCCTCAGATAACCTGCCCGGACCAACGGCAATAACCTTTCCCTCCTGGGGTTTTTCCTTGGCTGTATCGGGCAAAACAATTCCCCCCTTAGTCACATCCTCTCTTTCAATGGGCTTGACCACCACCCGGTCAGCCAACGGTTGAAGCTTAACTGCCATTTTAGTTCTCCTCCCTCAAATTAAATTAACCAACTACAGGCTCAATTTGTTAGCACTCTCACCCTTAGACTGCTAACTACTATATAATAGCGCAGGCAGATATATGTAGCAACTCAACAAATAGTTGTTTACGGCTAATGACAGCAATAGAGAGGCATTGTGTGGATTAACTTAACCTTCTATTCTCTATAAAGCACTCTTTTACCCTATATATCACTGTAAATAGGCACCAGGTATGCTGAGTTGAAGTCATTCAGGGCGCTCTGCTATAATTTGACAGATGATTATTGACTTCCACACCCATATATTTCCACCCCGGGTAAAGAAAAACCCTGGTAAGTATATTGATAGCGACCCTAGCTTCGCTATTTTGTACTCCGGGAAGAATGCCAAACTTGCTACCGCTGATGAACTCATCGCCAGTATGGATAGGGATGGAGTTGATATTTCGGTCGTTGTCAATATCGGCTGGACCACACACGAGCTATGTGTTGAAACTAATGACTACATTCTAGAGTCAATAGCTCGCTATCCCCAGCGCTTGGTAGGTTTCTGCTCTGTTCAGCCAAACTCTTGTGAAGCTGCCGTGGCTGAAATTGAGCGCTGTGCCGAAGGGGGAATGAAGGGGGTTGGTGAAATAAGACCGGATATACAATTAGTCGATCTCAGGAATGAAGAGATAATGGTGCCCTTTATTAAGGTAATAACGAAGCATAAGCTAATTCTACTCACTCATACCTCTGAGCCGGTAGGTCACGAGTATCCAGGCAAGGGAGTGATTACTCCGGATATGCTCTACCCCTTTATCACTAGTTTCCCCAATTTAACCATAGTCTGTGCCCATTGGGGTGGTGGTTTACCCTTCTATGCTTTAATGCCTGAGGTGAAATGGGCGATGCGCAATGTCTTTTTTGATACCGCAGCTTCGCCCTTCCTGTATAGTCCTCAGGTATACACTCAGGTTGTCCAACTTGTTGGTGCTGACAAGATTCTTTTCGGCAGTGACTTTCCTTTACTTGCTCAGAGTCGGTTGCTTAATGAGATTAGGTCCCTGGATTTACCTGAGGAAACAAAGAACCTGATGCTATCAGGTAATGCCCAGAGGTTGCTTGGTATTAAAGGATAGGCAAAAGTTGAGTTATGGAGCAAATTCGCTCTTTTATTGCTATTGAGTTGCCTGATGAATTAAAGTTGGAGCTTACTCAGCTCGAGGCTCAGCTGGAATCGGATAAGCAGCCTTGGGTGAAGTGGGTTGACCCGTATAGTATTCACCTGACACTGAAGTTTTTGGGCGGTATTACCGTAGATAGTACCGGTCAAATAACGAGGGCAATGGAGAAGGCTGCCCAGGGCATGCCTCACTTTCACCTGGAGGTCAAAGACCTTGGTGTTTTCCCAAATTTGAAGCGGGTTCAGGTAGCCTGGGTAGGAGTAGGTGGGGAGGTAGCTAAGCTAGGTCAGCTTCAGCAATGTATTGAGTCTAATCTGGTGCCACTGGGCTTTGCTCCTGAGTCACGACCATTTACACCCCATTTAACACTAGCTCGACTTCGCGATCGGGCGTCATTGGAAGAGCGGCAAAGATTTGGTCAGCTTATAACTGACACCAGATTTAAGGCAGCCTGTACCATTGAGGTAGATGCTATCAATCTGATGAGGAGCCAGCTAACCAGGGAAGGTGCTATTTATAATCAAATCAGCTCAGTTAGGTTAAAGGGGTTGATAAACAGTCTCTAAAGAAGCCCTGAGGTCGTTCAGACAGATGGGTGACACTTGACACAGGCCGGCTCTAATGTTAAACTAACCGCTTGGGTTTTAGTCCAAGGTTAAAGAGCCAACTATAAAGCAGGAAGGAGGAAAGGCATAATGAATATAATTGTCTGCGTCAAGCAGGTGATTGACCCTGAGGCACCGCCAGCCAGCTTCAAGATTGACCCCTCTACTAATAAGGTGGTGCCGCCACCAAGTGTACCGCCAGTAGTCAGTCCTTTTGATGAGCAGGCTATAGAGGCAGCACTAAGGGTTAAAGACGCTCTGGGTGGTAAAATCACGGCTATAAGCCTGGGTATTAACCTGCTACGGGATGTGGTAAAAAAACCACTATCTATGGGCGCTGACGAGCTTATCTTACTGGAGGATGAAGCTTTTATTGACGGTGATAGCTGGTCAACCGCCTATGCCCTGGCTATGGCTATCAAGAAGATAGGCGACTATGACCTTATCTTCTGTGGCAGGCAGGCTGCCGACTGGGATGCTGGACAAACAGGCTCGGGCATTGCTGAGATACTGGGGCTGCCTAGCGTAACTGTAGCCAAAAAAATAGACATTATTGATAGTAAGGCAAGAGTAGAACGGGTAGTCGCTGATGGCTACGAGGTTGTTGAAGTATCCTTGCCTGCCTTGATTACAGTGAGCAATGAGCTTGGTGAGCCTCGTTATGCCACCCTGAAGGGGATAATGGCAGCGGCTAAGAAGCAACCGATTATCTGGAAACCAGCTGATATTGGGGTTGACCCTTCTCAAACTGGTGCCGCTGGTCGACGCACCAAGATGCTCAAGCTGTTCCAACCAGTTCATGAAGGTAAGTGCGAGATTATAGAGGGAGAAAGCCCGGAAGAGGCAGCGGTTAACCTAGCCCTGAAACTTAGGGAAAGCAAGATACTCTAAAGCGGAGATCCGATGGATTAAGGAGGTAAATCTTATGTCTGATTATAAAGGGGTCATGATTTATGGTGAGGTTACCGAAGGAAAGCTAGTTGCCATTACCACCGAACTACTGGGTTGCGGCAGAAAACTGGCTGATGACCTGGGACAGGAATTATGTACTGTGTTAGTCGGTAGTGATATAAGTAGTTTAGCCCAGGAGGCTATTGCCTTTGGCGCTGATAAAGTATACGTTGTTGATGACCCGCTACTTAAAGACTATCAGACAGATTCCTGCGTATTAGTTATGGAAAAGGTAATCAAACAGGCGATGCCCCAGATTCTTATCCTGGGACAAACCTCTATCGGCCGCGATCTGGCACCCAGGCTAGCCTTCAGGTTGAATACAGCAGCCTCTATGGACTGTATAGAGCTGGCTATTGACCCCGAATCAAAGCTACTCTTGCAAACCAGGCCTGTCTATGGGGGAAATGCCCAGGCCATTTTCAGTTGCGAGTCCTACCCACAGATAGCTACGGTTAGAGCCAAAATGATGTCACCCCTGGAGCGAGATGCCTCAAGGCAGGGGGAAGTCATTACTATTGAGGCTGGTCTGGACCCGTCAGCCCTAAGAACCAAAGTTCTGGAAAAGGTGCCTGGGGAGATAGCAGGGATAAAGATGGACGATGCTGAGGTAATAGTCACCGGAGGTAGAGGCATTGGCGGGGCCGAAGGTTTTAAACAATTAGAAGAACTGGCTAAAATACTAAAGGGGGCAGTAGGTGCTAGCCGACCTCCTTGCGATAATGGTTGGGTTCCGGACTCGTGGCAGGTAGGGCTCACCGGCAAGATTGTTGCCCCTGACCTCTATATTGCTATAGCCCTCTCTGGTTCGAGCCAGCATATGAGTGGTTGTTCAGGTTCCAAAAGTATTATCGCTATAAATAAAGACGCCGAGGCGAATATCATGAAGGTAGCCCGCTTTGGTGTAGTCGGAGACTGGAAAAAGGTGATACCCGCCTTTACTGAGAAGGTTAAGGAGCTTCTTGCCGGGTAAAATAAACCTGACTAAAGTCAAGCCTTCTCAGCTTGTCTTTCAGCGGTAATCTTCTGAACAACGTGAGGCGGTGTCTCCTCATAGTGGCTAGACTCTACAGTGTAGTTGCCCCTACCCTGAGTTATTGACTTCAAGTCTATAGCATAGCGCAAAATCTCAGCCAGCGGCACTTGAGCCTCAATAACGTTGACACCACCCTCGGGGTTCATACCTAGTACCCGGGCTCGCTTGGTATTAAGGTCACCAATAATATCGCCGGTGAATGCCTCAGGAATTCTCACCCTGATATTCATTATCGGTTCGAGAAGGACAGGTTGTCCCTGAGATAATCCCTTCCTCAGCGCCCCTGCCCCAGCAATTTTGAAACATATTTCTGAAGAATCTACCGGGTGATAGCTACCATCATAGACAGTCACCTTTATGTCAGTAACAGGAGAACGAGCCAGAACCCCCTCCTGAACTGCCTCGTTAACCCCTTTTTCTACCGCTGGAATATAGTTTTTGGGTATGCGGCCACCGACTACCTTATCAACAAACTGATGGCCACTACCACGAGGTAGAGGCTCCAGTGCTAGGAGGACATGCCCATATTGACCGTGCCCTCCTGTTTGCTTCTTATGCTTATACTCAGCCTTGGCTGGTATGGTAATAGTCTCTTTATACGGAACCTCGGGGGTTTGCAACTCCACACCCACACCGAATTTAAGTAACATTTTCTCTGCTGCCACTTCAAGTTGAGTCTCACCGAGCCCGGATAGAATAGTTTCATGGGTATCAGCTTCTCTATGCACCCAAAGAGTAGGGGATTCCTCGGACAGCTTAGATAATGCCGTTCCCAGTTTATCTAAGTCAGCCTTGGTCTTAGGACGTACCGCTTGACTAAAAATCGGCTCAGGAAACGAGATGGGAACAATCTTTACCGGCTTATCCCGGCTACACAATGTATCCCCGGTGTTGGTTAGGTTCAATTTAGCTACTGCCCCTATGTCTCCCGCCCTAAGCTGAGATACCGGTTCCTGAGTCTTGCCTAGTAGGACAAATAACTGGCCTATACGCTCTGCCTCACCCCGTGTAGTGTTCCACACCTGAGAATTGCTATCAATAACACCATTGTAAACCCGAAAGTAGGTAAGCTTACCAACATATGGGTCAGCACTGGTCTTAAACACCAGGGCAGCAAAGGGGCTATCATGGCTTGGCGCAATTGTCTCTTGCTTGCCGGAATCTCCAGTAACAACGACATCTCGTTCTCTAGGTGATGGCAGGTAACTACTTATGGCATTCAATAATGAAGCAACCCCTATATTTTGTATAGCCGAGCCAACTAAGACTGGCACAATCCTACCAGTTAACACAGCCTGTCGTAAGCCGTCACCGAGTTCCTCCAGGCTGAGTTCTTCGCCCCCTAGATATTTCTCAACTAACTTATCATCAATTTCAGCCACCGCCTCCACCAGTTTCTCGCGAAAAGAATCCGCCTGGGCTTGCAGTGACGATGGTATTTCAGCCTCCTTCATCGGAAAACCGAGATAACTCTTCATTGTCAGCAGGTCGACCACTCCTTGAAAATCGCTCTGGGCACCAATAGGTAATTGCACCGGCAGGCATTTACGACCAAACCTCGACTGAAGCTCCTCCACAGTTCGGTAGAAATCAGCATTCTCGCGGTCCATCTTATTAATAAAGATAAGGCGGGGTAGGTTAGCTTCCTCACTATATACCCACACCTGCTCACTACCAACTTCAACGCCGGAGGCGGCACATATCACAATTATTGCTCCTTCGCTAACCCGTATCGCCGCCTTAACCTCACCGGCAAAGTCAGAATAACCGGGGGTATCAATAAGGTTAATCTTAGCCCCATTCCACTGGCAGGGAAGTATAGTCAGGTTAAGGCTAATCTGGTGTTTCACTTCAATAGGGTCATAGTCCGAGGCAGTGGTGCCATCATCAACCTTGCCTAGCCGGGTAATTGCCTTAGTGGTAAACAGGATGACTTCTGAGACTGATGTCTTGCCAGCGCCACAATGGGACAATAAAACAAGGTTGCGAATATTCTCCAGTCCGTATTGCTGCATCTAATCACCTGCTTCCTTTAACCTGTTCCAACATATTATAATCACAGTTTGCAGATACGGCAAATATAGAGGTTAACGAGCCCGTCTCCTCCTTCTAAACAATGACATGAACCACAACAAACCAATTATGCCGATGAAGGGAAATGGTTGGGATGATCTACCACCACCGCTGCCAGCAACGGCAACCGCCGGGGCTGTAGGTGGTTTTGCCGGGGCTATTGCCTCTTCACCTATCTCATATGCAGCTAGCTCAACATTGATAAATTCTTTAGATACCCAGCCCAGAGGGTTATTTTTGCCTGTTGCCTCAGCCCAGACCCACCCTGGCTCACCCTCTAGCTCAAAAACTGCAGTCGCCTTTTTATAGTCAGGTAGATAGACCAGC
>SDBU01009128.1_pt1 | contig 11168 bp, 10 predicted proteins | sample 2277071 | NCBI WGS metagenome assembly SDBU01 (sample SAMN10397929, study PRJNA504765) | marine sediment metagenome | isolation source: marine sediment core GS08_GC12, 126 cmbsf | place: Arctic Ocean: Gakkel Ridge, Loki's castle | collected 2008 | reverse complement strand
CGGCGGGATCGTTCCCGTCGGACGCGTTTTACGTGGGCCTCGTCCCGGCCGGTTCAGGCGCGTTCCAGCTCTTCCACGAGTTCGGCAGGCAGGTTGAAGTTGGAGTAAACGTTTATGACGTCCTCGTCTTCCTCCAGCTCCTCCATCATCTTCAACACTTTGCGGCCATCCCCAACGTTCAGGTCTACGTACGATCTGGGCAGCATGGTGACCTCGGCCGACTCCCAGTTGACGCCGGCCGCCTGCAGGGCCTGCTTGAGGGCGTGCAGGTCCTTGGGGCCGCAGCTCAGTTCGTAGAGTTCGCCGGCCTGCTGGAAATCCTCCGCGCCGGCCTCGACCGCAAGTTCGAATATCTCATCCTCGCCTCTGTCGTCGAGCTGGAGCAGTATGAGGCCTTTGGTCTCGAAGGTCCAGGCGACGCAGCCGCTGGCGCCGAGCTCGCCTCCGTGATCGTTGAAGGCCTTGCGCACGATGGCCGTCGTCCGGTTGCGGTTATCGGTGATCGCCTCCACCATGACGGCCGCCCCGCCGGGCCCGTAGCCTTCGTAGCGCGCCGCTTCGAGCCTGGCCCCCTCCAGTTCGCCCGCTCCCTTGAGGATGGCGCGTTCGATCGTGGGCTTCGGCATGTTGGCCGCCTTCGCGGCTTCGATAGCATATTTCAAGTCCAGGTTGTTATCGGCGTCCTTGCCGCCCCTCCTCGCCGCCGACATAAGCTGCTTCGCCACGTGGCTGAACACCTTCCCCCGTTTCTTGTCTTCCTTCGCCTTCTTGTGCTTAATGCCCGCCCAATGCGAATGTCCGGCCATCGTGTAGTCTCTCTTCTGTGGAAAGCGTTCGGCAACGCGGCGTGGATCAACCGGGCAGGAATCGCTAGCCGACGCGGGGTGGGGGCTTCTTCTTGCGCAGCAGAGGATGTGCCGCGCAGAGCACGTAATGATGTGGACTCGTCTTCATACCCGTCGGTCGTCCTGAAGACCTGTACGCCAGCCATTATAGACCGCAGGCGGCGCATGCGAAAGCTAATTTCCGGGCCGGTCCGCAGCCGTCCGCCCCACGGCGCCCCTTTGGGGTTCTCGTCCCGAGACCCCTATCGGAGTCCAGGGGGCCCAACCCGCTTCCGTAGGGGCACGGCGCGCCGTGCCCCTACAACTCGGGATTACGCCAGCCACCACCGTGAATGCGAAAACACAACACGATGTCCTCCACAGTCCACTACGCGACGCGCGCCGGCCCCTTGCCGCTCCGGCGGCACCCTATTATAATCCGTCGGCGGCCTCAACCAACGGGAGTGCCATGCCACTGGAAGAGCTCGCCCGAAAGAGGGATACTGAGAAAAGGACCAAGCGTAGCGGGGGAGAGAATGAAGGTCAGTCGGGCCGTCATCGTAGGCCGGGACGAGGTGCTTCTCGATCACATGGAGACTGCCCTTGCCCTGTGGGACAGGTTCCGGGGCCTGATGCTGCGGACGGAGCTTCCGGCCGGGCAGGGCCTGCTCTTGACCGACTGCCGCAGCATCCACATGTTCTTCATGCGATTCCCCATAGACCTGGTCTATCTGGACGGCGGGAACCGCGTCGTCAAGATCGTGCACCGGATCAAGCCGTGGCGGCTCTCGCTGTGCATGTCCGCCCGCTCGGTGCTGGAGATGCCCGCCGGATGGGCGCGGAAGATCGGCCTGCGGGTAGGAGACGCGCTGGCGTTCGAAGACACCACCACTCCGGCAGGGCCGCCGCGCGACGAGAGCTCGTCCTGATGACCACCGCCCCGGGGTGAGTGCGGGCAACTCCGACAGGGAACCCACTCATCTGAGCCCTCGGAACCAGAACCAGCAGCCAATCACCAGAATACAGAGGATTACAAGACTGATCCGCCACGTGCGCTTTGCCGAGGGGTGTGCGCGGTCCTGCATGATGCCAGCTACCAGTGCCACTATCGCGGATGCGAACATGCCGACTAAGCTTGCAAGGCCGACCTCCGGCGGGCAGCCCGCAGGTAGTAGCACGATCCACACGAAGAAGGCATATGCAAATGCAACATAGAGCATTGGGTTCCGCAGCATCAGCACATCTTCCTTCCGCCGCCTGTCTTCAGGCCTCTGACCGCGACGAGAGGGGGGCACGCCACAGAGCGATGGCTGTAGCTACAAGCAGAATGGACGGTCCGTAGTAGACAAACCAGACGAGCGCTATCACCGGATCCCCTTCAGTGGTGAATAGCGCCCACGGCCACCACAGCGCCATCAGCAGGCCAATCCCCCAAAGGATCAGCCACAGGTGTCCCCCTGGCTTGTGAGGGGCGCTCCAGTGTAGACGCAGAAAACAAGAGGCCGAGAGCAGTGCTGGCGCGAAAAACCCGAGACTCTCACCCAGAGGGACATCGCTCGCGGCCGTCTCGGCGGCCCCGCACCATTCAACGAGCACGTAACATGCCGCAACTGTGGCCAGCACACAGGCCGGTACGGCCAGTACGTAAGCCGGCCTGCGGGGCATCCATGGCGTCAGCGCGGCGGCAACTAGCAGAAGCGACGCGCCAATGGGCAGTGGGACCAGCAGGTAGCCCAGCGACCAGTCGGTCCAGCCCTCCGCAAACAGCTCCCAGATGTGGAGTGGAAGCGTTATGGCTGCCCCCACGAACGCGGCCACGCACAGTATTGCGAGAATCGCCTTGCGCATGCCTGATCCCCTCGGGACGGCCCGGGAAGTCTGGCAGTTCATTACAACGCGATCACCTCAGACCAAGCCAGAGGGAGACACGCCCTATCGCGTCGCCTCCTGAACTTTCTCTGCGGGCTCGGCGGGCTCTGCGGTTGATTCTGTTAAGGCTTCTTATTCTTTCCCCGAGCTGCCCGGCCTGAGGCCGCGGACTGCGGCGCCGGCCCGCCACATCTCGGAGTTCCTCATCTCCGCCAGTTCGGCTCCAAGCTTCTCGGCGTAGTCGGGAGCGGCGTTGGCTTCCAGCACGATCTTGGTCTCCGTGCCGTCCTTGACGCTGTCGTAAAGCTCCTCGAAGACCGGCTCGACGGCCTTGCGGAACTTGTGGCGCCAGTCCAGCGCGCCCCGCTGCGCCGTGGTGCTGCAATTGGCGTACATCCAGTCCATGCCGTTCTTGGCGATCAGCGGGATCAGGCTCTGCGTGGCCTCTTCCACCGTTTCGTTGAAGGCTTCGCTGGGACTATGGCCGTTAGCGCGCAGACAGTTGTACTGCGCCTCCATGATGCCCGCCAGCGCGCCCATCAGCACGCCGCGCTCGCCCGTCAGGTCGCTCCAGACCTCCCCCTCGAACGTGGTGGGGAAGAGGTAGCCCGAGCCGACGGCGATGCCGATCGCCAGGCACCGCTCCTCGGCGCGCCCCGTGGCGTCCTGGAAGACCGCGTAACTGCTGTTGATGCCGGTGCCGGCCAGGAAGTTTTCGCGCACGGACCGGCCGGCGCCCTTGGGGGCCACCAGGATCACGTCCACGTCCTCCGGCGGCACCACGCCGGTCTGGTCGCTGTAAACGATGGAGAACCCGTGTGAGAAATACAGGGCGTCGCCCGCCTTGAGGTGGGGCTTCAGGCTCGGCCAGACGATCATCTGCGCCGCGTCGCTGACCAGATACTGGATGATGGTTCCCCGCTCGGCGGCTTCCTCAATCGGGAACAACGTCTCGTCCGGCACCCAGCCGTCCGCGAGCGCCTTATCCCAGTCTTTCTTGAACTGCGGCGCCTGCCCGATGATGACCTTGAAGCCGTTGTCGCGCATGTTCAGCGACTGGGCCGGGCCCTGCACGCCATAGCCGATGACGGTGATGACCTCGTCCTTGAGGACCTCGTGCGCCTTCTCCATGGGGAACTCGTCCCGTGTGACGACATCCTCAACCGTGCCCCCGAAATCGATCTTCGCCATTGTTCTGCTCCTTAAACGCAAGAGATCCGACAGGCCACTTCTGGCGGAGTCCACCCCGCCCCTTACCGCGCCCAACGCTAAGGCGCAGAGAGCTATTGTGGCGCCCTTCTGCCGTTTTTTCAAGCACACGGCCTGAAACTAGGCCCTCCACCCGAATATTTCGCGTGACATACTATGCTATCCGATATATAATGGGTCCAGTTCCTGGGACGGATAGTGAGAGGAGGACCAGATGAAGCAGCGCATCGCCGGGGAGATACTGAAGGGGCACATGCGGACGCTGGTGCTCGCCGTGGTCGCCGACGAGCCGGCGCACGGCTACCACATCATGAAGCAACTGGCCGAACGCTCCGGGCACGTCTTCGATCTGGGGCAGGGGACGATCTACCCCGCGCTCTATGCCCTGGAGGAGAAGGGCCTGTTGCGCTCCCGAACGCAGACCGTCGGCGGCCGCCGCCGGCGCGTCTACTCGCTGACCGCCGCCGGACGCAAGAGCCTGGAGGAACGGGCCCAACGCTGGGACGTCTTCCAGGCAGCCGTGAACGACGTGCTGCGCCCATGCCGATTGGGGGTGGACTATGGAACGCTTTGAGGACGTCGCACGAGGCCTGACCGAGGGGCTGGACCTGTCCAAGCGCGTCAAGCGGCGCATCGCCGAAGAGGTCCAGGCGCACCTGGAGGACGAGATGCAGCGGTGCCTCGCCCAGGGGATGGGGGAGGACGAGGCGCGGAAGGAAGCCGAGAGGCGCTTCGGCGAGGCGGGCGCCCTCAACGAGCTCATCGACGCGGCGCTTGCCGCGCGGCAGGCACGTCACCGGCGGATTCGCTCGATGCTTGTGATGCTGGGCGGCGCCGTGCTGCTGCTAACCGTGCTTCTGATCGGCGCGGGCGGCCAGACGTTTGATGACCTCTTCATGGGCGACCGAGACTTTCCCTCGGTTCCGCTGTGGGTGAAGATGGCGATCTACCTGGCTGTCGTTGCGGCGTGTCTGTTCCTGCTGGCGGTGGCCGCTGCCATGCTCTTCAGGCGCCGGATCGTACACACCCTCATAGCCGGGTTCCTGGTCTGCGCGACCATGATCGCGAGCGTGATCGTCTTCGCGCATACCCCGCTGGGCGCGACGATCGGCACGATCAGCGTGGGGGAGAGCGCGATCACGCGCGCCGCCGAGTCGTTCTTCATGCGCCTCTACCTCTGCTGGGCGCCGGCACTGGTGCTCGGGGGGGTGTGCATTGTCCTGAGGCGCGACCGCCTCGCCGCCGCCTGGCTGGTCAGGATCCTTGCCGTCGGGACTCTGAGTGCATCCCTATGGGGGATGCGGCTCCTGCCCCGCTACGGGCGATGGCTCCTCCCCCACAAGTGGCCGAAGCTGTCCTCGACGGCGTTGTTCGCGCTGGTCTTCGTCCTGCTCGTTGCCATGCTCGCCCGGGCGATTGGCCGGCAACGGTCTTCCGCGCCGGCTCCCGTCGAGTCCGCCCCCGACGCAGCCCCGGAGGGCCGGTCCGACCCGACCCCGTCCCTCTCCTGAGCGCGCTGTGCCGCCCGCGTTTGCCGCGAGGACGGCAATGTGGTCTAATCGGCCCTCGCCTGCTCCTCAAAGGAAATTCCGATGAAGATAGGGTACCTGGACTGTTTCAGCGGCATCAGCGGCGACATGTGCCTGGGGGCGCTCGTGGACGCCGGGGTGCCCCTGGCGGCGATCGAGGAGGCACTGCGAGGACTGCCCGTCTCCGGTTATTGCCTGGAGGCCAGCCCGGTGCTCAGGGCCGGCATAGGGGCTACCCGGGTGGAAGTGAAGCTGGACGAGTCCGAACACCATCCCCATCGAGGTCTGCAAGACGTCCTGGCCATCATTGAAGAGGGGCATCTGCCTGCCGAGGTGGCGGAGCGGAGCGCGGCCGTTTTCCGCAACCTGGCGGAGGCCGAGGCGCGGGTCCATCGCACGGATGTCGCAAGCGTGCACTTCCACGAGGTCGGTGCGGTGGACGCCATCTGCGACATTGTGGGGACAGTCGTCGGCATTCACGAGTTGGGTCTGGACGCCCTCAAGTTCTCCACGGTCGCCCTGGGCGGCGGGACGGTGCGCGCGGCGCACGGCGTTCTGCCCGTGCCGGCCCCTGCCACTGTGGAACTGCTCCGGGGCATCCCCTCGGTCGGCGGCCCGGTTGATTTCGAGCTGACCACGCCGACCGGCGCAGCCATATTGAAGACGCTCGGCGAGCCGTCCGCCCACTGGCCGCAGATGACGGTCGAGGCCGTCGGATACGGTGCGGGCGGGCGCGACATCGAGGCCCTGCCCAACGCTTTGAGGCTCGTGGTCGGCACGGCGGCGGCCCGAGGCGAGACGGATTCCGACTACGTCTGGGTGCTCGAAACGAACCTGGACGACATGACGGGCGAGGAGGTCAGCTACTGCACGGGCAAACTCATGGCGGGCGGCGCGCTTGACGTCTTCACCGTGCCCATCCAGATGAAGAAGAACCGGCCCGGGATCCTGTTGACCGTGTTGTGCCAGCCCGACTTGCTCTCCGAGATGGAAGGAATCATGTGGAAGCACACCTCGACGCTCGGGGTGCGTCGCTCTCTCTGGCAGCGCGCCAAGCTCCGACGCCAGAGCCGGCCGGTCCGGACGCCGTGGGGAGAAGTGAGGATGAAGATCGCCTACGTGGGAGACCGCATGGCCCGCTGCGAGCCGGAATACGAGGACTGCAAGGCGCTCGCCGAGGCCAACAACCTGTCCCTCAGGGAGGTCTACCGGACCGCGCGGGCCGCCGCGGACCAGACGACCTGACGCCGCCGTTAATAGAATGCCTCGTTCGCCCGTCTAACATGGTGAAGCTCGGGATCACCATTCGCACACGGGTATCCGACCGAGCGGGAACCTTCATAAAGGAGAGGCGCAGATGAATCGCTCGATGATGCGAAGGGCCTGTATCGTTTGGATGGCAGTCCTTGTTGCCGGTCTGGTCTTTGCCCGGCCGGTCCGCGCTGAAGAGGCCGCTTCGAAAGGGCCGATCCTTTCCGCCCTGACCGAGAAGCCCCTGATCGTGTTCCACCTGAACGGCATCACGGGCGCGGTCGAGGCCATCGCACAGACCAGGGTCGGACGACAGATCGGGGAGTCGCCGCTGCTGTCCAGCGCACTGGACGTCTGGCAAGGCGGACTGCGTCTCGGCGCCGCCTTCCTGGCCGATCTGCCCGAAGAGACCCTCCATCGCCTGTTGGGCCGCGAAATGGCCCTGGTGGTGTTCGCCCCACAGGAGCCGGGCGAGGAACTCGTCGCTCTGGTCGTGCATCTGGGCGAGGACACCGATCTGGTCAAGGGTCTGTTCAAAGAGCGAATCATCCCGCGGCTGAAGGCGACGAATCCGCGGCTCCAGGTGCAGGTCAGGCGCGCGGAGGGCAACCCTATCGTCCAGCTTAAGGACGGTCCCAAGGGGGGCTATCTGCGTTTCGCCGAGGATCTGCTCATCGTAGGCCCCGAGAACGTCCTGATGAAGTTCGATCCGGCCGGCCGAACGCCGACCCGGGTCACGGAGGGACGAGGGACCGCACAGATCGCTTCGGTCTCCGTCAATCTCGAACCCATCTGGAACTGGGTGATGGCGCGGGTGGCGGGGAATCCGGCGGCCGCTGCAAGGCTGCGCGGAATGGGCCTCCTGGCGATGACACAATTGCAGGTTACGACTGCGGTCGAGGGCGGCGGCTTCAAGGACACTCTGGTCGCCGACATAGGTCCCGACGCTCCCGCCCAGGTGCGGGCCCGACTGGGAATCAAGGCCGGCCAGGCCCGGAGTGCCGCCGTTATCCCGGCGGGAACTGCGCTCGCCGTCTCCCTCCAGATCGAGTCCGGTGAAAGGCTCTACGCCCTCATCGAGGATTCAATCCGCCAGAAGCAGGGCGAGGCCGGCCTTCAACGGGTCAGGCAAAACCTGAACGCCGTCAACATCGTTTTCGGCGTGGACGTGGAGCTGGAACTCATCCCCGCCATTGGCAACGAAGTGTTCGTGGCCGTTGTTCCTCCCGATGCTGATGCCGTGCTGGCGGGAGAGGCCACCGGCGACGACTTCGGCCTCACGATCGGTTTCGTAGCGAAAGACGCCGACAAGCTGCGCGACATCATTCAGCGCTTTGCGGCCGCTCCGCAGGCCGTGCAGGCGGGCTGGCGGCTCACGACCGACCGGTTCCAGGGCGCCGACGTCTACAACCTGGTGAACGACGTGGAGCAGAAACGGCTCTCGCTGGCGTTCGTGGAGGACTTCCTGATCTTTTCCGAGCATGAGGATTCCGTGCGGGATGCCCTCAGTGCGGTCGCTTCGGGTAAGGTCCTGGCCGCCCATCCGCAGTACCAGGCCGTGGTCGAGCACCTGCCCGACAAGGCGAACGCCCGGCTCTACGTGGACACTCGCCCGCTCAGGAAGCTGCTGATGGCCGTGCTGCCGCAACAGGCGCCGCAGAAGGTGAAGGCCTTCCTGCCCCTCATCAAGGGGACGGTGCCGCATCTTGGCGGCTACGGCATCGCGGCCGTCTCCAACGAAGGGCAACTGCGCATCGAGGGCTATGGCGACGTGCCGGCGGTGTTCGCGGCGTTCAGTCTGGGCCTTGGCACCGCGGCCGATCGGATGAAGAAGGCAGGGCCAGTGGCTCCGGCTGCGGCGGATGGGAATGGCCGGAACTCACAACGAAGTTAACAGGATATACAGGATAGACAGGATGGGGAAACACGTGCGGCTTGCTGAACTGTTGCGGCTCGAAATGGGCGTCTCACGCATTCGAGGAAGGCGGCATTCCCTGGCGCTGCTCGTTGCCTTCGGCCTCATCTGGGCCGGGGTGGTCGGAGAAGGCGGGAGAGCTGCGGATGACGCGCCGCAATCCCCGGGCACCAACCCCATCCTCGCCAATCTGACCCAAAGGCCGCTGGCAGTGCTGAGCGTTGAGAGCCCTGCCGCAAGCCTGCGGGCCGTCGCCGGCACGCGGGTGGGGACGTGCATTGCGGACTCGCTGACAACTTCCCCCGAACTGAGCTTGTGGCTCAGCCAGTTGCGGTGGATGGCGTCCAATCTGACGGGCTTTCCGGACGCCACCCTCGAACGCCTGTTGGGACGGCACGCGGCGTTAGTGGTGTTCGAAGGCGATGGCGCGCCGGGTCGCCCTGTGCCCTGGGCGGTGGCCCTGTATCTGGGCGAGGACACAGAGCTGGTCAACAACGCGCTGCACGGGCAGTTCATTTCCTGGCTCAGGGCGTCCAATCCCGCGCTCACCGTTACGAGCGAGCAGGTCGCCGGCGGCGGGATCGTCTCCGTAGACGATGGCACGAAGGAGGTGTGTCTGCGCGTGGCGGGCGACCGGCTCCTGGTCGGCACGAGGGAAGCCGTCCTTAAGTTCGAACCCTCCGCAGCCGCGCCGCCCGCGTCCCATGAGCAACAGACGCCGGAGCACGTCGCCTCGACGTCTTTCGACCTGGGCGCCATCTGGCGCCAGACGTTCCGGCGCATGGCCCGTAATCCGGAGAAGGTGAAGGAACTCAGAGGCATGGGACTGCCTGCCATATCTGCCCTTCGGATACGCACCGGCGTCGCGGACGGCGGTTTCACCGACACGCTGATCGCCGAGGTGGGCCCGCAGGAGCAGGGGTTTCTGCCCCGAGTGATGGCGCTCAAACCGCGCCGGGCACGCGCCGCCGCCCTCGTGCCGCAGGACTACGGTTTGCTTGCTTCGCTCCAGATCGAATCGGGAGAAGCGCTCTATTCCCTGGTCGAGGGCATTGTCCGCCTGAACAAGGGCGAAGCCGGCGTGGAAGAATTCAAATGGCAGCTGGACCAGCTTGACGTGGCACTCACAGTGAATGTTCAATGGGAGCTTCTGCCCGTCATCGGCAGCGAGGCATTCCTGGCGCTGCGCACTCCGCGTGCTGAAGCCTGGGCGCGTGGCGCGAAGCTCCAGTTCGAGGAGTTCGAGCCCGTTTTCGGCTTTGAAGTGAAGAACGAGGACGGGCTGGCAGAGCTGGTGCGCCGCTTCGCGCACTCCTTTGCCATGCAGAGCCAGGGTTGGCAGCTCAGTTCCAATGCTCATCGGGGAACGGCGTTCCAGATCCTGGAGAACATCTATGGGGGCGAGCGCATCGCTTTTGCGTTCCTGGAGGGATTTGTCGTTTGCTCGCTGGAGGTGGCCCCCCTGCAGGGCGTCATTGCCGCTGTGACGGAAGGACGCGCCCTGGCCGACGACCCGGAATACCGGGTGATGTGCGACCGGGTGCAGGGCGTGGGAAATGCGTGGGTTTACATAAGCGCCGGCCCGGCTCGGGAGTTCCTGACCGGGCTGTTGTCCCGGGTAGAGTCGCCTGGCGCGCAGCCACTGGTCTCTGTGCTTCGGCAGGGGGTAGCGCGCCTGGGATCCTACGGCATACAGGCGGCTCGAACGGGCGAGCAGATCCGCGTGGAGGCTTACGGCGACGTCCCCGGCGTTTTCACTTTCTTCAGCCTGCTGGCGAGCCTCCTCAAGCTGGCCCTGACTGATCACGCCGGAGTCCACCAGGCTCTGCGCAATATTGTCGTCGCTCATGCCAGTCATCGCTAATCGTCCCTTAGTATTGGTGATTGACCGAACACTTCTGGGTTCGTGCTATACTATTGTACGCAGGTATGTTTCGCGCCCGGGCCGCCGTGACCTCCTGCGTGTAAACCTGCAACCGGGCTGAGGCGTATATATAGTGAATCTATCCATCGCCATGGCCGGCTATGCCAGTATGTCTCGCGAGGACAGCGAACTTATCACCCGCGCCAGACAGGGAGACGTGCGTGCCTACGAGGACCTCTTGCGGCGGCACCGGGAGGACGTCTTCCGGGTGGCCTATGCGATAGTCGGCGACTATGACCAGGCCGAGGACGTAGTACAGGAGGCGTTCGTACATGCTCACGGGGCCCTGCAGCGATTCCATCCCGGCCGACCATTCGCTCCGTGGATCAAGCGCATCGCGGCCAATTGCGCCCTTTCCGCACTGCGCAAGCAAAAGCGCAGCGACCGGGCCCGAGCGCAGTACTCCTCGCCCACTGTCGCCCCGGCCCCCGACGACTCTGTCGCCGCCCGTGATCTGCAAGCAGCGGTCGGGGAGGCTATTACCAGGCTGGCGCCGCAGCAGCGCGCGGCGATTATGCTCTTCGCGCTGGCGGGTATGGACCTGGCCGAGACCGCCGAGGTGATGGGCTGCGCGCGCGGGACGGTGAAGACGCACCTGCACCGCGCCCGCCAGAAGCTCAGAGAGTTACTTTCGGATTACCTGGAGG
>SDBU01009127.1_pt1 | contig 11168 bp, 11 predicted proteins | sample 2277071 | NCBI WGS metagenome assembly SDBU01 (sample SAMN10397929, study PRJNA504765) | marine sediment metagenome | isolation source: marine sediment core GS08_GC12, 126 cmbsf | place: Arctic Ocean: Gakkel Ridge, Loki's castle | collected 2008 | reverse complement strand
GTGGGTGCCCGTATTGAGGTTCAATGGGACGGGATTACTTGGGTTGATGAAAGCGATTACTTCTTAACTGCTGATGGAAATTACGAAATGAGCGGCAAGTGGGGAGAGGGGATAGCTGGACAAGCGGACTTCGAGTTAGATAACACCACAGGAAGGTTTTTACCAGAAAATAAAGATGGCGCTCTTTACAGCTACCTAAAACCACGAGTAAATATCAGGTATGACGTTAAAGTAGGCAGTTATTATTACAGGATCTTCACGGGGTATATCAAAGCAATCGAGCCCGACAGAAAGCAGGGAATTGTCAACTTCCACTGTTTTGATAACACGGTGAAGGTCCTGAACAAAGAAGCTCCTAAAGAGGCCGCTTATACCAACAAAAGAGGTGACGAGTTAATTCAAGTTTTAGCTGAGGCAGCCAATATCACTGATTACGACTTAGAGATATCAGACCACGTTATCAGCGCCGCTTGGTTCGGCGACAGATATATTTGGCCAATTATGGGGGAAATAGCCTTATCTGAAAGAGGGCGTGTTTTCTTCGATTATGATGGCAGACTCAAGTTCTGGAATAAAAGCCACATAGAGAAGCAGCAATCGCCTATTTTCACCATTTCCAGAGCCGATTGGCTTAAAAATCTTAACTTTTCAGTAGAAGAGCAGGCTATTAAGAATAAGGTTCGTGTTCAAGCACGACCAAGGATATCAGCTGGTATTCAGGTGGTTTGGGCTAACGGAGACATTCAGATTCTAAATCAGTATACTGACACTCTCGTTTGGGTGCCCGCCAATGACCAACAAGATGCTTGGATTGAAACCGAAGACCCATGTACTAGCTGGATTCAACCAATTCCACATACTGACTACACAGCTAACTCTGCAGACGATGGCACTGGCACAGATTTAACCGATTCTGTTCAAGTAACTATATTTGAGCCATATGCTACTGAGTGTTTTATTCAAATTCAGAACTTCTCCAACCAAGATGCTTACTTAACAAAGTTTAAGGTCAGAGCCAACCCTTTAAGAATATGGGACTGGATTAGGGTAACTGCGGTAGACCAACAAAGTATCGATACTTATGGGGAGCAAATGATCGAGCTCGAGAATGATTTTATCGATAAAGAAGAGTGGGCTCAGTTCCTGGCTCGTACAGAAGTTGATAGACATAAAGATGCTAAGAACTTATTCAGGGCTGACATTATTGGAATCCCACACATTAGGGTGGGCGATGTTATGAGCGTTGAAGTAACTGAGGATGATTATGAAGATTATATGATTTTCGGAATAGACTGGGAAGTGAATAATTCTGGGTTTTTACAGACCCTACAACTCATCCTGCCCTTCACCATTCCTGTATATCAATATATTACAGCTAGGGCTCAAATCACCGCTCCTGTCTACCAATACATTTCAGCTAAGGGACTACTGGGAGCCAGGATAGTAACTGCCAATGCAAATATTAAAGTTAATCAAACTCAATATATTGGAGCGAAAGGACTAATTACAGTAGGATAAAAATATGTCTGATTTTGACGCAAAAGTACCATCAAGAAGCAGAATCCCTGGAGTAGAGGGGCCAGTCAATATCCTAGAAATAGGTGGGGACGGTATGCCTGTGCAAATCATCATTCGCAACGGACAGCTCTACTGTTTCGACGAGACGGGGCAAACCCTCATTGATAATGGAATTATCCAAACTACGGCTCTTGCAGCTCAATCAGTTGTTGCTGAAAAAGTTGCGATAGGTCAGTCCACATTCACCCACAATATCACCCACTGGTCGCTCAACTATTATCAAGTTTATTTCAATTCTGGAACGATTTATTGGGCCAACGGACAAACAGCGAGTACAGATGGTGGCTGGCTTAATGTCAGCACTACAACCTTCCTTTATTACGACAATTCCTCCGTGCTACATGCTACCACCGATATTTCGCAGACAGTAGGAAACAATAAAGTATTATTGGCAATTCTGACACCAGGAACTGTGTGGGGACAGGAGGTCTCGGTTGAGTGGCAACAAGCGGCGGGAACAATCATTGACGGCAACAGTGTCAGCACAGGTACGATTAACGCTAACAAACTAAACATAGTTTCAATCAACGCTTCTGGATACATCAACGCCTCATATGTTTTGACAGGAACATTGGCTGTAGGAGGTTCTGGAGCCGTATCCCCTGGTAAAATAAGTTTCTTAAACGCCGCAGACGCAGAATACGGTAAGATAAACAGCCTTGGTCTTGTTTTCGCAAATGCTAAAGGAATCTTTTTGCATAACGTTGGTCAAGCGGGTACTCCAGGTTTATTCTATATGGACACAAACGACGACTTGTGGATTGGCGCGGGCTTAGGCGACATAATAAGTATCGGTGACCAAGCTGGATTTTCGAAAGTGACCATCAATACAGGCAATAGCGGGGTAATCAAAATTGACGGTCTTGGAAATTACTATCTGATTGGAGGAACAGGTTCCAATGGATCAGTCATCCTAAATGGAGCGATTCAGTTCTGGGGAACTGGGTATGCCAACATCTCAATTCCATATGCATTTGGCGACACTCTAAGCGGCATCCCGTTAGTTCATGGCATGGCCCTTGGAAGGGTTATCCCAATGAATGCCTACGAGTATGACCTAGACACTGGGTACGCGTTCGCAACTTCTGGAGCCTCAGCTGATAATGAGAAGCTGTCACAGCAGTTCACTACCCCATCAGCCCAAGATGTCAGTTGTGTCTCTGCCTTATTTGCTAAAACAGGTACTCCAGCAGGAACAATGGTAGCTGAGATTTTTGCAGATAGTGGAGGATTGCCAACGGGTGCGGCTCTAGGAACATCAGCAGCTTTAACAATTAATACAGTTGTGACAGGGGCATATCCAGGTTCTTTCGGTTTTGCTGGGTTTACATTCGCATCAGCAATTTCTTTAACATCTGGAACTGTCTATCACCTAGTCATCAGGACAATTGGATTTACAAGAGATGTGGGAGTAACCGAGCTCTACTGGGGTGGAAATGAGGGAGGCACACATACTGGCGAGGGAGAGGAATACAATGGAACCGTTTGGGCAGCTATAGCCCCAGCAACGGTTTTATACTTTAGAATATATGCGGACAATGTTTACACAGCAACAGGGTATTCAGCATCAAACGATTTCTTTACCGTATTAGGTGAGGACCCAACAACAACAAGTATTTATTTAATGATGACTCAGCTAGAAGTAACAGTAAACACGTTCGATCTAGGAACACGATATGCCGCTTTAGTTGGGGTATTTGGAGACCTACCATGATAAAAACAATAACAATAACCAGTACAAAATACAGTCAAGAAGGCTTGGATGTTTCCATCAAAAATAACAAGCTGACAGTGACTAAAGGTAAACTCTGTTTTGACAGAGAGTATGAGCTTGATAGCAACGTTTCTTTCACAATTGATGAGAAAACTGCTATACTATTTTTGGTAGAAGAACTGGCCACAAGTCAGGTTTTAGTTGCAATATCAGACGGCAGTATTGATAAAAGCCAGTATAGACTTATTGAAAGACTCGCGTGGAAAAAAGATGAAGTTTGGTATAAAATAAAAGTAAAACCAGCTTCACACTCCAGACGAGCAGGAAACTATAATTATGAAGGTCTTAACCGAAAAGCTATCCAAAAGGAGCTTAAAATTCTCAAAAGGCATAGAAAAACCATCGGACCAGACGGGAGAATCAAAGCCGTCAGAATTAAGGATTAGTCGGCCTTTAACAATGAAAGATAAAGTTGAAACTATGTGGAAAGAACGAAATGGAAGATAAACAACCTAAAACCACAAAGATTAATATCGATGACATGCAAGCCCTCATAATTCGCTCGGTTCTCATTTCCCAAAAAGAGAATGAGCTCAAGTTTCTCCGAAACGAAAATAAGACCTACTGGAAAACATTAACAGAAAAGTATAACCTGGACTCGGAACGCACTTACGATGTAGATCAGGTAAACTGTATATTGATATGGAAGGAAAATGATGATGAGTAATCTGATAGATGAATTTATTAAAACCTTATTCTCAGGAGATCACGTTTACACTTGGCGAACCGTCCTGGTATATGTGCTGTCTGGAATACTGGCAGGACTTGTCCGACTCACCATCCGAAACCACTCAAAAACTGACTTTCGTTCGTGGTTAAATGACGGCTCCTTACTTGGGGCTCTAACAATCAGCATCGCTGGCGCGCTTTTATTTGACTCCAGCTTTATGTGGTCTTTTATGGGAGGTTATTTCCTAGTGTACGTTCTAAATTTTATCGAAAAGAAGTTAGACAGAAGCCGCAAGAGTATAGGTAAGGAGGATACAAAATGACACCATCTGTAAATCAACTCTTAGTATGCCAACATCCCTCTGGGCTTATATTTCATGGTTCAATTGTTTTAGTTTCTTTGTTACTGTTCGTTTGGTGGACTAAAAAAAAGGCGCTCATAAGTTTCAGAGCGTGGGCTCTATTCATGGTAATCGTACACACCCTGTATTTTTTCCTAATATGTGGTCCCACCAAAATACAAATTGGTCTAACAATGAATGACGTGTTTTTCATCCGTGGGATTGAAATATTAGCCACAATATCCACGCTATTAAGGCTTTATTTCATAATCGAGGCCCATGGCATCGATATAACTGACAATAATAACGATATCGGCCCAATTAAGGTGATTACTAGCTCTGTTAGGAAGGCTGTTGTAACGCCAGAAGATCCTAAAGAAATTAACGGAAATAAGAAAAAAGTTGCTAAAAAGACCAGTAATTTACGAAAACAGCTCTTAAATTGGCTCTTTTAATGCTAAAATCGATAAAATGACCAAATTAAACCTACCTTTTAAAGTAAAAGCCAGAGTTACTCAAGTTTTTGGTAACGAACTCTATCTAGATGGGGTGGATGTGTACGGGCAGTGGGGATATAAAGGCCACAACGGTATAGATTACGGATTACTCAACGATACCGCAATATATGCTCCACACGATGGCAAAATAAAGGAAAACACCTACGACAAAGAGGGGTATGGCTGGTACATAAAGATTGAAAGTGACAAGGAAGGCTCGGTCCTAGCTCATAATAGAAAGTTTGTTGTGAAACTAGGTGATGAGGTAACAAGAGGACAGTTGGTTGGCTATTCTGATAACAGCGGTCTGTCTACGGGTCCACATCTTCACTGGGGGTATTACAAACTACCCAGAGACCGAAATAATGGGTATAATGGGTACATAGATCAGGAACCCTATTTATCACAAAGTGGAGACGAGGAAGAGGACTGTAACAAAGAAAAAGAAAGTTTGAAAACAGCGCACAAGGAAGAAGTAACTAAGTTGAAACTCGACTTCGAGGTCGAAAAGAAAGAGGTTATTGAAGATGAACTCAAAAAAGCAAGAAAAGAGTGGGGAGTTGAGAGGTTGGAGGGTCAAGTTGCAGAATGTGAGAAAGTCACTGGCACTATTGCTTACAAAGTGGCAAAAAATGTTAGCGAGATTCTTAAAGCGTTAGATATTATTAAAAAATTAAAGGGAGGAAATTAATCCATGGCAGACACAGTACCAGGCTACCTGACAACTCCTAGGGGAAATGTGGCTAAATACATTTACTACAGAACAAATGTGGATGTAGAAAGTATTGATTACATCTTCAATGCCGAGGAAACAGGAATCCAGGGCACAGACGTGAAACAAGGCGTTATTCAAACCACGCTAGATGCGTACATAGCCGCCGATTTCTGGACAACTGGAGGAGATGTTTTAACCTACAATCCTAAGACTGACAGGTATGATATAAAACCAGGAGAATACGTTCTCTAAGTAAAAGCGAGAGTTTAAGTTATAATACAAATATTATTAATTTAGGAGGTGAAAAAACATGAGTGGAAATACACCAAGTAACCCTACCAAGGCACCTAATGTTCCTACGGGACCAAGTGCAGGTAAAAAGGGTTCAAAATCAAAGGTTATGAGTCCCATGCCTAAGGCTAATCCAGGAGGAATGAGCAATGCAAAACCAGCAGGTTCTAGCAATGTTAATTCCAAGGGTTCAAGTCAAGCAGTGCAAGGCGGACCAAAGAAATAAACTTTTCTGGCTGTGCACAGTTTGGAAGGTAAATTGGGGGAGCAGAAATGTTCCCTCATTTCTTAGTAAATGTATTAAGTTAGGAGGTTAAGTATGTTTTTATATTCTACGTACACATTGAAAAACGGTCTAAAGACTATTTTAGTACCAACAAATTCCCCATCGGTATCAGTGCAACTTATGGTTGGGGCTGGTTCAAAAGATGAAACCCCTGAAATAAGGGGTATTTCCCACTTTTTAGAGCACATGGCCTTTAAAGGAACCGAGAAAAGACCAGACACTCTCTCTATCTCAAAAGAACTCGATAAAGTAGGCGCACAATTCAACGCAAACACTAGTAAGGAAAGAACTGTTTATTACATCGTCAGCACGCCAGACAAACTAGAATTAATGCTCGATGTACTTTCGGACATAACATTTAACTCTACTTTAAAATCATCGGAGATAGAAAAAGAGAAAGGCGTCATTGCTGAAGAAATCAACATGTACAGCGACAGCCCACGCAGGAAAATTTGGGATATGTACGGGGAAGCAATTTTTGGAGATACCCCAATAGGTTGGGGGATTATCGGCACCAAAGATAGTGTTATGAAGCTCAAGAGAGAGGATTTTATAGAGTTTAAGAAAAATCTCTATGTGCCAAACAACATGATTTTATCAATCGGTGGAAACGTCAGTAAAAGTGATGACACAATTAAACTAATAGAAAAGTGGTTTAGCCCATACGAAAAAAATGACACTTTTAAGCGAAGAGAGAATAAAAGTGAGTTTAGTAAATGTAAAAAGTTAATTCGTAAAAAAGAAACAGAACAAACTCAGGTGTTAGTTGAAATGCCATCCTTCCACTTTAATGATCCTAGAAAAAGAGCTCTGAATGTCGCTGGAGTAGTTTTAGCTGGAAACATGAGCTCACGCTTATTTATGAAGATTAGAGAAGAAAAAGGTTGGGCTTATTCAGTTAATTATTTTGTCGATTACATGTCAGAAAATGGGATTTTTGGCATCGCGGCGGGACTGAATAACAGCAACACTAATCAGGCAACAGCAGCCATTAAAAAAGAGTTAATTGGTTTTGCTGACTCGGTTACTGAAGAAGAAGTCACAAACGCTAAAAATTATTATAAAGGCAGGCTAACCCTGTCCCTAGAGAGTTCGTATCATGTTATAGATATTGCTGCGGACTATCTAATGCACTCTGATAGAGTTGGTAAGATTCAAGATATTCTGGCCGAAGTCGACAGGCTGACACTCAACGATATTCGCTCAGTTGCAAAATCAATCTTCAAAGAAGAGGAAATGAGGCTTGTGGCCATTGGCCCAAATATGAGATTGAAATGGAGCTAGTGGGAAAGTTTGAGCTATACCAGCTTTTTGGCTATCCTGACACTAATTAATTTATATTTGCCATCGTCCGTCAGGATGAAAATCGGGTGAAAAGTATAGCAGTCATCGAAAACACCATCGTTAATAAGCTCAATCTTTCCGATTGGCTCTAGGTAACACCCTTTATCCTCGCTAATAATGACGTCAGACACTGGAAATATTAAAACATGTTTCCAGAAAGAGACCAAGCAATTGGTTTTTTTAATTGTTCCTAGTATACTAAGCACTAAGAATGTGGGTTGGATTCTGGGAATAATAATGTCTCCAAAACATTTAAGTTAGGTTCGATTCCTAAACAACTCGCCAGACCTCGTTGCTAAGCGGAAAAGCAGTAGCCTGCAAAACTACTAAACGTGGGTTCGATCCCCACCGAGGTCTCCATGGAAGTGTGCTGGAGCCTGGTTAAACAGTCCTCTTTGCTAAAGAGTGAGTGCGTAAAGCACACATAGGTTCAAATCCTATCACTTCCGCCAACAAGGGGTGTTTAAGTTAGTAGCTTAAATATTCCACAATGCTGGTACCCTACCTCGAAAGAGCGTCCAGTGGCTAAATGTCTTTAAGATGGGAATAGAGCGAGGTAACCTAAACTGCAAAGCATGGTTGCTGAGCCACAACGGAGTATGGCGCAGCTAGGTAGCGCGCATGGTTTGGGACTATGAGGTCGCTGGTTCGATCCCAGCTACTCCGACCAAGCGGGATTGGTGTAATGGCAACACACTTTCCTTCCAAGTAGAAGACACGGGTTCGATTCCCGTATCCCGCTCCAATGGGCGATAGAGAAGTAGTATCTCGCTGGTCTCATAAGCCAGAGACTTGGGTGCAAATCCCAATTGCCCAACCAATAATCTGGGGTGGCCTAATGGTAAGGCGGCTCCCTGTTAAGGAGATGATTGTAGGTTCGAATCCTACTCCCAGAGCCAACTTCTGGTAGTGTAGTGACAGCACCTCCGCCTGTCTAGCGGACAGCACGGGTTTGATTCCCGTCCAGAGGGCCATGGAAGATTAGAGCGTACTGGGTCGCAATGGTCTTGAAAACCATGACATGAAAGTCAGAGAGGTTCGATTCCTCTATCTTCCTCCAAGGTGGATTAGCTCACCAGGCAGAGCAGTGGTTTTGTAAACCGCAGGCACGGGGTTCGAGTCCTCGATCCACCTCCATGCTTTCTTAGCTCAGTGGCCAGAGCGTTCGTTTTACATGCGAAGGGTCGGGGGTTCGACTCCCTCAGAAAGCACCATATGGTAGCTTTGCCAATGAGGTCAAGGCGCTGGTTTGAAGAACCAGTTATGCAAGTTCGAGTCTTGCAGCTACCACCAAAGTCTTGTAGCTCAATGGCAGAGCATCCGTCTTATACGCGGGGGGTTGATGGTTCAAGTCCATCCGAGACTACCAAGCTGAAGTAACTCAGTGGTAGAGTATCCCTCCGATACGGGGAGAGTCGGTGGTTCGAATCCATCCTTCAGTACCAAGGGTTTGTAGTTCAGTGGGAGAATAGTCGGCTTTTAACCGAATGGTCGTGAGTTCGATTCTCACCAAGCCCACCAAGCTAGAGTATCTCGTTAAAGAGACGATGCAGCCTGTAAAGCTGTTGTCCCTAGGACTCGCTGGGAGCGTTACCCAGATCTAGCACCAAGGCACTGTGATGGAATTGGGATACATACTTGTCTTAGAAACAAGGTTTTACAGGTTCGAGTCCTGTCAGTGCTACCAAGCTCCTGAAGCTCAACGGACGAGCAACTCGCTTCGAACGAGTAGGGTGCAGGTTCGAATCCTGTCGGGAGTTCCAAGCCTCTGATGGACAACTGGACGTCCAACGGTGTTCTAAGCCGTCTTTTGAGAGTTCGAGTCTCTCCAGGGGTTCCATGGGTCTTTAACTTAAAGGCAAAGTACTCGGCTCTTAACCGAGGTAATATAGGTTCGAATCCTGTAAGGCCCACCAAGCTCCGTTAGACAAGCGGTTAAGTCGTCACCTTCTCAAGGTGGAGATCAGGAGTTCGAATCTCCTACGGAGTACCAGGTCCATTGGGCAAGCGGCCAAGCCGTCGCCCCTTCAAGGCGAAGATCGTCGGTTCGAATCCGACATGGACTACCAAGGGTGCGTAGTGACAACGGCTAACACATCTGCTTTGCAAGCAGAAAATATGGGTTCGACTCCCATCGCTTCCACCAATGTGGGGTAGGCAAATTGGCAAAGCCGTCTGCCTTTGAAGCAGAAGTGTGAAGGTTCGACTCCTTCCCCCATAGCCATGTTGAGGGTGGTGTAGTGGTAGCATAGCAACCTGTGACGTTGTTGGTGCGAGTTCGATCCTCGTCTCTCAACCCAATCTGGTATAATTTCCTAGAAACAAATACGGGAGTAGTGAAGGTGATTTGCAGTCCACTCGACACCTTTGCTACTCCCTTACCTTTTGATATAATTTATATGCCAGTACAGTCGAGAAAGGTTTAGTTATGGAAAAAACTTGCGTGGAAAGTCCACATAAAATAGAGAAGTTTAGTATTGCTCAGTTAGATAAAATACTAGGTAACATTACAGGCAGAGTGTTAACTACTATTGAAGCTATCCTACCAGAAAATAGACAGTTGCAAGCAACGAAAGACCTGCTTGAACAAGCCGTATGGGCTGATAGAAAAGAACTAGCGAGATGGGCGTATCAGCAAACAAATGGAGAGGGTAACAACTTTCCTTTGTGGAATCCGCCTACAGAATAAGTAATTAGTTGTCTGTACTGGCAACTAATCCCCCATTTGTTATAATAATTTACGTTATGAGCACCTGTTTGTTTAACAAGGCTCGTGGGATTCTGGGCACTGGCTCAGGTGCAATTTTCTTAGGAAAGTTGGATTGTCAAAATCCCATGAGCTTTGGTTGTTTCTGGTATAATGTTTACACAACAGAGATGTTGTACAACTACAATTGCAAAGAAAGCTCGTGGGATTAAAATAAGCACCATGAGCTTTGTTTGTTATAATAACCTCACGCCACCCCATCATCGTTCCGATATCAAACTTGCTGGGGTTTATAAACAAGTGGCGGGATGGTCTTAGAGGAAACTAGGCAGACGTGCTATTAGAAGTACCGTTGACCACTCGTAGGATAGGCTCGTCCCCTGTGGTAACACAGACCAGTTGGCGTTGGTGCCTTGAATAGTTGCGCAAGGTAGCTCCTTGCTCCCGCCGTTGTTTAAGGCGAATACCAGTGTCAGGTCATTCCTGCGAGGTGCGAGTCCTTGGTTCGCCATCTAAAATCATGACTAATGGTAAAAGACGCAGAATAGTATTCGAATATGCAGGTAAAGAGGGGGATTTACTCTCAGAGGAATTTGCTCAATCAGTATTTGGTGAAGGCAGAGTAAGTAGATTTCCAGACGATCCGTTCAAGGATATAGTACCGTGGGTAGAAAGAGGCTGGAAATATCATTTGGACAGACTTAAACAGGATATCGAGGGAAACGCACCATTAAAGTATTACCACCAATTTGTTGCAGTTAAAAAGTCCGCCGTTTAAAGTTATGACTAAACAAGCAAAAACACTTTTAATAGTCATGTTTATTGTTAACGTGATATTTCTGTTGATAGTGAATAGGTAAAGCCCACCAGTTAGTTTTGAGTCCTAAAAGATGGGCTAGAGATCAGATCACCCCCGTTCTACCAGAAGTCTTCCCTGTGAACTTGCTCCCGTAGATACATCCGTTT
>SDBU01009126.1_pt1 | contig 11169 bp, 21 predicted proteins | sample 2277071 | NCBI WGS metagenome assembly SDBU01 (sample SAMN10397929, study PRJNA504765) | marine sediment metagenome | isolation source: marine sediment core GS08_GC12, 126 cmbsf | place: Arctic Ocean: Gakkel Ridge, Loki's castle | collected 2008 | reverse complement strand
TCAATAAAGTCCTCCAATTCTTCCAGCCGTTCTTTTGCAGTGGCTTGGTCTACAGCCATATCGCTGAACATAGTCGAAATCGCATCTTTTGCATCTTCCCGTAAATCACTCATTTGCCTGCTTCTCCAATAATTCTGGGTTATCTGTTGTTCGACTCTTGATTGATGACCAATCGCAGCCAAAATGTTTCGCGATAGCATTGATACTTAGCCCATCAGAGCGCAGTTGCTCTATTGCACGACGTGGAATGTTAAGTTTTTTCTTGCGAGGAATCCCTTCCCGGCTTCTGTTTCTTTCAGCAATCACTTGGCATTGAGCCGGAGTTAATTTTCTACCTGTTAGATGGAGCGTTGCATGTTCACCTGCCCACATAATTTTCAGGTTTCCCCTTCTTGCATCGCAACAGTTGCCGTTTATGTGATGAACAATCTCGCACGGAAACAACTCGCGGCAAGCATAATATTCCCCAAGAAGTCGATGAATGTGTATTTTTTTGCCACCGATGCTAACCGCCGGGTATCGTCCATAGAGGAAAATGACTTTTACTTGCTGCATGGGTTTGCCGTCAGCCTTCAACAGCATAGCCTCTTGCAAATCATCCCCACAAAACAATGCTTGTGTTTTATGATCGAAAAGAATGGGTAATTTTTGGTTGTAGAGTGTCATTTTGTTGTATCCCCTAATAAAGATATGTTATCTGTTGTGTTGCCGATGACTTCAAAAACCTTTCGTAAGTCCAACACACCTAATTGCATATACCATTTTCCTTCCAAATCAATCGTTCCCCAGCAGGCGTGCTCATCATCCCAAGCCACAACAAGAATTCCATCATCTTCTTCCCACGGACGAATCTTGTCTCCTCCATATATCTCCACGCCCTTCTTATCCTTCCGCCCCGTACTCTGCCTGACGCTGGTGGCGATGACTTCAATCATGCCCTCAATGGCCTTTTGTCCCGTTCCCTGATTTATGGTTCCTGTAGCGGTTGCCGGGATAATATAACAATAAACAATGCTATCAACAACAATCACGGCATAATAACCATACGCCCACCCCTTGCTATCAACTCGGTTGCCTCTATACATTCTTTGCTCACTCATCTTCTGCTTCTCCTTTATCTTCGATTATTAAGCCGCCACATTTGTGGCAGTAAAGGAATTGTTCCGCCTCGACATTGCCATATGGAAACCTTCCTACTATACCGCAATCAGTGTCCCAAAAGTCGCCCTGAAATACCCACGCACACGTCCGCTCCTTTGTTCGAGTATTCATACTGAGAATCGCACACGCACACCAGCCACCCACCCAACCAATTATCGATATTACTATGTGATGCCACATTATGAGTCTCCTTTTAGGGCTTGTTCGATATCTTCGATGCCTTCTTTGACGACAAGTAACGACTCCAAATTTTTGAATTTGAATACTATATCGTTCTTTGAGGGACGGTAGACATCGCCTTCTTTTAATGGGCCTTTTCCGCCAATCGTGCCCGTGCCATGTTGCTTTGCGAATATCAGCTTAGCATCATCCGTGACTAAAACTAAAATCTTGCCGTCACCAAACTCTGCATATAAATCGCCTTGCCGTTCTTCCCGCAACCGCTTATTCTCCGCCTTGGTGGCGGCGAGTTGTTTTATTGCTTTCCATATATTCTGTTCGCCTGTTATGTCTTTTAGTTTACGTGCTGCATCATCTAATATACTTGCAGCTGCAAGGCCGCCTTTCCTTATTTTTTCGTGATCTTTTTTCTCGGCGGCGAGTTGGGATTTTAGCTCTGCATACGACGGCTTACACTTATGCTCGCCTTGTAGCGTGTATGTTTCATCGCAATCAGGGCATGTTAGTGGGCCGTATTTAGTTTCACTCATATTCCCAATTCCTTTCTCTTTGCTTCTGCGTCTTTGCCCTCTGCCAACTTAGCAAAGTATTTAACAAGTTCCAGTGCCCTCGTCATATCCGACTTATATCCGTCGATAGTGAACGAGCCGTCTCTTGCATCGTAAGACACGCTGCCGATGTCCTCAGTGATTAAGAAACGGGTACGGGTTATAGTCATTTCACCGTCCGGAGATACTCTGCCAATGGTCTGGCAGCAGCCGGTTAGGGTGAGCAGGATGATGAGTAGTAGGGTTTTCATTTTGAGTCCTCCTCTGGTGGTTTGGTTTTTATGACAAACCTATGGTCATGATAAACGACTGAAACGATCTCAAGGCCGATGTCTGGCATTATTCGCCCCAGGTACATCCGAAACGCCTTATATGCTTCCGCTTCACACAAATGTAACTCATTGATGCCTGTCAATTCATTTTCTCGTGCTTCCATTTCTTACAGCTCCTATTAAGTTATCTGCTTTTCCCTTGCCATGCACGCGGCGATCACTAAATCTTTGGCGTCAGCCAACTCCAAAAGCCACCGTACGACTGTATAATCCAGCCGTGCCCTACCTCCCGTTCTGATACGGTAAAGTTTGCGAAGAACAGCAACACTCTCTTTTGTTTTTGGCATTTTCCTAAACCACACCATCGCCACATTCCAGTCCTCAGCGTCGATAGGGTCGGGGACGGGGCACTTAGAATTTTCCAATTGTCCATTTTCAGGCCATACAACCCTATCGCATTTTGTGCAAGTGTCCCCTAATTTACCCCCTCCAAGACAATGCTCCCACGGCCTCTCTACCGGCACCTTTGCCGCTTCTCTCGGCAGGTCGCCCGCTTTATAAACTTCAAGCCATTGTTTAGCTGTTCTCATTATTCAGTCTCCTGTATGAGTTCGATTTCGTGATGTTTCCATGTGCTTAATCTAAATCGATGTGATTCCGTTACTATCATTGCTCCGTCCACCAAATTCAATTCAATTTTGCCTTGCCATTTTCCAAGCATTACCTCATCCCCCGCATACACCGGCTTGCCGTTCTTGTCGCGGCAGACGAGTTGGGCAACTTTCTCTATATCAATTCGATCATCGTCAACAAGATCGAAAAAACGTGTCAACCCAACTTCGGTCGAAAAAACCATCTTCTCTGTTTCGCGATCAAATCCCTTAAACGATAGTTTATTGTCAGCCATTGTTATTGCTCCTTTTTCTCAGTAAGATCAAATTCAATTTACCCTTATCGCAAAAACCTTGACACCCATTTTCCCGAAATGTCGATGTACGATTGTTTCCACCGTGTACCCCTGCCACGGTCGCTCGATTCTCAAGTCAGTGTTACATGGCGGGGGGTATCCACGAGTAAGAACAATCTTGTCGAAAGTTTTATTCTCAATCCGTCTCCGCCAATAGCCGTTATATAGCCGGTACTCAAATTCCTTCGTGCCAGCTTTGATCTGGTCAAAATATATTCCCTTCATTGGTAGCGTCAAGGTTGCCATATTATATTTCGCGTATCTGGAATTCTTTCGCCCATTCGTCGATGTTCTTGTTGCACTTGCCGTTTAGTGGGATCTGTTTGACGTGTATTTTGGCTTTATATAATCGGCATTGGTTCATCATATATCGGATGTCGCCGAGTTCGCAAAGCCTCGCGTTTGGCCCTGACTCACAGCCACCAAAGACATAATCAATTTTCTTAAGCCCGTTACGCACATACACAGATTCCAGCAGCGGCTCAAATGAAACAAACCTCTTTGCCGCAGGCGTCCGCACCAAATCAGCGATCCGCCCTACGTTGTCCTGGTTCTCTACTGTTACGCCGAGGTGGACGTTGGGGAGGGGCCATTGGCGATTCGTGAATCCACATAGATGGTTTTCGATGTACCCCGATCCGTCAATCTTTTGGCCTCGGTCATACCGCCCAATTATATCCGGCTTCATACTTCGCCACCCTACATATTCCCTCATCCGCCCCGCCCGCTTCGTCAAGCACATAAACTGATGCTGTGGGCAAAGGGCCATGACTGCGAATACTCGGTCGATCCACTCAAACGGGAAAGCGAACAAGTCGCCCATAAACTGGACACCGATTGTTGTAGGAATCTTTCGGCTCATTGGTTCCGTGAGTCTGCCCGGAAAACATTGGATTTCGTGAAATGGCTCTGCGTATTGAATCGGCAAGTCTTTCCCGTGCGTGTAGGCCCAGTAGCGTTTATCGTGTAAGCTCCTCGCCCAACAGTTGGTGCAGCCCGCCGACGGTACCGGCAACGGGCAGCCACATCCGGGATTCCACGTGAAGTCTAAATATGAAATATTCGTTTTTTTCATTACTTACCCCTTTCGCCTGTCCTTGCCTCTTAATTGTCCCTTGACGCCAATGCCAGTTGTCGCCTGTGGGCCACTTCCATCATTAGGCCGCCAAGCGTGAGCATTGCATCGATAGGCATATCGAGTTTGTGTTGATCGCCATTTTCATCGCTGAAAGCCAAACATAGATTGGCAGCGGCGAAATTTGACCCCGTTATTGTTACTCGTTTTGTTTTGTGTAACTTCATGTTCATTGTTATTCCTCCTTTTCCATTCTGTCCTTGCCTCTGAGTTCAAACCCAGCTTCGTAAAAGCCATGCCGAATATCGTTCATCTGTTTCGACGTTGCGTTCGTGTAGACTTTCCAAATACCGCCAACTCTGTCTTCGTGCATCTGTCGGGTTCTTTCGGCGGCCTTCCCCACTAAATGCATTTCCTTGGGCGAAACAACGATGGGCAAATAATAACCCGCCAGCAATGTACCACGCCCACCGCCCTCATACATCACGAATACCGTGTCATCAGGCTTCTTTGTCTCTTCTTTGTGCGGCATGAACCCACGGGCCTTTGCCCGGAATGTTGACAATGCTGGGGTGTTGTACCGGGTTTCGGCTTTCTGTTCGCGAATCGCTTTCAAAGCCACGCTCTCGTCCATGCCTTTGAGGTAAAAGAGCCAATCTGACACCTCGGCCTCGCCGGGGGTCCATTTCCCGAATCGGGCCTTAACTTCATTTAGGAAAAACGTGTCCGATTCAATATAATTCATTTGTGTTCCCGCCTTATCCGTGCCAGCCGCTCCATTTCGGTTTCTGGCGGCGGGGGCATTTCATCTGTCCAGCAACCGCCATTCAGCCAAGTCGCCGGATTCGGGATAAACTGCCCGCCGTCCTTCAGCCACTGCTCACACTTCTTCTGCTGTTCAATGGCTACAAGCATCGTCTCCAACAAAGCATCGTCCGGCTTCAGTGTATTCCATCGGCGATGGGCGGCGTCTTTGGATTTCTTCTTCGGGTAGGCTTTCCAGAAAAGATCAAAATTCGCTTGAGTTTTGCTTTGCTTAAATTTTGCTTTACTTTCCTTTACTTTAGGCGGAGTTGCTCTGGAGTTGCTCTGGAGTTGCTCTGGAGTTGGCGGAGGAATCGTTGATTCTGCCTCCTTAGACGGGTTTAGGCTTGGCTGACGGTCCACAAAGTCAGGGATTTGTAAAAAATCGTCTCCGTTAGATGGATACCAAACAATTAGCCCAACTGACCCCAAATCTTCAAGATATCCGCCAATGATTTTTTCTGACTTTTTGAGCCGTGTAAAGATTTGCCCCTTGATAACTTCAGGGTCGCCAGAGAAGCAACCATTTATATCGACATTGGGGACAAGCCACGTATAAAGTAACCTTGCCCCATCGGTTTTCAGGTCCGCGAGTTTCTTACTCTGACATATTGCTTTCAAAACTATCCTCCCTTGAGGCATTACGCTGCCTCCATTTCTCTATTACGCAACTCTTTTTTAAACAATGTTTTCCATTTCCCGCTATCGAAATTCTCAATACACCACTTGAGATAGTCCTTTTCGACTTCCGATATTTTCTTACCCTTGTTTTTCCCGAACGTGATAACGTTATCCCCTGGACGGCTTTTCTCGGCTTTCGTGGCCGACTGTTTCACTTTCTCAAGGTTGTCGCCAGTGGCAACGTCTACGCCTGTTAGATTGCCCCTGTCAGACTGCAGCCGCCACATACCGTTACCGTTCTGGTCGTAAATCTCGAAAGTCTCAATTTTACCAAACCTCTTGACGTTATCGCAGAGGTCGTACAGCTCACAGGACGCCTTCTGGTCCGCAATCCTGACACCCCGCCCGACCATCTGATAATAGAGCGATACGGACTTGGTGGGCCTGCCAAGGACTATGCAGTCAAGTTCGGGGAAATCGAAGCCGGTTGTCAACACCCCGACATTCACGACGCACTTAATATTCCCCGCCTTGAAATTGAATAATATATCCTCACGGTCCCCCTTCTTTGTTGTGGCGGAAATTTCTACACATAAAATGCCCCGATCTTTTGCCCCTGCGACCACCCTCTTGGATTCACTGGTGAATTGAGTGAACGCAAGGCAATGCTTCCGGTCGGTTACTGCTACAATGGCGACTATCTTCTTTGTGATTTCCTGCTGCTCATTGTACCTCTGGAGCGCTGAGTCATCGAATCCCTGCCCTGTTGAAGTTGACTTAATCTTTCTGGAATCGTAGTTGTTTTGCCAATCATAATTCAGCGGACACAAATACCCCGCCTCAAATAGCGTAGATACTTGTGTGATATGGGCGATCTTGTTGAAGATCCTCGGTCGCGTCCGGGTCAGTATTCGGGACTCTGCAACGTGCTCGCCAGTGCCGTGATGATTGTAATTCCTCATCCTGTAGGGGGTTGCTGTCAGTCCTATCGTCGGCAGCTTCAGGCCATTTATGAAGTCCTCGTACATACCACCCTTCGAGTTGACCTTGTGGCATTCATCGACAATGATGAGGTCGACTTGGTCAAATAGATGCTGTTTTCTGACAACACTTCCGATAGTTGCGAAAGTTACAGGGCCAATATCCTTCCTGCCTGCCGACGCCGAATATACCCCGATATTGTAGAATCCCGCCGCCTCCAACTTACTCTTGTTCTGCTCAAGAATTTCCTTTGTCGGCTGCAAGATTATTGTCTTACTCCCCAGCGAGGTAACGATAGACGCCACAATAAGACTTTTGCCGGACCCTGTAGGCAATACCAGGATTCCATTCTTCTTTGTTTTGAAGCAGTTTATGGCGTCATCAACGGCGGCTTGCTGGTATGGTCGAAGTGTATATTTCATTATTTACTCCATAGAAAAACCCGGCGAACCAACATACCTGCTAAAGTCAAGACCACAAAGGGCTTGTGTTGGTTGCCGGGAAGTATTCAACTGTAATCTTAACTTTAGCATATTCTCACTTTACCACGATTCCCCTGTGCGTCAAGTAAAAAATTAAGTTTTCTCATTAAATAAGACCTATCAATCATCATTCGTCCTTTGCGGGGCAGTGTTCGGGGTATTAGCTGCCTCAGCCGCCTCCCTCTCCCTGAGCTCATGTATCTCTTTGCGGTCAACCCGCACGTCCTTGGGCGCTGTAATGCCCAACCGTACCTTGTCGCCCTGGATGTGAACAACGGTAACCTCTATGTTGCCCCCGATGATGATTGATTCGTCCTTATGCCTGCTGAGTACCAACATGCTGACTCCTTTCAATTCCTTGTGTTTTGTAACATTTCCGTATAGTTGCTGTGCCCGTGTTTTTTCAATAATGCCACTTGCCGCCGTCGATACCTTGCTTTTCGGCCCGCCCAATCAATGTCCCGGTCGGCTATAACACGGTGTAAGCGGGGTAATTGGCGGTCAACGAAATTGTCCCCGTACCTTTCGCGAATAATGCGTTCATATCTTTTGGCCCGACCGTGATGAGTTTCATTGCAAATCACGCATTGGCAATCAATGAACTTCGTGCAAAGCAAGGCGACATTCTTCCGGCCCGCAAAGCAATGGCCCGCTTGCAAAGCCGCAATATGGAACCGCTTGCCACAAGTAACGCATACACCAACAAACGGGAAACCCGTCGTCTCAAGGCACCGCTTCACCCGTATCAACCGAGACAATTCCGCCCACGTTGCCTTTTTGTTGGGGGCTACCTTTTTAGCCATTCTATAATGCCTCCTTGTCTTGCTCAGTTGCTTGCTTTGCCGATTCAATCCATGCCTGTTGACTGTGGGGATTACCTGACAAGTCAAGCAAGCCCGCCCGAAGTATGACGGACTGGGTTGTCTTATGCTCCGCTGCCAAATCCTCAAGCAGTTTCTTTTCTTCTCCTGTCATCAATGCTGTGGCTTGAAATCTCACGTATTCCTCATTGCCGTTGCGAGGAGGCGTTGGAGGTTCAGGATGAAGGCGGGCAGATTTTCCTTCTGTATCACCATATACCCGTCTTCGTCCGATATTTTCAGGCTGTCATTACCCCAAACCCCTTTTATGTCCATATACACACCATTTTTAAATTTAAACTCCGTCAACGGCTCCGCCTGTGCCGTGAGGTCGTCGAGAACGTCCAAGACATTTGTGTGATCGTGAACGAGAAAAGACTCGTCGAGACAATCAGAAGGTACATCCATCACCAATTTATCTCGTCCATGGATCCAATAGGTATGCCCATTTAGATTTATCCACTTCTGCGTATCGCTTATACCTATATCCAAAAACGCCAATTTCGGCTTCTCGGCTTCGGCAAGCTCAGCCCTTAGGCTTTTAATGCAACCTTCGTGCAGTTCAATCCGTGCTTCCAACTCCTTCTTGTCCATGTTCTTTCTCCATTCTAAAGTTAAATGTTGGCCGGACGGCACTTGTCTTTCGCGACTCTACCGCCCGGCCTCCTGCTCACGACCCTTCTTTCTTTGGGGCCTTCTCTTTGACCTTCACCAAATCGTCGCGGGGCTCAATCTCAATCTCCATGCCGTCAACCTTGAACTTGATCTTACCGTCCTCAAGTCGCTGCAAGCCCGCCTTATCGACGAGTTCGAGAATGATGCCCTTTTGGGCGATCTCATTCTTCAACGCCTCCAAGCGGATCTTCTGGTGCTTCTTGTAGAGCCTGCCCGCTGTCTTGATCTCTTTGGCGTCGTCGCCCAGAAGCTCAAACAACTCCTGCTGTTCGCCTTCTTCCTTCTTTTTCGATTTCTTCTTAGCCATAATTGGCCTCCTGTAAAAGTTATCAAATTATAATTGCCGGGCATCCCTGGCCCGTCCATTGGGGCATCCGTGAAACTACCGTTCCATTGCACCTTTGAGAAGTTCTTTCCAGCAAGCCAACCGTTGAATCGTCCCCTCGGCACGGGCTAAACTCTGCCGCAACTTTGCCGCCGCAACTTCGTCCCCTTCTTCGGTTGCCGTGCCTGCCCACTTCTTGCGGGTCTCGCCAGCCCTGAGAATACGCCGGTCCAAATCTTCCATCAGTCCGAGCAACGACCGCTTTTTGAGATTCGCCCCGCACTCAGGGCAATACGCTGTCTGTTTTCCTTCGCAACACTTGTTCATCTTTCTTTCTCCTTAGAGTCAGGTTCATTTCGCCATGCTTCCAGCCGCTCACCGTTCATGTGTAAGCTGCCAACAGCAAATTTAACTACGTTGTCAAGCACAATGCTCATCCTGGCAACATCCATATCCGGGTCGGACAGCCGCATTATTGCCCCGTCCTTGCCGACATGATTGCATAGTGTAGTGAGCAGTTCGTGCGTGTCCAAATCGGTATATGCCCGCTCTGCGGTTACTTCATCAAAAGCCTCAATGGTTATCGTGTGTCCATCAGCGGCTAACTGTTGTGTGATCTCTGGTACAAACAGGCCCCAGTAGATACCCAACTGCTCTGCTGTCTTGGGGTCCGGGTCTTTGCTTATGAGCTTCAATGTTATCTTGAACCACTCCCCGTCATGCTTGGCGATCCACTTGTTCAACAGGTCGGGGCGGGTAACTTTCAAGGCTCCATCTTTGATTATGCCTGTATAATCAGCCACTCTGTTTATGTCCTTCTGGAAAGTTAAGGTAAGCGAAGGCACCGAACAACTCTTTTGCTTTCGCATCGTAAGCTCTGGCGGCTTCGATTTCCGAATTATAACAGCCTACATGTAAGGTTTTGTAATGATGCGTTATTTTGGCCCTCCAACCCTGTGGATATCGCCCAACGCCCTTATACTCGCTTTTGGCCCTCTGGGCGGGTAGTTGATTGCGACGATTTTCGCCGCGAGTACATATTCGGAGATTAGATTTACGATTGTCCCATCCGTTGTGATTTATGTGGTCAGTCTCACAGCCTTTTGGCACATTCATTATTACGCGGTGCATTTGCAGCATCCCCTTTTTCTTCCACCCCTTGACCGCATGACGAGGCCGCCGCACGGCGTAATATGTGCGCCCATTGACATGTGCGTGCCATTTCCATCGCATCAGATAGTCATAATCGTCGTCGTCAACAATAGCGAATTTGTCTTGAGTAAGTGGAATCTGTTTCATTGGGACACCCCTAAAAGGCGACAGGACTTGTGAGCATCGCCGATAACGGGGAATGCAGCCGTCCTTACGGATAGACTAATCCTGTCGTTATATTCAAGGGTTAAGATGTTATCAACAATACTCACAAATACATTCTACCTTATCTTGCAGGGAAAGCAAGGGGAAAATAAATTATTTTGCCTGCCTGTCTTCTATCTTGGCGCCAATGCAAAACGGACACTTGCCGGAAGGCGTGAGTTCGTCAAACTCTCGGTCACACTTTTCGCATTTATACCGACACGGGACTTGCTCATTCTCCTTGCCGAACTTCTCCGCAGCCGTTGCCTCGGCCTCTGTGTCCGGCTGGCTGTCCTCGTCGCCGGGCATATCCTGACCTTTCTCGAAGTCGCTGCGGAGGTCAGGGACGAACAGTTCAGGGCGGTCCATGCCCGAAAGCCAGCTAATGACTTTGGGGACAGCGTCCTCATGGTAAGGGTATGCTTGCGACCCTTCATAGCAGACAGCAGCGACCTTATCCCGGTCAGCCCGCATTCCGTCCGGCGGGGTCATTCCATTGCACACGTCGTCAATGAATCCCCACTCCTCGTCTGTTGGGGGCTTGACTGCTGTTGGCTTCTTGCCCGAACCATTGCCGTCATCGTCCTGTGTTGGAATGTTCCATATCATACAGAGCAAATATCTTCGACCGTAAGTGACAGAAGTTGCCTTGGCGTGTATTGCAGTCATATTAACAACGCCCTTTATCCCTACTCCGCCCAACGGAACGTCGTAGTGATATGTTTCTTTGTGTCCCGCCTTGTGTAAAACATCAGCACAAACTCGTATGTGTTCTGCAACCGCTGTTTCGCCCTCATAGTAAATGATAGAAAAACCCTGGGCGGTATAGACTGGCTTTGACATTTCGATAACGTCATCAAGC
>SDBU01009125.1_pt1 | contig 11169 bp, 11 predicted proteins | sample 2277071 | NCBI WGS metagenome assembly SDBU01 (sample SAMN10397929, study PRJNA504765) | marine sediment metagenome | isolation source: marine sediment core GS08_GC12, 126 cmbsf | place: Arctic Ocean: Gakkel Ridge, Loki's castle | collected 2008 | reverse complement strand
GCGCCCGTTTTGCCAAAGGCAAACGAGCACCGACTTTTGAGCGATTCCGATATTGTCAAATTTTCGCAGTTTCAACAGGAACGCTAAATCAGCACTTCATATTTAATTGTCGCTGGTAATTATACCATACCCCATCCGAAAAACCAACGAGAAACGGAGTCAAACGCTTAAAATCATTGCCAACTAAGACACTTAAGGTTAGAATATTCAGCATGGAGAAGAATAAGTCTAAAGAAAAAAAAACAGATAAAATTCCGGGCAAAACCAAATACAACATGAAAGACCTTATAAACGCCTTACCTCAAGGACAGATTGAAGCATTGGATTCCTTTATGGTCGCGGTAAATGTTTTTTTGGCTCAGATAGCAAAAGATACTCAGCGTAACGAGGAACAAGAGAAGACGTTGAATGATAGTGCCCGTAGTCATTCTATGTCGGCGGCGGAGTTGTTGGAAAAAGCTGATTCATGCGATGACGAAGAAGATGCACTCCTTACCAAAGAAGCTGCTAAGGAACACAAAATACTGGCAGATAAGTGCATACAAGATTTAGCTTCAGATCACACTCTTATTGATACAATGTCAATTTGGCAAACTTTAGACGACGAATTTCTGAAATTGAAAGTATCATTCAATTCAAATGCTCCCCAACTTGCTAAAGATTTAATATCAGAAGTTGACATAATTCAACCTGTAATTGAGGCTAATTCCCAGCCACTACAGTTTCCGAAACCATACCAGTCACCTATAATTGCGAGGCAGGTAAGGGCTTACAAAAAAAGAGATAGACTTCCTGTAAAGCAGCAAAAGGCTATTACGCCAGAAGACATAGCAGAGTTGAGAGCTCACGAAAAAAGAAACAATAGTTGTGTAGAGCAGCAAAAGAATAGGACCCCGGAAAAAGCAGAGGCGGCTCTTCAAACCTTAAGAAGATTAGCAGGAATTTTCAAAACGAGCTTACCTTTGTTACCAGCATCTACAGAAACTACCCACAAAAAAAAGAAACGAAGAAAAAGGAAAATTAAACTTACTGATGAACAAAGAAAAATCTGGAATAGCAGAGGGGCTGGAGCAACCGTGGCTGAACTTGCAGCAGAAAGAGGTTGTACAATAACAAATATTAGACAGCAATATACAAAAGCCTGCAACAAACTTAAAACATTGAAAGCCGGTTCACGTTCTATAAATTTCGAAGGAACACAGAGGATACCCACTGACAAAAGGGGACAGGAAAACATAGAAGATAAGTAGATAACCACATAATAATCATCGTATAACCATTTAAGAAATTCCATAAAAAATTTATCTCTTTTAATTATAGAGACTTAGTGCGCTCTGCGCTAAATTCATTCCTTAAGTAGTTACTTTCATTGTTTTAAGTTGCAGAGACAAACAATGAATTTTTATGAAAGGACTAACAAAATGGTTAAGAATGAACCAATTCAAACAACTCAATTATTGAACGCAAAAACTTTAGGACAAATGCTTGCCCTATCGAAAAGGCAGGTGTTCCGGCTCAATTCATGTGGCAAAATTCCTGCTTCTATCCGTATTGGCGGTTCAGTGAGATGGTCTGCTGCTGAAATTTCTGCTTGGCTGGCTGCCGGTGCACCAGACAGACGGACTTGGGAGGCCCTGAAACAAGAGAGGGATCAGGGATGAATAAAAAAAACGCACCTCCGCAACTGAAACGCACAACGCTAACCACTTCACGGATGATGGAGTTTTGCTCTGAGAAGGAGCTTGTTGCGCAAATCGGCCATGCACGTGAGGACTGGCCTTGGGTGGTTTTGGGAGAATTGGTAGATAATTCACTGGATGCCTGTGAGGATGCGCAGGTAGCCCCTGTAATTGACATTGTCGTTAATGAGCACGGCATCTGTGTGTCGGATAATGGTCCCGGTCTTCTCAAAAGCACCGTCAAAGATATGCTGAACTTCTCTGTCCGGGTAAGTAGCCGTGAGGCATATATCGCACCTGACCGGGGTGCTCAGGGCAATGCACTCAAAACCCTTGTGGCAATTCCTTATGCTCTTGACGGCAATCAAGGGCAAGTTGAGATCATAGCCCAAGGCAAAAAGCACGTAATTACCATGAACGCCGATGCTATTCGACAAACCCCCATTATTGACCGAAAAACAGAGAAGTTTGTACAAAAGGGCACTTCCGTTAAAATCGTTTGGCCTCATAGAGCAAGGTCAATTTTAACTGCTGCAAAGCCACGTTTTGTACAATTTGTCAAAAATTACACCTTTCTGAACCCCCACCTAAAATTGAATCTGGATTGTTTTGGTGAGCCTAACCGGATAGATGCTACTAACAGCGGTTGGTCTAAATGGCTGCCGAGCAATCCAACACCTTCGCATTGGTATGAAGAAAAACACCTAAGCCGTTTGATTGCAGGTTACATTGCCTACGATCGCTTCCACAAACGGGATCGAACCGTCCGGGATTTTATTTCCGAATTTCGAGGTCTTCGGAGATCGGCAAAACAAAAGTGTGTACTCGATGAGTCTGGCTTGGGACAGGTGAATCTCTCAGCTTTGGCAGATGAGCACGAGATAAAATCGAAGTTGGTAAAAGCTTTACTTACCGCGATGTGTAAACACAGTAAACCCGTCAAGCCTTCTGCTCTCGGAGTCATTGGCCGGATGCATCTTGCGCATAAATTTGACGAACTTGGTTCTGAAATTGAATCCTTCCAGTATCGAAAAGTTACAGGAAAAAATGATGATGGTTTGCCTTACGTTCTGGAAGTGGGTTTCGCATGGAATGAAAACTTGGGGAATTGCCGCCGATTGATTACTGGTGTTAACTGGAGTCCAGGCATACTCGATCCCTTCCGTCAACTGAACGAATATGGGTCGAGCCTGGACGATATTTTGTATGAATGCGAAGTTGGCATCAATGAGCCGATAGTGTTTTTTATGCACCTTGCTACACCACGTATAGAATACACGGATCGAGGAAAGACGGCAGTTGTAATGCGAATACCAGAAGAGATCATAGAATCTACCGTTACGAGTGTTACAAAGAAGTGGACGAAACAACGCAAAGCGGAAAAACGCCGCACAAGTCAGAGTTACCAGCGCCGGCAGGTTATGAAAAAATCGCCGGCTAAAATTTCAACAAAGGACGCGGCCTACGCCGTTATGGAATCCGCCTACCTGAAAGCCAGCAGAAACAATACACTCCCTGCAAACGCCCGGCAAATCATGTACGCAGCGAGGCCGAAAATACTGAGACGGACTGGACTCGACAAACTTAGTGACACTTATTTTATTAAAACACTTTTACCGGATTATATGAGAGATCACCCTGAACAAACCGCAACGTGGGATGTCGTTTATGATGCCCGCGGCCATCACACAGAGCCGCATACCGGTAAAGAAATCGGTTTGGGGACGCTTGCGGTTCGTGAATATTTGCAAAGGATATCCGAGCACACTATAGATGATATTATCCCGAAATTTGGCGGCCAACTTTACCCGACAATGGGACCCAAGAATCGTTACAGTGCAATTCTGTTTATCGAAAAAGAAGGCTTCATGTCTCTGTTTGAGAAAGTGCGGTTAGCTGAGAGATACGACATTGCGATCATGTCCACAAAGGGCATGAGTGTTACGGCTGCCAGGCAATTGGTTGATACTTTATGTAGCGGTAAAGAAGCAGTACCGCTTCTAGTGCTGCATGATTTTGATAAGTCTGGGTTCTCAATCGTAGGGACGTTGCAAAGGGACACGGAGCGGTTTAGCTTCACCAATAAAGTCAAAGTGGTTGACCTGGGTATCCGGTTAGTGGATATTCAAAAATACAATCTTGAATCGGAAGACTGCAGTTTAGGTGAAGGTGTATCAGAACCCACACAAAATCTGAAAGAAAATGGAGCTACGCAAGAAGAAATAAATTTTCTATATCGCGATAAAAAGCCCATCGGAGGGAAGGACAGAAAACAGAAATACCTTTTCACTGGGCGGCGTGTTGAACTGAACGCTTTTAGCAGCGATAATCTTGTCGAATGGATCGAAAGGAAGCTAAAAGAACACAATATCACAAAGGTAATCCCGGATAACGAAACGCTCAAGACAGCCTACCGTCGTGCAGCTTTAGACAATTTACTGAATAAGCATATCGAGTCAGTTAGTGATGAGGTCAAAGCGAGCGTTGCGAAACTAAAACCTACGCAACTTGCACAGAATGTAGAAAAACTTCTCAAACAGTACCCGGAGATGTCCTGGGATCAAGCAATTGCTGACATCGCCAACAATTGGGCTTTTAACGGCTCAGAATCGGAAAACTCAAGGCAAGGGGATACTTGGTAGGGTTATGGCTAAAAGAAGTGAAAATATCCTGTTAAAACAGATTTTAAGCTACTATGAGTACGGCTGGTCGATTATCCCTATACCCTATGGTACGAAAAAGGCCCGGATCAAGTGGGTTAAGTATCAGCATGTAAGGCCGGACGAAAAGCAGTTGCAAAAATGGTTTGCAAATGGCAACCGGAATATCGCTGTAGTGTTAGGCGAAGTCTCAAGTGGCTTGGCTTGCAGAGACTTCGATACTATGACAGAATACCGCTTATGGGCTTCAAGCAATCCAGAACTTGGCAAGATGTTGCCAACGGTACAGACAGCAAAAGGGATGCATGTTTATTTTGAGGGACATATCGAAGGGATAAAACACATAGCAAACGGCGAACTTCGGGGCAGCGGGGGTTATTGTTTGCTGCCTCCTTCTGTTCATCCTGACGGTATAATCTATCAATGGGTAAATCCGGTTCACAACGGCAATCTTTTAGTTATTGAACCTGAACTTACAGGATTCATACCCAATGTTACAGAGAGAACCGATGAGAACATAGGAGAACCGAAAGAGATAGAGGGGGGAGTGAGTGTAGAGAAGGCTATTGATAAAACTTTACCTATAATAATTCATACAAGACATAGAAAAATATTTGAACTTGCTCGTGAGTTGTATTCAATGCCGGAATATACTGAAGCAGACCCAAAAGAATTTCGCTCTGTTGTAGAGCAGTGGCATAAAAAGGCACTGCCTAATATCGAAACAAAAGAATTTGAAGAAACGTGGATTGACTTTCTGAAAGCATGGCCGAAAATTAAGCACAAAATAGGAGATGAACCAATGGCAAAAATATTTGACAAAGCAATCAGACTTGAACCGCCACAAATAGCGGTCGAAAAGTATCCTGAGCATAGCAAGTTAAAAATTCTGGTTTCATTGTGCAGAGAATTACAACGGGCAGCTGGTAAAAGCCCTTTTTTCCTGTCTGCCAGAACTGCTGCAAGGCTATTGAATAGCTATCCGATGGAGATAAGTCGTTGGCTTTGGTTGCTGGAGACTGACGGTATACTCAAAGTAGTTTCCAAAGGCAAAATGACAATAGGTGGTGGGATAGCTACCCGCTTCAAATATATTGCGAATTGAAAAAATATTTTAGAAGAAGCTTTTATTTTAGTTGACGCGCGTCAACCACCCTGTTATAATACCGTCTATGATAATGGAGCAGATAAGAAAACATATTGAAACCTGTGGCAAAAGCCGTTACCAGATCAGCAAGGATACTGGCATCGACAAGGCTGCTCTGTGTCGAATTATGCAGGGCGGAAGCTGCAAAGCTGAAACTATTGATATTCTGCTCCAGTACTTCGGGCTTGAACTGGTCCCTAAAAAGCGCAAGAAGGTGAAAAGGAAGCGAAAACAATGAAAAAAGCCCCTGCACCACTTCCAAACCTCACTGGTGTTGCAGGAGCTAAACAGAATATACAAATTTAAGGTAGACCTTTTTGTCGGTGAGGTCAAAAAGAAAGTAAGGTGAAATTATGGCAAGTATATTCAGACAGAAGTATACAGTGGCCGGTAATAACAGAAAGCGGATTCGCAAGCAGTCTAAGTTCTGGTATATCGACTATAAAACCGCTGACGGAACGAGAAAGCGTGTAAAAGGCTTTAAGGACAAACAGGCAACGGCTCAACTTGCTGCACAGCTTGAAAAAGAGGCTGAGCTTGAACAGGCCGGGATAGTCGATAAATACAAGGAACATCGAAAAAGACCTTTGAGGGAACATCTTGAGGATTTTCTTTCTTCTCTACAAGCAAAGGGCAATACCCCGGAATACTGCAATCTGACTCATTATAGGGCAGAGCGGATATGTAACGGCTGCAAGTTTCTTTACTGGGCCGATATATCTGCAAGTGATGTTCAGCTTTATATCGCAGACTTGAGGGATAGTGGGGAAATATCACAAAAGACCTCAAACTATTACCTACAGGCTGTAAAACAGTTTTGTAACTGGATGCTGAAAGACAAGAGGGCAGGTGGGGAATCACCCATCAAACACCTTGATGCTATTAAGGTAACTTACAAGCTTAATCGCAGGGCATTGACACCAGACGAACTGGGGAGCCTGTTAGAAGCCACAGAAACCGCCCCTGAGCGTTTTGGCATGACAGGGTATCAAAGGGCCATGCTCTATCTTTTGGCTACTTACACAGGACTCAGGGCTAATGAGATACGAAATCTGACAGCATCCTCATTCGACTTTGATAATCGTACTGTCAATGTTAAGGCTGCATACAGCAAGAGAAGACGTGAAGATATTTTACACCTACGAAAAGATACAGCAGAAGCCATGAGAGAACTTCTTAGGAGCAAAACACCGAACGCAAAGGCTTTCGACCTGCCGAGTAAGTACCGTATGGCAGATATGGTCAGAGCAGACCTTGAGGATGCAAAGATAGACTGGCAGGACAATAGTGATGGTGTTCTTGATTTTCATTCGTTACGACACAGCACTGCAAGCCTGCTGGCAGCTTCAGGGGTGAACCCGAAAACGGCACAGGCAATAATGAGACATTCTGATATAAATCTTACGATGAGCAGATATACCCACATTTTCCGGGGTGCTGAATCTGAAGCAGTAGAATCAATGCCAGATTTTTCTTCTCAGGGCAGACAGCGCCAAGTTGCAACTGGAACCGATGACAAGCCTGTCGAACTCCACAAAAGCGCTTACAAACCAGCTTACAAAAAACTTACAAAAAAAGCTTACTTTGATGGACAGCGGCTGTCCGCAATTGGCTCCGATGCGGTGGAGGAACAATGCAATATATCACAAAACAAGGGTGAAGCTAATCCTTTGCAATCGGCAGAGTTAGGAACAAAAAAAGAGCCAATGTCATCAACTGACACCGGCTCAAAAACAACCACGCCCGGCAGGACTCGAACCTGCGACCTACGGATTAGAAATCCGTTGCTCTGTCCAACTGAGCTACGGGCGCCACAGTATTAACTCATCGCAGTATAGAAACTTCCTGCCCACCTTGTCAATCACTTTGGCAGTGAAAAAGGAAAGCCAAAATACACCAAAATACATGAGTGAGAGAGCCCGACCTTGGTTATAAAATTGTCTTTTGGAGTTTTGAAATGTTGACAGTGTTATGAGTTGTTCTTACAATCACTGATAAGTGGTTCAAATAGTCCGTTCTGTACATTCGAGATGCTTAATTAGTTTGAGGGAGGCCATAAAATGAATAATGTCAATTCAGTAGCAGAACCGTTGCCCTCTGCTAAAACCTCCGGCCTTGCCATAGCCAGTTTGATTTTGGGGATTTTTGCTTTATGGCTCAATTTATTCATTCTGCTGGGTCCGCTTGTAACCATTATCATCTACTTGACTCACTTTTGCACCCTCGGCCTGACCGCCGTAACCATTTTTGCCTTCATCACTGTAGCACTTACTTCTGTCTTAGGCTTGATTCTTGGAATTAGGACACGCAATGACATTAAGAAAAGGGACGAACAGCTAAAAGGCCAGGGCCTTGCCATAACCGGCATTGTAGTTTCAGGTATCAGCCTTAGCCTTGTCCTGATAGCACCTATACCCATTAGCAGGGCCATTCTCTTTGACAGGGCACGAACTAAGGCCAGGACTTTGCAGTCATTGAATAACACAAAGCAATTATGCCTGGCAATGAACCTTTACTGCGATGAAAATGACGGACGTTTCCCCCCTGTCGACAATTGGCCTGCCGCCCTCGCCCCCTATATCGGCGACGGGAAAATCCTCGAATCGCCTTTTGCTCCACACGCAGGCCGGGCATATTCGGGCACTGCCTTCGGCGCGGCAGAGGCGACCGTATTGGAAAGGGAAAAAAGATGCAAGATGATTCTAATGGGGGCATGAAAGCGTGCCCTTTGTGTAATTCAAGCCCAGTTTACGAAAGAACACTAAACAACACTGAAATGGTCAAGTGTACTGCGTGTAAATTCGTTTACACCAATGTTTCCGACGAGTGTATTGAGGCTGCGAATTTCCACAGCAGCACAGACATGATTCAGTGTTACCGAGAACTTCAGACATGGGTGGACCGTTTGTGGTTCAGGAAAATTGTGGAACGGGTGACACGCAAGACTGGAGTCGGCAAGGTGCTGGATGTTGGCTGCGGCAATGGATTATTATTGCATGAATTTATAAAACACGGGTGGCAGGCCTACGGGGCGGACCCATCGCCGTGGGCCACGGAGTGCGAAGAAGGTTATGAAGTGTTTCCGTGTACGCTGGAAAAGGCGGCACTTGAGAGCGACCATTTTGAAGCAGTGACGAACACAGCACTGCTGGAACATCTTGCGCAACCACGCCCGTATGTTCAAGAGGTACTGAGAATACTGAAGCCGGGAGGGTGTGCATACTTTAATGTTCCGAATTACGGCTCGCTGACGATTAAGCTCGGAGTGTCTACGTTTCCTTCCAACAGACCTCTGTGCCATGCGAATTTCTTTACGCACAAGACTGTACGCAAACTCTTTTCCCCATTTAAAGATAATATACAGAAACTCTCTGTTCGTAGTTATGGTATTCCACAGAGTTATGGTTTATACGTTTCCGTGCATAGACTGCTTCGGAGGTTGATTGCAGGTTCTAAGCCGCACCAAAGCGGGACAGGGGCAGAAGTAAAACCGACAGAAAAATCCTACCAGCGAGTATTCGGTCGGCTTTTCAGTGCGATATATTACCACACAGGGAGACCGCTATACCTGGGCGATAAACTTGAGTTCTGGGTTATTAAGAAGTGAACTCAATGAAGTGACAGGGGGGAATGACGAATATCGCTCGCGATGACGGGGGAAAAAAGAATCCTGCTCCCCGATCGTTTCGAGGAGCAAGAATGATACCCTTCAATTGGCCGGTATGGGTCGTTAAGTTCCGGTGCAGGTTTCTTCATAACATTATCCGATTATGCACTGGTTCATGATGCTTGCCGACTATTGTTTATTTGGCTTCATACAAAAACTTTCATTTAAATGAACCGCAGGCATTGTACTATTTCCGGCAATCTTATCAAAATAAATCTTTTATCTCCGTATATGCAAAATAAGCCCCCCAAACAAAAAGACCGACACCTCTCAACTGCCGGCCTATAACTACCAAAATCCCCCAATTCAATACTAAAAACTACGAACTATGAACTAAAAATTTTTGCTTTTTACATTTTGATTTTTGATTTGAATATGCTGCCACCGGCCGGACGGCCTGCCATGAGCGAGCGAAGTGAGTCGAATGGGCTTAGCTATCGAGCGCTTTTGTAACAAAGCTTTTGAACAAAGGGATATCATTTTTGCAGGTATCCCAAACAACTTTTGTGTTAACGCCAAAATACTCATGGATAAGGAAGTTTCTCATATCCTTCATTCGACGCCATTGAATCTTTGGATTTCCCTGCTTGAATTGTGGGCTGAGGTTATTGGAGGCTTCACCAATTATCTCCAGCTCCCTTACAACAGCATCAATAATCATCTTGCTGGAGGTAAACTGCTCATAGGTAACACCCTTCAGATACTCCTCAATGGTCTCAATTGCATCCCGCATATGGGCCAAATATGTTCTGTCATTTCTCATAGACATACTCAGCCTGCTGTAGAACTTCGTCCCGGAAATACTTGCTTATCGCCTGTGGAGTGAGCAGATCAACTGTTCTTTGGAGGAACCTCTCAAAATTGTCTTTGATATCAGACAATGCAAAGAAACCAATGACCGCAGTTGGCTCGAAATCTATAAGAACGTCAATATCACTTTCTTCTGTTGCCATACCATTTACACAAGAACCAAATATAGCCACCGATTTTATATCTGATAAATGTGGATCTTTTTTAACAGCCTCAAGCAATCTCTTTTTGATTTCTTCTTTACCCATAGGTATGTATTGTAAGACGGCCTTAATACATTGTCAAACTTTAAATCACAAAAACCAGTGCCCCCCTGTCCTGCCTGACCCGCTCTAAATAGGCCGTGTCCCGCAATTTGCTGCGGCGAGTGTAATCGATGGATGGCCTATTGGCATAGTTTAGTGCGAAGCTCCCAACTATCGGCCTGTAATTACCAAAATCCCCCAATTCGATTCTAAAAACTACGAACTACGAATTATTGCGCAAAAGGAAAGCCCCGACGATTCTCACCATCGGGGCTTATAATTCCTGGCGATACCTACTCTCGCCCGTAAGGACTACCATCGGCCGGACGGGCTTAGCTTCTGTGTTCGGAATGGGAACAGGCGTTTCCCCGTCAGTATAGTCACCAGGAAATTCGTTAAAACCGGGCATCCAAGCCCGGCTCTATTCTATTTGTAAAATCTCAAATCCCAATCTGAAATCCGAAATTTGAAATTTCCAAAAAATGCAGATGCGCGGGGCCCCATTTTGCGATTCTGTGCAAAATAGGAATCCACATATGAGAACTCACTTGTGCACTTATGCTCTTATGCACGGGTGCACTTTCCAATCCAACCAAAGATTGATATGGTCAAGTAATCGAGCGTTAGTACCGGTTAGCTGAACGCATTTCTGCGCTTACACATCCGGCCTATCAACCTGATAGTCTTTCAGGGCTCTTCTTGCGGCGCCGAAGCGCCACAATGGAATCCTAATCTTGAAGGGGGCTTCCCGCTTAGATGCTTTCAGCGGTTATCCTTTCCCGACTTAGCTACCCGGCAATGCAGCTAGCGCCACAACCGGTACACCAGAGGTCAGTGCTTCTCAATCCTCTCGTACTAGAGAAACATCTCCTCAAGATTCCTGCGCCCACGGCAGATAGGGACCGACCTGGCTCGCGCCGGTCTGAACCCAGCTCGCGTACCACTTTAATGGGCGAACAGC
>SDBU01009124.1_pt1 | contig 11171 bp, 12 predicted proteins | sample 2277071 | NCBI WGS metagenome assembly SDBU01 (sample SAMN10397929, study PRJNA504765) | marine sediment metagenome | isolation source: marine sediment core GS08_GC12, 126 cmbsf | place: Arctic Ocean: Gakkel Ridge, Loki's castle | collected 2008 | reverse complement strand
CAAGAAGCCTACGGTGGTCACACATCATGGGAGTCGTTACAGGAGGGCTCACCAGGTGTACAACGATGCTGCTCGGAAATCGAGGTGGGTGTTGACCGCATCGACATTGGACTTGGTCGTCAAGGGCCCTCAGTGGCTGCCTGACTGTCGTCCTGATCTCATTGAGTATGTAGACAGGGCGGACGTGTTCACCGTGTGTCACGCGCCAACTTCTAGACTGGTGAAGAACACGGGACAAGTGATCAAGGCCCTGGCAACTATGCAGGATGTGAAACTAGATCTGATTGAAGGTAAGTCCTGGACGGAGTGTCTAGCCCGCAAAGGACGTGCCTCCGTATTGATTGACCAGTTCAAATTGGGGTACGGGTGCAATGCGATTGAGGCCTGGGCAATGGGTATTCCTACGATTGGCAATGGGCCTTCAGAGGTGTTGGAATTGATGGAGCAGCAATTAGGATACTTGCCATTCGTGCAGTGTGGATCCGGCGCGGCCCAGATCCAGGTTGCTGTGGACCGACTGCGTACCGACACGGAGTACTACAATGAAATGGCCAAGAAGGGCCGTAACTACTGGCGTGCGATTCATTCACCTGGGGCCGTGGCCAAGCGTGCGACTGCATTCTATCAGGAAGCACTATCGATGAAACTGCCATCTGCACGGGTATCTGCCAAGACAACAAGGGCCAGAATACCAGTATCAAGAGCGCCTAAGGTCGCCGGTCACACTGGGTCTCAGGGACTCACTCTGTTACGCTATATTGGTGGTAACAGTGGAGAAATGACCTATGTCGGCGCTGTGACTGGTGCCGAGTACAAGTTTGGCGGTAGCAAAGAACTGGGCTATGTCGATGTGAGGGATGTGCCCGCAATGCTAACTGGGCGAAAGCTCAGTAGGGGGCGTCGGTCCCCGGTCGAGTTCAAAAAGGTGGAAGCATGATCAGGGTCTATTCTCATCCGAGGTCCGGCACCAATCTGTTGATGGCCTTTCTGGGGGCTAACTTCTATCCGGGACAGGATCTCTCCACTGCTCCGGGGAGAATAGGTCACTGGAACAATCGCGTCTTCGGCCAACGTAATGCTTGGGGCAGGCTGGCAGGGCATCATCACTTCTACTACGATTCAGGAAAGCCAGCTCTGAGACCTGCGATCTACATCTACCGGGATGGGCGCTCGGTTGCTGTGTCGACCTGGAAGACCAAGAAATTCCTTGCGCCCGAGTGGAAAGATTGGTCGTTCTCTAAGTTCCTGAGGACCAATCTCGATTGGCTTGGGTTGCCGGGACGTGCTATATTTGCAGTGCGTCCCATACCGAAGCATTGGCTTGATCACGTAAATAGCTGGAAGGTGCCTGACGACATCCTGTTGGTCAGGTATGAGGACATTGTAGTGCGCCCACAGAGAGTGCGGGACGATATCGCCGTATGGTCTGGGATCAAGCCGACGAGAGAGCTCCATCTGGTCAAGAAGGCAGTTGGTTGGTATCCTCATGGGGGCGGGGTGGACACGTGGCGAGATGTCTTTACTCAAGACGATCTCGACTTCTTCTACTCGTATGTGCCCAGGCATCACTGGGCGTTGTGGAATCCAAGGGAGGTGTTGTGAACCAAATTGATTGGATTATAATAGGTAATACGGTCCTTCTATTCGTCGGGTCACTTGTTGGAGGTTGGCTTGGGGGACGGATATACGATAAGCGACACAGGGCATTTCGTAAACCACCCAGTAAACAGGCAATAAAGGGTTACAATCCGCCTCCTGATCCAATGCCACCACGTCCGAGGAGGGCACCAGTTGGACCCCCACGTAAGAAAAAGGGGTGAAGGAAAAAATGACTTAGCTGGATGCTAAGACTTTGTGTTTTGTGGAATCCAGGAGGGTAACAATGGATCGTCGTGAGCTACTTAAGCTGGGCACAATAACGTTGATGGCACCATTGGCAAGACGCATTCCAGATTTGGAATTGCCACAGCATCCGCTTTTGTCACTGGTGCATAAGGACATATCACCACTTTGGCAGGATATGCCTGATGATTATGTGCACTCATCGATGCTGAGACATGCGTACCCGCCAGTGCGTCGAGATATTCCTATGCATGGGGGGATGCATGACCGGGAGGAAATCATAGGGATCGATTGCATACCACCCGGAAATCTCTCGCTGGCTATGTTCTGGACCAGATATAAAGTATGCGTGACCTGTGACGGGGGAGATACCTGGGAGCGCATTGCTATTCTAGATCCGCATATGCAAGAACTGCAACGGAATCTCGTTCTGCGGGGTCTGGCGATGTCGCTGGCCAAGAAGTATAACCAGGAGGGTAATCATGCCCTGGAAGTGGGAACCCAACACAGCTAGATACCGGGACGATGCCGGTCAATTCATGTCTGGCGACCGAGTCCTGGAGTTTGTCAATGACTCGATCGACGCCAGTGAAAACGTAGTCGATCAGTATTCCACGATGGTCACTGACGGCACCGTGTCTCCTGCCGGGTGGAACACGTTGTTCCGTCAGGAGATCAAAGAGGAGTATATCCGTCAATACATCCTGGGCATCGGCGGTCGTCCACAGATGACCCCGGCCGACTGGGGATCTGTCGGAGGTATGCTCAAGGAGCAGTATGGGCACCTCACCGATTTCACCAATGACATCATCGACGAGAAGCTCTCTGAAGCCCAGATTCGGCAGCGATCGCAGATGTACATCAATTCTGCCAGGGAAGCCTATGAGAGAGCCCATCAGAAGTCAATGGTGGCGGCAGGGTTCGACGAGGTCCTGTGGGTCATCGATGAGTTGGTGGAGAACTGCGTAGACTGCCTGGCGTTCGAGGTTATGTCGTGGCAGGTGATTGAGGATGATCCGTACCAGGGGGCGTTCCCCGGATCCGGAGCGACGATCTGTCTAACCAATTGTGCCTGTCACCTGGAGTACAGAAAGTCAAATGGCTAAAATTGACCGAAGGTGTGAGTGTGTTTCTATCCAGCCCGTGAATGGCCTCGTGAGAATCGATGGGATGCCTCTTTGCCAGGTTATCACGTATGACAATGGATCTTCCTGGTTGCGTTTTCGGGACCGGGATCGGATACGCAATCGCCAGAGGGGATCCGAGTACATTGAAGTGCCACTACTGTTGCTGACAGAGGTCTTGACAAAGGGTTAGAATTATGGTATCCTGATACCGAACAACAGTTCTAAGGCCCATAAAGCCGCTCTTGGTGTATTACACCGGGCGGCTTTTTCGCATTTATGGAGGATAGTAGGCAAATGGGAAACAGCAAGAGCCTGACGCAGACACTGCGAGACCTGATTGTACGAGTGGTTACCGACACGTTTGGCTTCGAGAAGCACGAGCGGGCTATGAGTATGGGGCGCCTGTTCTGTCAGATAGATGACGCACTGTTCGATATGGAGGGATGGCCCTGGTTACATGACCTGTATCGTGACGACGACGGGTCTATCTTCGCGATCGCATCCAGCAAGGGCATGCTATTCAGCTATCCAGTTGCCGTTGAAGGTGATGATGTGGTGGTTGGGGAGCCCGTTAGGGTTGAGGAGACATTTGAGCCCGTGCGTATGACAAGGACGAAGATCATCCGGCAGGACGATGGTCGCGTGCGCTGGCTCTCCGTGTCCTGCACTTCAGTCCTCAACAGAGTTGGCGAGATAGATTCTCGTGCCTTGTTTGACTCATTTGTTGCCCACGCCGAAGAGACGGGTGAGTACCCCTACCGCACCTTCTACCATCAGGGAAAGGCGCTCAAGACGGGCATGGCAGACTTCCTGGCCCGTGATGGGAATGCATACATCACATCAGGCCTTTACGATGAGGATAGCACTCTCGCTCCATACGAGATCCGGGTCCTGGAAGAGAATCCAGAATATTGGGGGGAGAGCATCGGATACAGTGCTGGTGAGCAGCCGTCGGAGATCGAAGTCGGTCCCGGTATTAAGATCCCTGTGTTTAGCGACGGGGTCAATCGTGAGATTTCGCTTTTGCCAGAAGGACACGCTGCGGCGTGGTTCACGCATATTTCAACTCAGCAGGAGGTTAACAGGATGAGAGAAAAGGTGATGGACGCGTTGATCGAATTGGTTGGAGATGAAGACAAGGCGAAAGAGTTCGCCGCTCTCGTCGACGACACTAATCGGACCATCGATGATGATGATCTGATCACACGGGATGCTGATGGCGTACAGCAAGAGTCCGACCCCGAGCCCGCCCCGGAGCCAGAGCGCGAGATCGTCATGGACGACCAGACGCTGGATGCTATCACGGCCAAGTTCGATAGCGCGATCGTGAGTGCGCTGATGCCCATCCTAGAGCGGATGGGAGTGGTTGAGGCAACGGTTGAAGCCGTTGCCAGGAATCTGGAGGAAGCGTCTAGTGAGACGGGGAGTGCCCTCGAAGCTATCCGGGAGCGTATCGCGCCACTGGAGACCGAGGACAGCGTGAAGCAGGAAGAGTGGAAGAACGATCTGCCTCGCACGCGCATGCGAGTGACGTATCGGCCCCGAGAGACACGATCCGGCAAGACGAGTATGGCCGAAGCGGCTGACGCCACGTTGGCCAATTTGCCGGCGTATCAATGAAGTAGTAGCAACCATTCGAGGAAACAAGTAATCAGGAGGTAAGAGAATGACTATCATGGAAAGTGTGCTGGACATGCAGCACAAGGAGCGGACGGACCTGTCGCTTTCTACCGCTGCCACTGTCTATGGATGTTGCGGCCTCTTTGATATGTGCGCTGACGAAGATCTGATGTCATTGCACTTTCAAGGTGCCGACCCGTTCCTGGACTGGCTGGGGTGGATATCCACCAATGTTTGCTTTGTCAAGAAAGAGTTCATCGCTTGGCAGCGACCCGAGCAGGCCGGGGGTGTGTGCACTGGTGGCTACCTGGGTGATCCCTGTGAGAATCCCAATGGCGTGGAGTGGGGCAAGTGTGACTTCACGCTTGAGGACTTCGCTCGGCTACGACGTGGTGGCCCCGTGCGTGACATCACGAAAAATGATGTCAGGTACTGTGAGCGACAGCCCCGCTATCGCCTCGATGGTACTGCAGTGACTGACGACCGGGAGTACGATGCCCGCGTTATCACCGAGGTGCTGCTTCAGGACTTGCGGCGAATGGTGATCACCGGGAATGCCACGACCCCAGGTCAGTTCGATGGCTTGCAGCGTCTAGTGCGTTCCGGTTACACCAACGCCAGTGGTGCGTTGTGCCAGATGATGGACTCGATTGTCATCAACTGGAACTCGAACAACATGAATGGCGGCGCAGGCGTGACCTGGAATGGCATAGCGGTAGCGCCCACGTACAACTTTGTTGATGTGCTCCTGGCTGCTTTCCGGCGTGTCGTGCAGCGGATCAAGTGGTCACCGGTCCTGGGTGCTCAGCCCCTGGGCGTTGGTAACATCGTCCTGATGATGCCTACTTTCATGACCCGGTGTCTCCTGGATGCCTACACGTGCTGGAGTGTGTGTCCCGGTGTAGCATTCAATGAGGCGAATCTGAACACCTTCGAGGCGCGAACGTTCCGCAATGACCTGAACGGTGGTATGTTCGGGTCGGGCCGGATCTTCCTCGATTCGTTCGAGATTCCACTCGTTGCCTATGACTGGGGGACGATCAATGGCCCAACCACCGGTGACATCTACATGCTCACCGGTAACATCGGCAACGTGAAGACGCTGAATGGTGAGTACAATGACATGAATGCCGTTCCGCGTGGATACCCAGAGGGCACTCACTTCGCCACCGACGGCGGCCGTCTTCTGGGATGGCTGGTGCAGGATCATACCTGCGCGCAGCAAATTCTGGAGATGCAGCCCCGTCTTTTGTCCTGGGCTCCCTGGTCGAACACCAGATTCCAGGACGTGGTCTGCAACCAACCTGGTGGGCCAATGTCGCCTGATCCTTGCGACACGAGCTTCTTCCCGATGCAGAGTTTCTCTGTAGCGGCCTGTCCGTAGGCTGAGTAAGCACTGGCATTCACAGTGTACGTGGGTGTCAGTGTCTACCCTCCTCGTGACGGGGTTGAACGGTCATAACGTACGTTCAACCCCGTCAGTATAGGAGAGAATGAATCTATCGGTAGTGATCCCGTTCAGGGATGGCCACGAGGACCTAGTTGCCCTACTCGGCGATTTGCCGTCAGGGCTTCCGATTGTCATAGTGGACGATCAATCGAATAGGCCACTCACACGTGAGCACATTAACAATGGACGCGGAGATATCCGCATCATCAGACCCGACAAGCGTGGCTACTTTGCCGGTGCTGTCAATGTCGGACTCGATGAATGCGATGGCGATGCGCTAATACTCAACCAGGACGTGCGTCTGCAGGGGACAGCGTGGCTCGACCACCTGATAGAGCACCGTCGCAAGTATGCCGTCATAGGTGATGGCGTGAAGGGACATCCGGCATGGCCAGCAGGTTACGTGCAAGGTACATTCATGTACATGCGGCGAGACGCCATAGACAAGGTGGGGAAGTTAGATGCCAGGTACTACCCCCTGTGGGGCGGTACTTGCGAATGGCAGCTTCGGGCCTGTCGTCAGGGCTACCGTGCCCTACCCGCCGAAGTCCCCGGCCTCAGTCACAAAAAGCGCACGAAGAGTCGGTTCGGACAGTCGATAACCAGTGCGCTGGGGGAAGAACGAGACAAGTGGAAATTGTTGATCCGGACACCCCCGATGGTCAGTGTAGTCATTCCCTGTTACCGATATGCTCACTTTCTAACCGATGCTATCAATTCTCTCGTCGGCGGACCGACTTCCCTGGGCTTGGCATCCGGGCAGACCCTACAGAGCTTTGAGATCATCATCGTGGATGACGCCAGTCCGGACAACACGCCCGAGATTGGCCAAGCGCTAGCGAATCCCTGGCACGGTATTCGCTACATCAGGCTCCCATCAAATCGCGGTACTCCGGGGGCCCTCAATGCAGGGGTCGACGCAGCGATGGGTCAGTACATTCATATCCTGAGCGCAGATGATATGCGAGAGCCGATCTGCCTCGAGGAATTGCACTCAATCTGTGAGGCCAACCCTCACTCCGTGGCCTATGGTAATGTGTGGACATTCGGTCACGGAAAGCGGATCCGTAAGCAGCATATGAGGGGATACAATTTCAAGAACATCATTCACAAGAATGCAATGCCGGCTGGGATTATGTATCCCAAGATAGCCTGGGAAGAGGCCGGTGGATACCCGGAATCGATGATTCACGGTCGCGAAGACTGGGCTTTCAACATTGCTCTAGGGATCAAAGAATGGTACGGAGTCAAGAGCGACAAGTTTGTCAACCTGTACCGGCGAGAGGGTCACAATCGCTCTCTCCATACGTACAACATCCATAAGGGAGAGACTCGGCCGGACGACAATGGGATAACAGATTGGTATGCTCACTTCAGACAGCAATTATGTGAACTATTTCCAGAACTATACGAGGAGGCTGGAGTGACTGGTTGTTGTGGTCAAAGAGGCGGTAGGAATGTAGTGAGGGGGAGACGGATTATGGCGGCGAGAAGGGGCGGTTCTAGTTTGGCAGGACGCGAAGGGATGACACTGATCGAATACATCGGTGGGAATCACGGTATCGAGCCCTGGTACGGAGAGGCCACCAAGACGAGATATGCATTCGGTGGCACCAAGAGAACTGGTTACGTCGATGCACGAGACGTGCCACACTTTCTCGGTGTACTAGAGGGCAAACGGCCCATCTTCAGGCTCGTCAAGATTGTCGCCCCTACACCCGCACCCGCCCCCGCACCGGCTCCGGCACCAGTCGCGATCAAAGCTCTGGCACCTTCCCCGGTACCAGAGGCAATCCCTGAATCACTGGCACCAGAGGACCTGACCGTCATCAAGGGTGTCGGCGCGCGACTTGCTGCTCAACTTGTAGAGGGCGGCTTCATCACCGTGTCAGGTGTTGCTGATGCCAATCTGATGGACCTGGCAGAGTCGGCAGTCATCCCGACCTGGCGAGCGGAGAAGATCATCGAGGGGGCTAAGGTTGCTGCCTGATAGCTGGCGGCTGACACTTGCGGCCCTGACCACGTTTAGACTGACCTGGATGTTCATGTTCTCAGACGGGCCGCATAAGATCTGGTTCAAGTTCAAGGCTTGGGTGGGATGCTATGACTACGATAAGAACGGCGATCCCAAGAAAGGCATCGCGCAGTGGCTTACCTGCCCATACTGCGTGGCTCTCGCGATGGCTGTGCCCCCCACCCTACTTAGCATCTGGTCCTCCACAGCGGGGGACGCAGTCCTGATCTGGCTTGGGATCACCGGAATGGTGACTATCTTGATACGATGGAGGCAGTGGGAGAATGGCTAGAGCCAATCCTGTTGAGTTCGTAGAGAGAGCGGTTGACGGTGTGCTGACCCGTGTCGGTAATCTGGTCCGCATCTCTGCATTTCCCGTTGGCAGCCTGGGACAGCAGGCGACAACAGATTCACTGTCAGTAGTCCCGGCGTCTGATATCCCGGATGACACCTACATCGGAGATGTTCGGATTGAGCTTATATCTGAGGCGGCCTGGGCTACTGTCATCGATGCTGTACGTCTCGACAACGATCCAACCTTCTTCAACAGTGCGGCGATAGACAGCGACGGGTGGTCTGCAGCCTGGGTTCTCATCAACATCGACAGCACATTGGCACCAACTGACATCCGTGTAGTAGCACAATTCTCCGACGATGTAGGGATGACCTGGTGGGACTTCGTTGAAGGCCTGTGGGCATCCCTTTACTGGGAGGACACCGGCACGGCAGCGGGTATCAGGCGTGCCTTCTTGCTCCCACTCGGAGGTATCGATCTCTTCAGGATCAGGGCCGTAGCGACTGGGACCAATGCAGGAAACTTCTTCGATGTGACGGTTCGCGCACGAAGTTTCCGTGGCGGCTTTGGAGTAGCTCACGCATAATGGCTCTTGGGACAGTGATGCGCAGTTTCGCAGCTCCATCTAATCAACCAGACGATATTGCGTTTGACGGTAGCAATTTTTGGTTGATCGATAACAACATCAATAGGATGTATCTGTTGAATACCGACGCAGTGGAATTATGGTTCTATCCTGTCAAATTTGCCAACATGAGAGCGCTGGCGATTGACGGATTCTCGCTGTGGTCAGTGGTCGCTCTGACAGGAAGAATTCTGCAGAATAGCAAGTTTCACGGTCAGGAGGTTCGCTTGTCGGGGATGTTGGGCGCAGACATTACCGGCATCGAGTGGGATGGCAGCCATCTGTGGGTTTCCGACGATTCCAACAACCTGATATGGCTCGTGGATCCTGTTTCATTCACTATCCTACGTGATATCCCGGCTCCTGGGAATAGCCCACGAGGGCTTGCCTGGGACGGTTCATCCTTGTGGGTCGTCAACCCGAACACGCAGTCAATCTACCAGGTCAGCCCAGAGACAGGGGCAGTGATAAGGAGCTTTGTGACACCGGGTCAGGATCCATCAGGACTCACTTGGGATGGTAGAACGCTTTGGCATACTGACATTGCCCTGGATCGGATCTATCAAATTGGAGTGACGTAATGGCTAGAGCGAATCCTACTGAATTCGTAGAGAGGCTGCCCAATGGTACATTGGTCCGTGTTGGCAACGTAATACAGTTGCCCGACGCAACACAGGCCAGCGTGGACGACATAGAGGCTGATGTCACTGCCATATTGGCGCTGTCCATCACCATAGATGGCAATGTGGATGACGTGGAGACGCTTTCCAATGCCATATTGGTGCTCGCCACAGCCATAGATGGCTACACCGAGAAGATTGACAACCTTGCCACGGATGGATTGACCGGTGTGCATGACAGTCTCGCCTACAGGGTTCATGAGATCGAACATCACATTCACGGGAAGGAGCGATGGTGGGGTGCGCTTGCTGCTCCGGACGAAACCAATGCCATAGAGGCCAATGTCACACGGCCATACGTGGTAATCAGTGGCAATGATGATTGGGGTGTTGCCATTCCAGTCGTAGGTACGGATGACATGCCAGCCGAGCCTGGGGATATGTACTACGATGTACATCGTCTACTTATCTCTGATCTAGATGACGATACCTCTCCCTGGCGATTGAGATTTATTTGGGGTCTGGGTACCAGTGGTGACGCCATAACTGCCGGGGATTGGTCAGAGATCATGTTGCAGGCCAATGCTGTTCCAGGCAACAGAGCTGGCGGGCTCCCCGCCAACAAGCAAATGCCAAGGATGAATACGGGTTCAAAAATGTGGGGGCAATGCTGGAACGACACATTGAATGAGGAACTCTCATTCTTCATAGGCGTACATGGATATCCAGGCTAATGGCTATTGTACCAAGTGAATCAGATCTGAGACCCGAGGAGAGCGCAGTCCCACTGGCGCGCTACGCGCAGATGGTGATGTGGGACGAGTGCGCCTTCTGGGGCGTCAAGCGCGATCTTGGGATTGGCTATGACGAGTTCATGCCCTGGCGCAAGCCGGAGCGGGATATGACGGGGCGCTACTTGGTCGAGGCGCAGAAGGAAATCGAGCAGGAAGCTGGATACCCAATGAATCGCACATGGTACACTGACGAGGAACGCGACTACAAGTATCCGGTGATGTCGCTTTGGTCCAGAGTCGTGGCCGGTGGTGTGCGCGGTGAGACCGACATTGAGCTGGATGCGGCGGTGTTACACGTCACTGATCCTGCTGTTGTCACGGTGGCCACGACCATCACCGATGAGAGTGAGATCCATGTCTACTACCCGGCCAGTCTCGATGTGGAGGGACCGATCGAGATCAGTCCGTCTGATCTCGATACTGATGGCGTGAATGCAACTATTCGCATTCCTCGCTGCAGGATGGTGCTTCCCACCTTGGTATTCAACCCGGAGGAAGGCATAGATTACGCCAATGCAGCCAACTTCTTGCAGGTAGTAGATGTCAAACGGGTATTCAACGACCCGGCTACACACGCAACCTTAGTGTGGCCTCACGTGTGCTCGGGCTGTGGGGGCACGTCTTGCTCGTGCCCCAATTGTACAGAGACCACTCAGAGTGCTTGTATGTATGTTGCTGATGGCGCAATAGGGAGTTGGGACGTGTTGGCCGCTACGTATAGTGGGGGGACCTGGACTAGGGCCACGGCGACGTGCTGCGGTACCCCGCGTCGTGTCCGGCTCAA
>SDBU01009123.1_pt1 | contig 11171 bp, 9 predicted proteins | sample 2277071 | NCBI WGS metagenome assembly SDBU01 (sample SAMN10397929, study PRJNA504765) | marine sediment metagenome | isolation source: marine sediment core GS08_GC12, 126 cmbsf | place: Arctic Ocean: Gakkel Ridge, Loki's castle | collected 2008 | reverse complement strand
AACCATTGAAGAGTTCAGAAAAGTATCTGAAAAGGCAAATTGTATTCCTGTTTACAGGGAATTGCCCATGGAGGGAGAAAGTCCGATTTCTGCTTTTCAAAAACTTCCTCAAAGTGAATATGCATATATTCTTGAAAGTGTGGAGGAAGGCAAACATGGTCGCTATTCTTTTCTCGGCATAGAGCCCGGGCTTGTTCTACGATGTAAAGGGAGGGAAGCAGAAATATTAAGGGGGGATGTGCGTGAAGCTATTACTCTTCAAGACCGCGACCCTCTTCATTTACTGAAAGACTGTATGAGTAAGTATAAGACTGTTTCCTATGATAATCTTCCCCCATTTTACGGGGGAGCGGTCGGGTATTTGAGTTATGATATGGTCCGTTTCTTTGAAAGGCTTCCTGATGAGAATACAGATGACCTTGGACTGCCTGATTTATGTTTCATTTTAAGCCAGACTCTTATGATATTTGATCATTTTAACTCATCCGTGAAGGTTGTATCAAATGCGTATGTTGAAGGGGATCCGGACAGAGCGTACCGGGAGGCAATCGACAAAATTGAAAGGATGACCGGGTATCTCAAGAAAGATGTACCTGAAGAATCTCTTCAAGAAACGCGGTGCGAACCTGTGATTGAATCAAATTTCAGTGAAGGCGCTTTCTGCGAGGCTGTGAGAAAGGCAAAGGAATATATCAGGAAAGGGGATATTCTCCAGGTGGTTCTGGCAAGGAGGTTGAAGGCGGCTCTGAACAGCTCACCATTTGCCATTTATAAGGCGCTGCGCAGGATAAATCCTTCACCCTATATGTTTTATCTGAAATTTGGCGAAGCTTGTCTTGTTGGCTCCTCCCCTGAAATACTTGTAAGAGTTTCTGACGGTGAGGTGACAATTCGCCCGATTGCAGGAACAAGGAAAAGGGGCAAAACTTCTGATGAAGATAAGAGTCTGGAAAGAAATCTTTTGGGTGATGAGAAGGAAAGAGCTGAACATCTGATGCTTGTTGACCTCGGGAGGAATGATCTGGGACGTGTTGCAAAGGTCGGGACGGTGAAAGTTACCGAGTTTATGGCAATAGAACGCTATTCCCATGTTATGCATATTGTTTCAAATATATGTGGCGAACTTGAGGCCGGCAAGGATCCTTTTGATGTCCTCCGGGCTTCTTTCCCCGCAGGGACTGTCTCAGGCGCTCCGAAGATAAGGGCAATGGAGATTATTGATGAACTTGAACCAATCAGGAGAGGTCCGTATGCAGGAGCTGTTGGTTATTTCGGCTTCTCAGGAAGTATGGATACCTGCATTACAATAAGGACCGTGCTGGTTCAGGGGAATGAAGTGTATGTGCAAGCTGGAGCTGGTATTGTGGCAGATTCAGTTCCGGCGAGGGAGTTCCAGGAGACGGCAAATAAGGCAGAGGCCCTTCTGAAGGCCTTATCAGAAGCAGAAAATGATATTTCTCGTTGATAACTATGATTCTTTTGTCTACAACCTCTTCCAGTATCTTGGTGAGCTCGGTGAGGAGGTTGTGGTAAGACGTAATGACGCTTTTCATCTCGAGGAGGTTGAGAAGTTGTCGCCTGATAGAATTGTCATATCTCCTGGTCCTGGAATTCCTTCAAAGGCTGGACTTTCAAGGGAAGTTATCAGGAAATTCGCCGGAGTTGTCCCTGTTCTTGGGGTTTGTCTCGGGCATCAGGCTGTTGGAGAGGAGTTTGGGGGCAAGGTTGTTCTTGCGGAGAAACTCATGCACGGGAAGACATCAGAAATATTTCATGATGGAAAGGGCATATTCGAGGGATTGCCTTCACCATTCATTGCTACAAGGTATCATTCGCTTGTTGTGGAGAAGAAAAGTCTGCCTGATTGTTTTGAGATAAGCGCTCATACAGAAGAAGGAGTGATAATGGGTATACGCCATCGCTCCTTTCCCATTGACGGAGTGCAGTTTCATCCGGAATCAATTGTCACGACCGAAGGGAAGAAACTCCTCTCTAATTTCTTGAAGCTTAAGGGAGGATCGAGGTGATGAAGGAGCGTAGATATGCAGATTAAAGATGCTATTGGTAAGGTGGTTGATGGGAAAAGCTTGACCGAGGTGGAAGCGAGGTCAGTAATGAGAGTGATTTTGAGGGGGGAAGCCACTCCTTCTCAGATTGCTTCTCTCATCACAGCTCTCCGTATGAAAGGGGAGATAGTTGCCGAGATTACGGGTTTTGCAAAAGCAATGAGAGAGGAAGCTGTAAGAGTAAGATTCGGGGGTAGGAAACTTGTTGATACATGTGGAACTGGCGGTGACAAAAGTAATACCTTCAATATATCAACAACTGCAGCATTTGTTGTAGCAGGGGCAGGCGTCACAGTTGCCAAACATGGGAATCGTTCTGTATCAAGCCATTGCGGCAGTGCGGATGTTCTTGAGTCTCTTGGCATAAATATAACGCTTGGCAAAGAAGCAGTTGAAGAATGTCTCAGGAAAGTCGGGATAGCTTTTCTCTTTGCTCCAATCTTTCATGGTGCGATGAAATACGCTCTTCCTCCGCGGAGGGAAGTCGGTATCAGGACAGTCTTCAATATTCTTGGACCTCTTACCAATCCTGCTGGAGCGAAGGCGCAGGTAGTCGGGGTTTACGATAAAAACCGGGCTGTGCAAATGGCTCGTGTGCTTTCCAATCTTGGCTCCAGAAGAGTCCTGGTTGTGCATGGTTACGATGGGCTTGATGAGATATCGCTGGGCAAGACATTCGTTGCTGAGCTTAAGGGTGGCAGGGTTTCGACATACACCTTGAACCCGCGTGATTACGGGTTCAAGAAATGTTCAATTGTTAAGTTAGCCGGTGGTAGTACGAAGCAGAATGCAAAGTTCTTGAGGAATGTTCTTAAAGGGAAGGAAGGGCCACGACGGGATATTGTTCTTCTCAATGCGGCAGCGGCAATTATAGCAGGGGGGAAGGCGAGGAATTTTGAGGAAGGGATACGTAAAGCTGCTCATTCTATTGATTCAGGCAAGGCAATTGAGAAACTGGAACTTTTAAGGGAGTTCTAAAAAATAGGGACCAGGTCCCATTTTTTCAGGTCCCATTTTTTCGTCGACATCTATGTGAGGGTCAGGGATTGGGTGAGCATATTCTTAGCAGGATAGTTGAGAGCAAGAAGGAAAGGTTGAGTAAGAGGAAGAGCGAAGTGCCGCTTGCTGCTTTGAAAGACCGGATCAAAGAAACAGGGTTCATATCGAGGGATTTCAAAAAGGGTATCTCTGAGTCAGAGACAATAGCCCTGATTGCGGAGATGAAGAAAGCTTCCCCTTCAACAGGGGTTCTAAGGGAGGATTTTGACCCTGCTGCAATTGTCAGCGAATATGAAAAGGCGGGAGTAAATGCCATATCCATTCTTACGGAAGAGGAATTCTTTAAAGGGTCGACAGATATTCTTTCTGAAGTTAAGAAACTTGCCTCGAAACCGGTTCTTGCAAAGGATTTTTTTATTGATGAGTATCAAATCTTCGAAGCAAAATTTAGTGGCGCTGATAGCATCCTTCTCATTGTGAGGATTCTGGAGGAAGATACTTTGGTTAAATTCCTGCAAATCTCACGGGGACTGGAAATGGATTGTCTGGTTGAGGTCCATAACGAGATTGAACTAAAAAAAGCAATAAATTCGGGAGCTGAGATTGTGGGTGTAAATAATAGAAACCTTGAAACTTTCAAAGTTGATTTAGAGGTAACAGAGAGGCTCTCCGGGATGGTCCCTGAAGATAAACTTGTAGTCAGCGAAAGCGGAATTAATACAAGGGCTGATGTTGAATTGCTCATTTCCCTTGGAATAGATGCAATTCTTGTCGGCGGAGCGTTTATGCGGTGCAAAGATATTCCCGCAAAGGTCAGGGAATTGTTGGGAAAAGATGGTTAAGATAAAAGTTTGTGGGCTGACGAATGTTGAGGATGCAAAGGCAAGCGCAAATCTTGGTGTCGATTTCATCGGTTTTGTTTTTGCTGAGAGTCCAAGGCACATAAAAAAGGAGGAAGCAAAAAAGATTATATGTGAGCTGCCCGGGACAGTGAAGAAAGCCGGTGTCTTTGTCAATGAAGAGCTTGGTATTGTTGAAGATATAGCTAATTTCTGCGGACTTGATGTTCTTCAGTTTCACGGGGAGGAAGACCCGGATTATTGTCTGCATTTTATGGAACAGAAGGAAGTCTTCAAGGCATTCAGGCTCAAGGATAAAGATGACATAATTCCTATCCAATCGTACAGGGTGAGTGCCTATCTCCTTGATACATTTGTTGAAGGCCTATATGGAGGGACCGGGAAAACCTTTAACTGGCAACTCGCAGTTGAGGTGAAAAAGTTTGGTTGTCCTATTGTATTGTCAGGTGGCCTTAATGCTAAGAATGTTGGTGAGGTAATCAGGAAAGTTCATCCTGAGATAGTTGATGTCAGCAGTGGTGTTGAGGCTGTTCCAGGGAAGAAGGATCCCGAAAAATTGAGGGAATTTGTTGAAAACGTCAGGGCAATTGGATAGCGGTGTGGTTTATCACACAAATTAGGTAGCTGTTTGATTTATCAAACGATTTGCAATTTATCATAGAGAGGATTAGTTATGTTACCTGATAAGAGAGGGCATTTTGGGTTTTTTGGAGGGAAATTTGTCCCGGAGACGGTAATGTCTGCGCTTGAGGAACTTGAGAAGGTTTATCTTCGGGCTAAGTCGGATAAGAAATTCCAGAAAGAATTTAATTATTACCTTTCCCAGTATGCAGGTAGACCGACTCCCCTATACCGGGCTGAGAGGCTTGGGAAGAAACTGGGAGGTGCAAAGGTCTATTTAAAAAGGGAAGACCTGTGCCATACCGGTGCGCATAAAATAAACAATACGGTCGGTCAACTCCTCCTTGCCAGGAAGATGGGTAAGACCAGGATTATCGCTGAGACGGGAGCAGGTCAACACGGAGTGGCAACAGCAACTGCGTCTGCGCTCTTTGGGTTGAAGTGTGACGTATACATGGGAACTGAAGATATAAGAAGACAGAAACTGAATGTCTTCTGTATGAAACTTCTCGGGGCAAATGTTGTACCTGTTGATACCGGAAGTCGCACTTTGAAGGATGCTATTAATGAAGCGATAAGAGACTGGACTACGAATGTGCTGACGACTCATTATGTTATAGGTTCTGTGGTTGGACCCCATCCCTATCCGATGATGGTAAGGGATTTTCAATCAGTGATAGGGAAAGAAGCCAGGAAGCAAAGTTTGAAAAGCGAAGGAAGGCTTCCTGACTATCTTGTTGCCTGTGTTGGCGGCGGAAGTAACAGTCTGGGATTATTCTATCCATTTATGAAGGACAAAGTCCAGTTCATAGGTGTTGAAGCAGGCGGGCTTGGTTTAGCAAGCCGTCATCATGGAGCAACCATTTCCCGGGGGAGAGTGGGCATCCTGCATGGAAGTGCAAGCTACCTCCTTCAGGATGGATACGGTCAGATAATGGAAACTCATTCAGTTGCAGCCGGACTTGATTATCCTGGAGTTGGTCCCGAACATAGCTATCTCAAAAAAACCGGCAGAGCAAAATATGTGTCGGTCACCGACAAGGAAGCACTGTCGGGTTTCAAACTACTTTCAGAAACTGAGGGAATTATACCTGCTCTTGAGAGCGCGCATGCTGTTGCCTATGTTGTTAAGTTTGCGCCAAAGCTGAGTAAGAATAAGATAATTGTGATAAATCTTTCTGGCAGGGGTGACAAGGATGCGGATATAGTCGCGGGGAAAACAAAATGAACCGGATAGATGAGACTTTTAAAAAGCTTAAGAGGTCAAAAAGAAAAGCGTTCGTTGTGTATCTGACTTCAGGATATCCTGATTTGAGGACGACAGAAGAAATTGTCATGGAGCTGGCTGGCAGGGGTGTGAGTATGATTGAACTCGGTGTTCCTTTCTCCGACCCGCTTGCAGATGGAGTGACCATTCAGGAAGCTTCTTTCAAAGCGCTACGCAAAAACATAAATCTTGATAAAATCATTTCCTCGGTGAGGAAGTTGAGAAAAAACATTGAGATCCCCCTTATCCTTATGACGTATTATAATCCCGTCTATCAGTACGGGATTGAAAGGCTCGCCGCGAAGGCAGCAGATGCCGGTCTTGACGGTATGATTGTACCTGATTTGCCTCCTGAAGAAGCATCGGATCTAAAAGTTGTCCTTGGAAAACATGGATTATCTCTCATATTTCTTCTTGCGTCAAACACTCCGGTTGAAAGAATGAAACTTATTGGGAGGGAAAGCACAGGGTTTGTGTACTGTCTTGCCCATATCGGTATTACCGGAGCAAGGAAGAAACTTGAGCAGGGGCTGAAGCCTTTTCTGGAGAGGGTAAGAAAGGTAACCGGTAAACCGTTTGTTGTTGGTTTTGGCATATCTCATCCGGCACAGGTTAAAGAAGTTAATAAATGGGCAGACGGAGTTGTGGTTGGGAGTGCAATAATCAATGTAATCAGACAAAACGTAGGTAAGAAGAATTTAGTAAGAAAAGTTGGGGATTATGTCATGGAACTCATGGAATCCCCCTAACCCCCTTTACTAAAGGGGGAACGAGGGAGATTAGATGCATATCGTTATTGATGGCTATAACTTTATTTTCAGGGTGTACGATTTCAAGCAAACAGAGCTCCAGAAGATGAGGGAGAGATTGCTTCTGCGTTTACAGAATTATGTTGAGAAGAAACAAGTGAGAATAGAAGTTGTTTTTGACTCGCAAGAAAATGATTTCCCGTCAACGGTTTCTTCCGGAAAAGGATTGAAGATTGTATTTTGCCATGATGCCGATGATTATATAAGGGAAGTTGTGAGAAATAGTGAGAGAAAAGCTTCAATTCTGGTGATAAGTGAGGATGAAGAGATTATACGGGAAGTAAAGGAGCGCGGTGCCAGGGTGAAGTCCCCACGGGAATTTGATATGCAGTTGAATATTCACAGGAAGAAGGGAAAGGCAAGGGATGAGAAACCTTCTCCAGAAGGTGTCAGTGAAGATGATGTGGAGATGTGGCTCAGAGAGTTCAGTAAACGGCATCAGTGTGAAGACAAGGATTAAGGGCTAGAAGCAAAGCAAGCTTTGCAACTACAGGTGTGGCGAGGGGCGAGATCCGAAGGCAATGGAATATCCATTCAAAGAGATAGAAGCAAAGTGGCAAAAGAGGTGGGAGGAAAGCGGTGCCCATAAACTTGATATGAGTGACAGCACATCAAAATATTACTGTCTTGTCATGTTTATCTATCCATCTGCCGACAGGTTGCATGTCGGGCACTGGTATTGTTATGGGCCAACAGATTCGTGGGCAAGATACAAGAAGATGCGCGGTTTCAGAGTTTTTGAACCGATGGGGTATGATGCCTTTGGTCTGCCTGCGGAGAATTATGCTATTGAGCGGGGAATACACCCTGCAAAGAGTACTGCGGAAAATATCAGTCATATTCGCAGGCAATTAGAGGCAATGGGGGCGATGTATGACTGGAGTAAGGAGGTAAATACAAGTTCCGCTGAGTATTACCGCTGGACCCAATGGTTGTTCCTCCAGCTTTATAAGAAGGGGGTGGCTTACAAAAAGCTTTCACCGGTCAACTGGTGCCCGAAATGCCTCACAGTTCTTGCAAATGAGCAGGTTATCGATGGAGGTTGCGAAAGGTGTGGAACTCAGGTCACGAGAAAGGATATGGATCAGTGGTTTTTCAGAATCACTGATTATGCAGACAGGCTTCTCGACGGACTTAAGAAGATTGACTGGCCTGAGAAGACAAAGCTGATGCAGACAAACTGGATTGGGAAAAGTGAAGGTGCTGAGATAAGGTTTGAAGTTTCTGGGAATAGTGAAGTTGTTCCCGTATTCACAACAAGAGCTGATACACTTTTTGGGGCCACTTACATGGTGCTTGCTCCTGAACATCCCCTGGTTAATAAAGTGGCAACGGGTGATAGAAAGAAAGAAGTTAGTGAATATGTTGAAAAAGCGAGAAGGGAGAGTGAAGTTGAGAGAACATCGACTGTCAAGGAGAAGACAGGTGTTTTTACAGGTGGCTATGCAATTAATCCTGTGAATGGGGAGAATATCCCAATCTGGATTTCTGATTATGTTCTTCTGAGCTACGGCACAGGAGCTGTTATGGCTGTTCCAGCCCATGATGAGAGGGATTTTGAGTTTGCAAAAGAGTTTTCCCTCCCGATACGGAATGTGGTTCTTGGCGAGGGGAGGAGCGAATCTGACGAACTTGAAGAGGCTTATACAGGCGAAGGGGGAATGATAAATTCTGGAGAGTTTACCGGAATGAATTCAGTAGAAGGCGGAAGAAAAATTGTTGAATACCTGAAAGAGAAAAACCTCGCAGAGTTCAAGGTCCATTATAAACTGCGCGACTGGTTGGTATCCCGCCAACGATACTGGGGTGCTCCGATACCTGTTGTTTATTGCCAGGATTGTGGGGAGATGCCTGTTCCAGAAGAACACCTTCCTGTATTATTACCTGAAAAGGTTGATTTTCTTCCCGGTGAAAAAGGGAGATCTCCTCTTGATACTGCACCTGAGTTTGTCGGGACAGAGTGCCCGAAGTGTGGTCGTTCTGCAAAGCGTGAAGTTGATACAATGGATACTTTTGTATGTTCATCCTGGTACTTCCTCCGTTATCCGGACCCTGATTATGATAAGGGTCCCTTTGACTCTGAACTTGTCAGGAAATGGCTTCCGGTTGACCACTATGTCGGTGGAGCAGAGCATGCTGTTATGCACTTGCTTTATGCAAGATTCATAACAAAGGTTTTGTGTGATCTCAAGTTCATAGATTTTGATGAACCTTTCCTCAAGCTCGTTCACCAGGGGACAATTACAAACCGCGGTGCGAAGATGTCAAAATCGAGAGGTAATGTTGTAAATCCCGATGTATTCATTGATAAGTTTGGTTCAGACACTTTCCGTATGTATCTGATGTTTACAGGTCCCTACGAGGAAGGAGGAGACTGGAGTGATAAAGGGATAAACGGTATTTCTCGTTTCGTCGAGCGCGTGTGGAAACTTGTAAGGGAAACTGACACAGATGAAAAAACCACAGACTTACGGTCTCTCATGCGGAGTGAACACAGAACAATCAGGAAGGTCACACGGGATATTGAAAGGTTTCATTTCAATACGGCGATAAGTGCCCTGATGGAGTATGTTAATTATTTGATTGATGCCGGCGGGGAGGTCGGGAAAAAAGACCGGCAGGAAGCAATCCATATTCTTATTTTACTCCTCGCGCCATTCGCACCTCATATGTGTGAGGAATTGTGGGAGAGGATAGGAAATGAGGGAAGTGTTTTCAACCAATCCTGGCCATCCTATGATGAGGAAATTGCGAAGGAAGAGGAAATTACCTTAATTGTCCAGGTTGATGGAAAGCTGAGGACAAAACTGATTGTTTCTGCAAACCTTTCCCAGGATGAGCTTCAGAAACTTGCTCTTGAAAATGAACGCATCGGGGGACTTCTGGCGGGCAAGAAAATCAAAAAGGTTGTTGTTGTTCCGGAGAAACTTGTTAATATCGTCACAAAATAGAAAAAATAGGGACAGCGACTATTTTTTCAGAGTCTGTGTGGTCCATACGAAATGCAAGCGGGACATTATTAAAATACTTGATGGGCCAATACGTTTGAATTTGAAGAAGTGATTGTCTATTGGATATGGAACTCGGGATAAGACTATGTAAAGGGTGATAAGGCGAAACTCAAAAATAGTCGCTGTCCCTATTTTATGAGGTGGAGATGCACAGAGAGACTGTTCTTGATAATGGGTTAGATGTTATCAGTTTCCGGATGCCTGAGATGAATTCAGCGACTCTGGGTGTATGGATAAGTGTTGGCAGCCGTTATGAGAGCGGAAAAAATAATGGCGTTTCACATTTCCTTGAGCATCTTTTATTCAAAGGTTCGAGCAAGAGAAGCGGCAGGAAAATAAAGGAGGATATTGAAGGGACTGGAGGAAGCCTCAATGGTTTCACATCTGAAGAATGCACCTGTTACCTCGCAAAGGTAGTCAGTGAAAAATTGGAGCTTTCTCTTGATGTTTTAACCGATATGGCACTCCGCCCGCTTCTCAGGAAGCAGGATATAGAGAGAGAAAGGGGTGTGATCAGGGAGGAAATAAGCAGACAGAAAGATCTCCCGATGCAGTATGTTCATGTTCTCTTCAGTCAGTTAATCTGGGGAAAACATCCCCTTGGTTTGAATATATGCGGAACAGTTGAGACAGTGGATTCTCTTACCAGGAAAGATATTTCTGAATATAGAAAAACTTTTTATAAACCTGCCAGTATGGTGGTTGCAGTTGCAGGTAAGTTGGAGCATGAAAGAATAGTTGAAATGGTTTCCAGAATGTTTTCACGCTTCTCCAAATCAAGGGAGAGGAAACCTTCACTTTTGAAGAAGAAACAAACAAGACCGCAATTAGTAGTAGAGATGAGAGAAACACAGCAGAGTCACATCTGTCTTGGCACAAGAGCCCTTCGCCACGATCATCCTGACAGGTATGTTCTGGGGATTCTGAACACTATTCTCGGAGGAAACATGAGTTCCCGTCTTTTTGAGGAAGTAAGGGAGAAGAGGGGGCTTGCATATCATATCGGCTCATCTGTGCACGGATTTGTCGATACCGGAGCTTTTGTAGTTTCTGCCGGAATCGATTCGCGCCGTATATCCGATGCAATCAGGATTATTCTGAAGGAGATGAGGAAGATCAGTGAGAAAGATGTCCTCAAGAAGGAACTGCTTCAGGCAAAAGAGTTTTGCAGAGGGCAGATTTTGGTTTCAATGGAAGACACTTCGAACAGGATGTTCTGGTTGGGTGAGAATAAACTTGCACTGGGAAGAGTCCCGTCGGTTAAGGAAATTCTTGATGGAATTGAGAAGGTTACTGCTCACGATTTGCGCCGTCTTGCGGGAGAGCTTTTCCAGGATCAGGGCATGAATCTTGCTCTCATCGGACCGCATGAAAGTGGAGAGGTGGAGAAAACATTCCGCGGTGAGCTAGGTTGTGCATGAGTGTTGGATTGACGAGGGAGATCTTACGGTGTAGACTTAATTCGGGATTGGGAGAAAGCAAGAGCGAATGAAGTGAGCGGCTTAATACTTTGAAGGGGGAGGGTTTGTGATGGAAGC
>SDBU01009122.1_pt1 | contig 11171 bp, 8 predicted proteins | sample 2277071 | NCBI WGS metagenome assembly SDBU01 (sample SAMN10397929, study PRJNA504765) | marine sediment metagenome | isolation source: marine sediment core GS08_GC12, 126 cmbsf | place: Arctic Ocean: Gakkel Ridge, Loki's castle | collected 2008 | reverse complement strand
ATACAGATTAGCTTTTTCAAATTTCGCTTTGGCCTGTTCTGATGCTTTTAAGTTCTCACCTAGTCGCACTAAAGATGTCCAAGCATTTAGTTCTGGGGTTGTTTCAGGTACCAATTCTTTTATACTTTTTCCTACCTTAGATAATGTTTTCCTAATGTCCTCTGTAGCCATCAGTTCCTTAACTGAATCTGAGTCAAATTTACTTGTAGGATATTTTTCTAATGGTGAACTTAGATTACTTAGCAATTCGCCCAGTTCCTCAAGCCATTTTCCGAGTATGTTTTTTTCTTCCTCAAGTTTTAATTTATATGCTGCTTCAATTAACGTCTTTATGCCTGTAATCGTAATACCTATCTGATTTGAAATCTTCTGTGATAGTTGGTCCACTATTTCATTTCTCTTAACATATTCTTTTCCCTTAAGGATTTTTTCTTCCAGATATTTCTTCAACTCACCTGGTGGCCAAGAAATATCACATAATGGACAACTACCAGTTTCATCAATTAATCTTATACCTGTTTGAGTTAACTGTAATCTTGAAGACAATTTTAATGAATCTTTGTCAGACCTTAATTCTTCGAGTATCTTTCTTAATTCTTCATCAGTCTTAGCTATCAGCTCTTTTTGTTCTGCTAAAATTGCACTATGAATAACTTCTAAAGCCCTCTCCAATTGTTCATAATTCATTCCAATTACATTTGATGAGTCTGCTGGCTTTCTAATGCCCTTTTGAATGTTCTCGGAGTTTACTTCTAAAAGAGCTTTCCCACCAAGTATCTTGCGATTATTATTAGTAAACTCCAGTATTGCTGGTTGTGAATAACTTTGTTGACCTATTGTTTGGTTAATTGAATTCTCTGCTGTTTTCACACCACGATGTGATATTCTATATTCTTCAGTTGCTTTATTTTTAACGGTTACAATCGCCCTCCTAATATTTTCGATATCGCTTAAATTTAGTAGGTCCTGAATTCTTTCTGCGCGGCTTCCCGGTTCAGCATGAATGTACTTTAAGATTTCACGCCTCGCAAGAACATGCTGTCCCCTCTCAGCATTCCACAATATGAATTGAACATAATCCTTATACTCATCGTCACAATTAATTTCTACTTCTAACGGTTTCTCCATGCACCTCTTTATTTCAATCAGTTCTTCTACTGATTCTAATTTTACTAACGCACGAACTTTGGCTTCCTCTGGTTTGTGGTTAATGTGTGGCCCATGTCTAACTAGTGATATCTCCCCTGTACCCTCACCTATTAATCTGGAAATATGCCCTGTCAATAAGAAATCAATCGCATCTACAACCGCGCTCTTTCCAGACCCGTTTAATCCCCAAACCACAAGGTTTTTACCATTAGGTTTTAATGACAAATCCCGAATTCCACGCACATTCTGAATATCTAATTCAAAAATTTTCATTCCTATGCCTCCGAATTTGGCGTTATTACCTCTATAATCCTTTCAGCCCTCTTTAAATTGCCACTTCCATATAGACCTTCAATTCTCTTAATTAATTGCTCATCGAATTCTTTCTTGCTACTAATATCAGCTATCATTGCTTCTACTATTTGTTCTGGAATAGGTTTTGTTGATTTTTCTTCGCTACTCATCCTCCGTACCTCCCACTTATGACTTATTTGTACTTACCTAAATACTATCTTTTGATTTACTTGATGTCAATTATAACAAATTCTCTATTGCAAACATTTTTGCAGACGAACCGTGATTCCGCCTCCCAGACCTAACATTTATGTACATCATACGTTATACTATATGCACAGGGTAATACCGCGGAGGGTTATCAGGTGCAAGATGAGCAGAGCCTCGTCCAGCGGGCGCAGCAGAAAGATAGAGAGGCTTTCGCCCGGCTGTATGAGGAGTATTTCGACAAGATTTACCGCTATGTAGTGGTGAGGATAGGAAACAATACAGAGGCAGAGGATGTGACTCAGCAGGTCTTCCTTAATGCACTCAAGTCCATCTCCTCCTTCAAGTGGAAGGGGGTACCCTTCTCCGCCTGGCTATTTCGTATTGCCCATAACCTGGTCGTTGACTACTTTAGAAAGACGAAAAAACAGTCTAGTGTTCCTCTTGATGAGTCACTGGCCAGCTGTGATAGTAGTCCCCAGCAGGAGGTTGAGCACAAGCTGGATATTGAGCAGCTAATATCGGCTACCAAGCGGTTGACCAGGGCACAGCGGGAGGTAATTAGCCTGCGTTTTGCCGGTGAGCTATCTATTGCCCAGGTAGCCAAGGTTATGGGCAAAAGTGACGGGGCGGTAAAGGCACTCCAGCACAGCTCAATAGTCGCCCTGCGCAAGTCACTATCAGTGGGTGCAGGCTAATGAAGAAGAATAAAGAATTTAATAATATTCTGGATGAATGCCTGGAGCGACTGCTGGTCAGAGGCGAGACAGTAGAGCAGTGCCTTCAGAGCTACCCTCAGCAGGCAACCGAGCTTGAGCCGCTGCTCCAGACAGCTCTGGCTGCCAAGAAGGCATCGGCTATCCAGCCTCGACCAGAGTTCAAAGCCAAAGCCAGATACGTGCTCAACTCAGCACTTCAAGAGATGGAACAGAAAAGAAGTCGCCCATTCTTTGGCTGGCTTCCACAGTGGGCGACAGTAGTGACTATAGTCCTTGTCCTACTGCTGGCTGGAGGTGGCACGGTGGCCGCTGCTGGCAACAGTATGCCGGATAACCCCCTTTATCCAGTGAAGCTGGCAACAGAGCAGGTGCGGTTGATACTAACCCCGTCTGATATAGGTAAGGCAGAGCTTTATGCTAATCTGACCGAGAAGAGAGTGATTGAGATAGCTCATATGGCTAATAAAGGCAAGCCTGAGCAGGTGGAGAAAACCACACAGCGTCTGAATAACCATCTGGTAGAGATAGCGAGCTTGGCTGGAGCCCAAAAGGAAGAGGCTGGCGTTTTCCTGGCTCCGCCACCACAGCCAGAGCTTGCGCCATCTGCCGGAGGCGGCAAGAGGGCTCCCATTCAGGTTAACCGCAAGGTTAAGCTCAGGAGAGTCGTGGCACAGTATGCTGTGAATCATCCGGAAGTTCTGCGGGCGGCACTGAAGACAGCTCCAGAATCGGCAAAACCGGCCCTCCGCCGTGCCATTGCCGTATCAGAAGCCGGCTATGAGAAAGCCCTCAACGCTTTAGACTAACCACAAACCGGTTTTTCAGTGAATATCCTCAAGTCACCACTAACCAAATGGCAACTTTCTCGTTATATATTAGTAGCAGAAATTCTTAAGCAGGAGGTGAATAGTGAAGAAAAGGAACTGGCTATTGGCTGTAAGTCTGGTATTGGTGATAGCAGTGGTCGGCTTATGTGGCTGTAGAGCTGGCAATGGAAGCCTTGGGGGATTACCCTCTGATTTGCGGCTCAACTTAAGTAGCCAGCAGGAAGGGATTTGGGTCACCGGCAGTGGAGAGGTGTCTGTTGTTCCTGACATTGTCACCCTGAGGTTAGGCATCGAAGCTCAGGAGGCAAGCGTAGCTGATGCCCAGACCGAGGCAACTGAGGCTATGAATAAGGTGATGGCAGCCCTGACCGACAACGGGGTGGCTGAGAAGGATATTCAAACCCAACGTTTCAGCATTCGCCAGGTAACAAGATGGGATAGGGTAAAGGAAGAGGAGGTTGTGATTGGCTATCGGGTGACCAGCATGGTAACTGCCAAAATAAGGGACATAGACAAGGCTGGCTCCATCATTGATGCTGTAGCCACGGCTGGCGGAGACCTAACCCGAATAGATAGCATAGGCTTTTCTATAGATGACCCCTCAGCCTACTATGAAGAAGCCAGGGAAAAGGCAATGGCTGATGCCAAAGCCAAGGCCAAGCATCTGGCTGAGCTGGCTGGTGTCACCCTGGGAAAGCCGACCTATATTTCTGAGGGTGCTCAGATTCCGCCCACTGTCTACCCGCGTGAGGCGTATGTAGAAAAAGCTCCAGCAGCAGTGCCACCAATCAGTCCCGGTGAGATGGAGATTAGCCTTACCGTTCAGGTAGCCTACGCTATCCAGAAATAAGCCGGCTGATTGAGCTTTATTATTGATACCATGAATACCAAGAGGGAGCTGCAACTGCGGCTCCCTCCTCTATTTTGCCCATATCCCCTTGTTGGCTAGTTTGGCCTGCTGCTCCAGTTTCTCCAGATAATCCTGGTATTTAATGTCAGGAGGGTAGGCTTTAGCCAGAGCCAGCCCTTGTCTTACCAGCTCAGCATTTACGAATACACTGTCGACATAGACATAGCGCAGCAGCCTCCCGTACTTATCTGTCTCAGAGACATCCCGCTCCAAACGAACCCTCTTACCTTCTACCAGCCGGCGATTGGCCTGCCACGCCTCAATACCATAGGCTTCAAGCTGAGGGTGAACCTCAGGAGTATCAATGCCAATATACCTTACCCTGTAGCCACCTTCAATAATGATGGTATCGCCATCAATAACCTGGGTAACCCTTGCTGTAGCTGGTGGCGACTGGCAACTGCAAAAAAGTAAAGAAATAAGGATAATAACCAGAAGCCAAGTTCTGCTGCTCATTCTATAGTTACACCGACATAGCGTTCCCACTCGCTATAAACACAACCGCAGTACTGCTGACGGTAGAGATTAAGCGGCTTGGTCATACGGCGGCTATCTGAGTAGCCTTTCCTGAGGTCGGCGTAGAGGAAATCTATGCCTTTTTCCCTGGCTATTTGGTTGCCAATTTCCCGGAGCAGGTCATGCTTCTGGTGGGGGCTGATGAGCAGGGTGGTGGTGAAAGCAGTAAAGCCCATCCGGTGGGCAGTTTCAGCCGTTTTTGACAGGCGGAGCCTGAAACAATACTGACAGCGCTCAGCTTCATGACCGGCTACCTGGTGAAAGTAGGCTATCATGTCATAGTTCTCTATAATGAGTGGTAAATTCGTCTCTTGTGCCAGGGATTTCATTGCCTCCAGGCGGTGCTGGTGTTCCATGTAGGGGTGGATATTGGGGTTATACCACAGGGCACTGACCTCATATCCCTGCTGTCGCCAGTAGTCAATGGTATAGGCAGCGCAGTGGGCACAGCAGCTATGAACCAGAACCGATTTCATTATTATTTATTAGGAGATAAGTTTCTAACCGGAACAAAAGCTTCATTTGTCTCGGCTGCTCGCCGTGCCTTTTGTGTTAGGACATCTCTCAAGTCTAGTTTGTCTTGTAATATCGTATAAAGGTCAAGTCCATCCATACACACAATATTCGTAGGCTTACCTCGGGCAAATGCGTCAAGCCCGGCTTCGCTAAACCGAGAATAACTGATCAATAGGCCTCGTGACCACTTGGCCTTGCCAGCTACTTTCCCTGAAAAAGCTAGGAGTTCCTCTTGGCCGACTGGAGTAGCTCGCCACGTTGCCTCGACTAGATAGGTTTCGCCTTGGAATTGAAGGCTACCGTCTATCTGCTCCCCAACAAGTCTGAATGAATCTCGTGGAGCTAAATTGAAAGCTTCGAACAGTTCAGCTAAGAATCTCTCAAATTCAAATCCTCTTTCCTGGGGAGAGAGCGAGCTTATCTTGAGCAGCTTACTTTGTAATGCTTGTACCGTTGACTCAATCAGCTTTGAGGCAGTAGATTTATCCCCTGCCTGTGGGTATCTGTGAGGTAGACTATTGAGGAACTTTGAATCGTAAAGCTCAGGAATCTTAAACCCTAGTTGAGTGACAAGTATATTAAGCCTCTCTATTTCATCTCGAGTAATTGGGTCGTTTTTACTTTGACGATACTGAATACCTCGCCGCACAATTTCAACGATGAGCGGACAAAACTTATTACTTTGATATTGAAGTGTGTTACTCAGTAATTGTGAAATTGTAGGGAGCTTGCTTCCACCAAGCCAGAATTCGCTTAGGCCAAGTGAAGTTGCGATGCCTTTAAACGAAATACCTTGGTCAGCAAATGGATGAGCTTTACCCGGCAGAAAGGAATATAAATGCTTCGCGAGTTCATTTAACGCTTGTGTTTGTGAAAGAGATAACATCACTAATCACATCTTGTGATTGGTATAGATCTTATAATCCTATTATATTCCAAAGTCAATAAACTATCTCTTTACCACAGGGTTGGCTGGGGAGGTTTCTCTTTGGTATAGGGCAGACCGAGGTGCTGATAGGCAAGCTGGGTAGCCAAACGACCACGAGGGGTTCGCTCCAGAAAGCCCAGTTGCAGAAGGTAGGGCTCGTAGACATCCATAATAGTATCTGCCTCCTCACTGATAGCAGCGGCAATAGTATCCAGTCCCACCGGACCACCATTAAACTTATCAATAATAGTATGGAGCACCTTGTGGTCTACCTCATCCAGCCCTATATGGTCGACTTCCAGCTTAGATAGTGCCTCAACCGCCACTGGCTGGGTGGCTACACCATCCACCATCACCTGAGCATAGTCCCTGACTCGCTTGAGCAATCGGTTAGCCACCCGAGGTGTGCCTCTAGCCCGGCGGGCGATTTCCTCAAGCCCCCCGGCTTCGGCTTCTACCTGGAGAATGCGGGCTGAGCGTTTAAGGATTGTCTCTATAGATTCCTGGTCATAAAAATCGAGGCGGTAGACAGCGCCAAATCGGTCTCGGAGGGGCGGACTGAGCAGGGCAAAGCGGGTGGTAGCACCAATCAGGGTAAAGGCGGGTAGGTTTAGTCGCAGGCTTTTGGCACCGGGTCCCTTGCCGATAATAATGTCCAGAGCAAAGTCTTCCATAGCCGGGTATAAAATCTCCTCTACTGCCCGACTGAGGCGGTGGATTTCATCGATAAAGAGCACATCCTGACTACGGAGGTTGGTCAAGATAGCTGCCAGGTCTCCGGTGCGCTCTATGGCTGGACCTGAGGTAATCCTGATGTTAACCCCCATTTCAGCAGCTATGATATAAGCCAGGGTAGTTTTACCCAGACCAGGTGGACCATAGAGTAATATGTGGTCTAGCGCCTCGTCCCTGCCTTTGGCAGCAGCGATAGCTATGTTTAAGTTGTCCTTAATCCTGGTCTGCCCGATGAAGTCATCAAGGCGCCGGGGGCGGAGGCTGGTATCAAGTGGTATATCCTCAGTGCTGGGTTTACCCGATATAATCCGCTCTATTTTAACCTCCTTAGTAAACAACCCTATTATATCACATCTTTGCCGAACTGAGATAAGACTGGCAATAAAATAGAGCCGCCCTCGTTAGGATAGGGCGACTCACCAGTTATTACAATCGGGATATAAGGGCAGCTTAGGTAGCAAGCTCCCCCTCAGCTTGCTCACCAGCTACTAGGCTTAGCATTTCCTCTTCAGCTTCAGTTTGCTCGTCGGTTACAAGGCTCGGCACTTCCTCTTCGGCTTGCTCACCAGCTACTAAGCTCGGCACTTCGTCAAAAGCTGGGTAACGGGCTGGAATCAGCTTACCGATAATTACATTTTCTTTAAGCCCAATCAGCCTATCTATCCTGCCGTAAACTGCGGCGTCGGTAAGCACCCGGGTGGTCTCCTGGAAGGAGGCGGCTGCCAGCCAGCTATCAGTGTTCAGCGAGGCTCTGGTTATACCCATTAGTACCGTGTGAGCGGTGGCTGGCTCACCCCCTTCAGCCAGTACCTTGGCATTAATATCCTCGTAGCGGAACTTGTCTATCAGCTCTCCAGGCACTAGCTCAGTGTCACCCGAGGAATCAATGCGAACCTTGGTCAGCATCTGGTGGACAGTAACTTCAATATGCTTGTCGTTTATATTCACTCCCTGGGAGCGGTATACCTTTTGCACCTCGTCTACCAGGTATCGCTGGACTGCCTCTTTGCCCAAAATACGCAATATATCCTGTGGGTTGGTAGCACCGTCAGTAAGTTGCTGTCCTGCCTTTACTTGGTCCCCGGTTTGAACACGGGTCCGGGCAGTAGGTGGAAGAGCATACTCCCGCTCCTCTGTCTCCTCATAGCTAATGGATATCTGCTCATCGTCAACATTTACCTTACCAGCGACACGAGCTAGGATAGGTTGAGCTTCGGTGGTTAGGGCAACTGATTGAGGTATAGCTTCAGCCTCAGCGGCTTGACAGGCTAATACCGCTCCTATACCTACCCATTGACCATTGTCCACCATGACCTTGAAGCCTGGAGGTAAAGGATACTCGTCACGGAATGCCTCAGTGCTGGTTACCTTAATCCTTACCCCATCCTTGCTCTCAACCATCTCAGCCACCCCGTCTATTTCTGAGATAATGGCCTGACCCTTGGGTGGTCTTGCCTCAAAGAGCTCTTCTACCCTGGGCAGACCACTGGTAATATCAAGTCCAACCACGCCGCCAGTATGAAAGGTACGCAGAGTTAGCTGGGTACCTGGCTCACCAATGCTCTGGGCAGCAATTATGCCGACTGCTGTGTTGAGCTTGACCAGATGCCCACGAGCCAGGTCTCTACCATAGCACCGCTGGCAGGCGCCCTCCTTAGCCTCACAGGTAAGGGGAGACCTAACCTGCACTCTAGCCAATCCAGCAGCAATAATCTCCTTTACCTTCTCCTCATCAATTTCCTCATTCCGGTCAACGATGGTTTCTCCATTAATGGGATTAACCACTTTACTGGCCGCCAGCCGACCTATTATTCGCTCAGCCAGTGATGGTAATACCCCCTTTTCCGGTGGTTCGGATACCCATAGACCATCTGGAGTGCCACAGTCCTCGTGGTGAGTGATAACATCATGGGCAACATCAATGAGGCGTCGGGTGAGGTAACCACTATCGGATGTCCTCAGGGCAGTATCGGCTAATCCCTTGCGGGCACCATGGGTAGAGATAAAGTACTCCAGAACACTGAGGCCTTCGCGGAGGCTTGACTTGATAGGAAACTCAATTATCTTACCTGAGGGGTCAGTCATGAGTCCGCGCATACCTGCCATCTGTCTAATTTGGGAAATATTCCCCTTTGCTCCTGAGGTTGCCATCATGTAAATGCCACCGTAGCGGTCAAGACTATCTTCGATGGTATCAGTAATCCGGTCGGTGGTTTCCATCCATACGCTTATGGTGCTATTATATCTCTCGTCTTCAGTGATTAAGCCACGATTGTACTGGTTTTCAATAATAGCTACCCTCTCCTCCGCCCCTTCTAATAGTTTTGCCTTGCTCTGGGGCACCTCAATATCGTTCATAGCAATGGTAGTCCCCGATTTAGTGGCATAATGGAAGCCTAGTTGTTTTAGGTTATCCAGTAACGCTGCGGTATCCTCATTGCTTAGTAATTTATTGCAATCGGTTACTATCTGCTTTAACCCTGACTTATCAATTACCTGGTTTAAAAAGCCAAGCTCAGGGGGCAAAACACTATTAAAGATGATGCGCCCAACGCTGGTTTTAATCCTTTGCCCCTCCCGGTCCCTGACCTCAATCTCAGCTTTGAGGTTAACAACACCAAGTTCATAGGCAAGCCTTGCCTCGTCAAAACTGCCGAAGATTGTGCCTTCTCCTTTAGCCCCGGGCCTGATAGTGGTCAGGTAGTAGCAACCGAGAACCATATCCAGAGTTGGGGTGGCTATTGGCTCACTAGACGACGGCAGTAGCGTGTTGTGGATGCTGAGCATCATCTCTCTAGCCTCTTTGACTGCGGCATTAGACAGAGGCATGTGAACTGCCATCTGGTCACCATCAAAGTCGGCATTGAAAGCGGAGCATACCAGGGGATGGATCTGGATAGCACTGCCATCAATAAGCACTGGCTCGAAGGCCTGAATGCTAAGTCGGTGAAGGGTGGGAGCCCGATTAAGTAACACCGGTCGCTCCTTTACCACCTCCTCAAGTATGTCATATACCTCTGGTCTGGTTTTCTCCACCAGCCGTCGGGCACTCTTAATGTTGTGGGCAAGCCCCTGTGCCACCAGTCGGTGCATAACGAAGGGCTTAAATAGCTCCAGAGCCATTCGTCTGGGTAAACCACACTGGTGAAGCTTGAGTTCTGGACCAACGACGATGACTGAGCGCCCGCTATAGTCGACTCGCTTGCCGAGCAGGTTCTGGCGAAAGCGCCCTTGTTTACCCCGGAGCATGTCTGAGAGAGACTTTAGTTTATGATTACCGCTGACGGAGACAGCCCGTCCCCTTCTTCCATTATCGATAAGGGCATCAACTGCTTCCTGGAGCATCCGTTTCTCGTTGCGGGTAATAATCTCCGGTGACCCTATTTCCAATAAGTGGCGCAGTCGGTTATTACGGTTAATAACTCGCCGGTATAAGTCGTTAAGGTCGCTGGTAGCAAATCTGCCTCCATCTAGCTGAACCATAGGTCGAAGGTCAGGGGGCAGTACCGGCAGTACGGTTAAAATCATCCACTCTGGTTTATTGCCACTACGCCGAAAGGCCTCCACTATCTGCAGCTGCTTGCTTGCCTTCTTGCGGCGTTGACCTGAGGTGGAGCGAACTTCTTCGAGCAAGTTACTGCGTATTTCATCGAGGTTAACACCCTTAAGAATCTGGAGAATAGCCCCAGCTCCTATCCCAGCCTCAAAAACTTGGCCAAATTTCCGTTGCAGCTCTTCGTAACGAGTCTCAGTAAGTAGGGTATGCTTGCGGAGGTCTCTTAGTAGTGTTACATCGTTAGCCAGTTGCTCATCCCACTGCACCTTTTCTTGAGCCCAGGTTTGCCGCAGCTGCTCTATTTCCTCCGCCGTTGCCTCTCCCTGCTCCATCTCTTCTATTTTGGATTCCACTATGCTTCGGCGCTCGGCTATCTGTTGCGCGGTATTCTCTTTGAGTTGTTTGATGGCATCTCCACGTGCCTCCTCGTCTATAGAGATGATAATGTAATGGGAGAAATATAGTACACGTTCCAGGTTCCGTGGCGACTGGTCAAGCAATAATCCCAGTCGACTGGGTATTCCCCGGGCAAACCAGATATGACTTACCGGGCAGGCTAGTTCAATGTGCCCCATCCGTTCCCGGCGCACCTTAGCCCGCGCTATCTCAACGCCGCACTTATCACAAACCACTCCCTTATAGCGTATCTTCCTATATTTGCCGCAGGCACATTCGAAGTCCTTAGTGGGACCAAAGATTCTCTCGCAGAATAGTCCGTCCCTTTCCGGCTTGAGGGTGCGGTAATTAATAGTCTCCGGTTTAGTTACCTCTCCGTAGGACCAGCTCCTTATCTGCTCCGGTGAGGCTAGGGATA
>SDBU01009121.1_pt1 | contig 11171 bp, 14 predicted proteins | sample 2277071 | NCBI WGS metagenome assembly SDBU01 (sample SAMN10397929, study PRJNA504765) | marine sediment metagenome | isolation source: marine sediment core GS08_GC12, 126 cmbsf | place: Arctic Ocean: Gakkel Ridge, Loki's castle | collected 2008 | reverse complement strand
TGATTATATAGTTTCTGTCTATCTTAAAAAATTCAATAGATTGAGAAGTGAGATTTTGGGTTTTTAGGGGATTTTCTATCTGCATAACTCCACAAATTGAATGTTATACAAAAAACTTGATAATTCTTATAAAAGAGATCAATTCCGAAAATGTTAGTTTACGTGCCATAACCTGCAATCACGATCATCAAGATTTTATTAACGATTAATAACACAATTGGAAGGTTTTTCGGACTTTTATTTTTCCACAATCAGCAGTAATCGCAACTTTATGAGTGCCCTCTAAAATACAGCGAGTAGGACAAAAGTCCTACCCGCTATCTAAATATTTCCCCCCTGCCTGAAATAATCAGGATTTGGTTGGTGCCTGATACGCCATAGCCGATGCCATCTGCTGGGCTTTCTGCATCGGTGGCACTGCATCTTCCGCGCGGATTGCAGGTACCGTGGCGATGGATTCGACTGCGCCCGATGCTCTGACAAGCATTGCGTTGACTAGGGTTATGTCAGCTATTTTCTCGTCTGGTATGTCCGAAACGATAAAAAAATCAATGTCCCCATTCAGCAACAAGTGATAACTGATCAGTTTGCCGCCGTAGGCCTCTAACAACTTCCCAACAGCCTCTGCACGGTTTTGAGGGTTGGCGATCATCCCTTGAATGGCTTCTTTTGACACTTTTCCGTAGGATACCCAAAGCATTTTTTCCTCCTTTCACTAATCGAATTGTTTGAATCCCTGAATCACCGCTAGCCAATTCCCGTATGCTGGCATCACCTCCTTTCCTATGTTTTGCAATAGAACACAAATCCCTGCGTGTCCATTGGTTTGAGGTCTTCCCATCGGTCCATACTAACGTCTTTTGAAGGTTTCGTGCCTAGTCTGGAATCACAATCCACAAGATTTTATTACACAATGAATACATTAATCGTAACCATAGCAAATTTGGGAAATAGGGGCAAATCACCTGGAAAATGTTCAGCTGGCTTCAGAGCCATTCTTGTCAATCGGTGCTTCGGATAAGAATCATGCTTTTACATAAATACCCTTGATCTCACTTTTGATTTTGCCCTGCTTCTTGAGCCTAAAGATAATATCCCTTATTTTCCTACCCTCAAAGCCTGTCTTCTTTTCCAATGTGGCCTTATCAATGCCTTTCCTGCTCCTTTTAATAATGGCCAGGACAGTTGCACTTGCGGTCAGCTTTGCCGGCTTTTTGACAACCACTTTCTTTACGGCCTTGGGCTTAGGTTTCTTTGCTGCCTGGGCTTTCTCAACCTTTTCAAGCCGCTTTGTCATCTTCTCTGTCTTCTGAGTTAGTCTTCTAAGATCCTTTGCCACAGCCTTAAGGTCCTTTTTCAGTTGGTTCATCATCTCCTCCTTTGGTTATTATTTAGGTGTATCCACCTTTTCTTTCAGCTCCCTACCGCATTTGAAGACGGGCAGTTTCTTGGCCTTAACCTTGATAGGTTCGCCTGTTTTAGGGTTTCTGCCTTTGTATCCCTTGTATTTCTTCACCTTAAAGCTTCCAAGGCCCCTGATCTCCACCCTGTCACCTTTTGCAAGGGTATTTGCCATAGTGTTGAAGACTGTTTTCACGACCTCGTTAGCATTGCTTGTTGTTAGCCCTGCTTCGTTGCTTAGAGCCTCAATTAGTTCTGTCTTGGTCATAGTCTGCCCCTTAAATGGTGATTGAATCATATCCATAGGCGATTTTATAGAGATTGTCAAGAATCTTGAGGATTTACCCCTAAGATGGTTAATTCCTTTCAGGATTCTTGGGGAATTAACCCAGAAGCTGGTTGATTATTCCTTATTTCTTCTAAGTATTTTTCCACAGCTTGCTCTATCATTAAGTTATTTTCTTGACCTATATCCATTATTCTATCGCTTATTCTTACAATCTTTGCGTGTTTCTCTGCCATTGACGAGTCTAGTAATAAGCTACAGAAGTTACAGTATTTAGCATCGAAAGGGTTCATCTTATGGCATCTTGGGCATTCTTTATCTTTAAGTTCTGTTTGTTTTGCATCCCTACCTTTTTTGATTATAGACTGAAGGCATGTTACTCTCCTTAACCCATCCGAAGAAAATTCTCATCCTTGCTTCGTTCCACTTCAGCAGAATGAATATTTATCCATAAACTGCCGATAAGTAACCGAAAAACAGCTTTTATAAATACGATGTCTTAAAGAAATTTTTTGGCAAATAAGCTAATTCATTCTTTTTATTTTGATATTTTTGAGTAGGTTTGTATTTATATTTACTTGCGTCTTCCTTGTTTTCTTTTTTTGAGAGCCATGTCTGAGCAGCTTCAATAATTAGGTCATCTATGAAGCGGTCATTCTCTAATCCTGTGATTTTGTATTTATGCCCCATGTTTCTTATCCTCCATATATTATCTTATAGAGCATGAATGATGTTTTCAACTATATGAATGATGTTGACATCCAATGTTGAAATAATTCCGTTAAAAAATTGTGTTAAACATTCGTTAAAGGAGAAGGTTATGAAAGATTTTAGCTTTAATTAAAGTAAGAAGATAATGATACGGTTTGTATTGGGTGTTAGTGATGCAATGATTTCTTATAAATGGGGACCTGGTTTAACTTCTTGGATTATGAGGATTAATTTTTTTCTTTGAAGCAAAAGGTTTGAGTATTCGTCTAATACTAGAAGTTTTTTAATAAAAAAAGTATTCGTAAGTTCTTCTATGTTATTTTGATGATACTTTCATGTTAGAAAACTTTATATATAAGCTCTGTATTACTAAAATATAAGGAGTTGGTAATTATGAAAATTGAAGAAATGCAACATGTTGAAAGAAGGATCCAAGATATATTAGAAAATAAACCATTGAAAGGCAGACCGGGTATTATTTTAAATGGAAAGAAATTAACAAAGAATCAATTAACAGCAATCAAAGAATACCATAACGTATTAAAAGCAAAAAACTTAGAACCAGTAACGATTTTAAATTATCTTAAAGAATTAAGACATTTCTTTCTAACAATAAACAAAGATCCTAGAAACATAACTCCAAAAGATACAGCAAGATTTTTAGCAGAAAAAACTTATTCTAGAAAAAAATTTTGTTACGAAAAATTAGAAAAGTTTTTTGAATGGTTTGGAAAATCTGAAGTAACGAGGGGTTTGAAACCTCAAAAATCAAAGAAAAAGAAGAAGCCTAAAAATTTTTTGACTCCAATAGAAGTTAATAGAATGCTTGGAATTTGTGATAACTTTCGTGACATCGCACTTATCAGCTTAACTATGGATGCAGGACTAAGAGCTGGAGAAATAACTGCACTTAAAGTAGAAGACCTCGAATTTGACGAGTGGGGTATGAAAGTTCACGTTCCAGAAACAGGAAAAACAGGAACGAGAACAACTAGGCTTACAGATAGTATTCCAGCTTTAAGAAATTGGCTTAATAATTTTCCTATCAAAGATGAAAAAGGGAAGCCTAATCCTGAGAGTTACCTTTTCATTAAATACAAGTATGCTAAAGGTGGTAAGTGGTATTACACTGAAGGGTACAAGTTTAAAGGGATAGATCATAAGGGTTTAACTGGGAATGGTTTCGCTTGTATCGTTAAACGAATAGCAGAAAAATCTGGGATAGAGAAAAACGTATATCCACACTTGTTTAGGCATAGTAGAGCACATCAGCTTTTGATGGAGGGATGGAGCATTCATGAAGTTCAAAGACATCTAGGTCATAGTAGTATAACAAGTACAGAAGGATATATCAATTATAGGGATGAAGATTATGATAATGACGTCTTAAAAAGAAAAGGTTTAATAGACGAGAACGGTAAAAAAGCACAAATTGATAAAAGTTTAGAGCCTAAAGTTTGTTTTCATTGTAGCCATAAGAACCCTAGTCATGTTCAGTTCTGTGAGCGTTGTAATGGGCCTATAACTTTGAAAGCTATTGAAACGGTTAAGGCTAGGCATACTGTTAGAAGTGTTGTTAAGTATGAAGGGTTGCCTGAAAACGATAGGCAAGCCCTAATAAAGCTAGTTAGTAGTTTGTTTGATAAGGGTATCCTTGATCCTCATGATTTCAGAGAAAAGGTTTAATAGCTCCCGAAATTCTTTTTGCAGCCTTTTTAATCAGGAGTTAATCTAGCTTCGGTTTTGATTTTTTAGAAGCTTTGTCATTTGTTTTTATGCACATGAATTCTCCTGGCTTGCCTAATTCGTCTTCGTAGCAGTGGACGTAAAGCTCTGAGCGCCCGTCGCTGTAATCAGCCTTTCCGAAGCCTATGAAACCATCATAGCCTTGCTCCCTGCAGAATTCTTTGACCAGGCTTTTGCCAAACCTATCTTCTTTAGGCGCTGCATAGGCTCCTATTAAGATTCCTATTAACAATCCTAAACCGAAAAGGGTTAAACATGGTACACGCGAAGAGATATTCTTCTTTTTTTGTTTCTTTTTCTTTTTCTTTTTCACGCATATCAGTTCTCCTTAAAGCAGTTTTTCTTCAACACATTTTTCCTTATTTCCTGATTACCCTTCTTACCAATCTGATTATCCAATGTTCCTCACCTGCTTTTTCTTCAAGTCCTTTTATGGGTTTGAAATATATCTTGCTTGCCTTTTCCATCACTTCTAAAAGCTTTTCCCAGCCGTCCCCCTCTTCTGAGTAGATTGAGGTCTCTCCTATTCTTATCCCTTTCATTTTTCCTTCACTACTTCAAATCCCTGATATACCAATGCGATTGCTACGATTAACATACATCCAATAATAATTATCCACTCTTGAAAAAAGGTTCTCGCAATTAATGCTAGTAGTAAATATACTAACAAGGATAGGATAAGGAAAACCCAAGCTGCGTTTAGCTCATTCTTCCTATTCAAACGGATTACGAATCTTTCTTTCATTGTATAACCTTCTGCAAAGATCGATAAAGGGGCATTCTTTTGTTTCGCAGCTCTCCTCATAATCTTCTCCCACGATGCAGTGCATTGCGATCTTTACTCAGCCTCCTTTTTATTTCCTATAATGTCGAGTTCTTTGAATAGCGGCAATACCTTTTCTATTACCTTAATTTTTGAAGGTGTAAAACTGTAGTAGCCGTGGCCCTCCTTCTTTAGTAGTTCTTTTTCCACAATTGTTTTTAGAAGCCTGTAGTTGTGCGTTCTTCGATAACATTGCGTCTTTAAGGTTTTGCTGTATTTGAACCTTGTCTGTTTTTTCATCTCGTAATGCCATAGTAGTATTCCGTATAGCTTGGCATGTCCTACCTGCCATTCGCGCCATCCATGATTCTTAAATATGACAGCTGATGCCATGATATGTCTTTGCCTCGTGTACTCGTCACATTTTTTGAATAACTTTGGTTGTCTTTCTTCCGGTTCTCTTTCTGTCATTTGCGATAACTCCTACCACCTCTGCATAGTATTTAATGAATTGTTCCATTTTATGGGATACTAAGAAATCTTGTTTTAAAATTGGGTGTTCCGTCTGTAGGAACTAATCCTTATTAACGCGTTCTTATCATTAAACCTCATGGACGTATTCCATGATTTCGCATTCGTTGTTAGTGGAAAGAAGAGAAAAGAAGTGGTCAAGCTATTGATCGATCCGAGAACACCAACTGAGCTGGCAAAGATACTGAAAGTGCATGCCAATGTGATAACAAGAATCTTGAAAGACTTAGCAAGCAGGCAGCTTGTGGAGTCGCATGAAATATCCGGGAAGAGAAAAATTTACAGGTTAACCAAGAGGGGAGAGCTCGCCAGGCATGTTCTGGATAGCCTTATCGAGCCAAAAACTTTTCCAGAACTGGTAAGGCTTCTAAAAACCCACCGCAAGGTATTATTCTCTATCACCAAGCATTTGATACAGAACGGCTTTGTCACGCTTTTCAAAACTATCAAACCGGCAAGGAAGTTCTATCAGCTTACCAGAAAAGGTGAAGCTGTGAGGGAAAAACTGGAGAGTCCTTAGAACCTTACCTTTCTCAGCGATATTGAAATTTTTGGAAGGTATTCTCTGACGCCGGAAGGTTTAAATAATTCTATATTGCACTGGGAGTTATGGCAAAGATTATAAGAAAAAATGCTATAAAAAGAAAACGAGGATATTTGTATTACGTGGATATCGAAGGTAATGTTTGCATGGCTAAAATCGAGAGCCGCAAAGAGGCTACAAAGAAGAAAGCAATGAGACTCGTAAACAAAAAGTGTTTCAACAACAAATGTGAAGATGTCAGCAAAAGAGGAATAGGTGCCGACCTTCAATATGGAGAAAAAGCTTTTATAGAAGTGAAAGGGCAATCAAGTTCTTACCCTGTTGCTTTTAGAATATATGACACAGCGTTAGAAAAAATTAATTCTAGAAAATATAAGTATTATGTTTACATAGTGTTTAATATATGGAAGAAACCCAGACTACTAATACTAGGCAAAAACATAATTGGAAAGCATATGAGAAAAAGCAATCAAAAAGGTTGCCAGAATGTATTGGGGATAAAGACGATAATCAAAAAGTATAACTTAAAATTTAAGGATTTATGAAAAGCCTACGACGAGCCAGAAGTTTTAAATATTCTCTCATCCTTCTTTATCGCATGTGGGTTGCCAAGTTTAGTTTTGACGCTTCAAAAGCCTTGATTAGTCTTCTATAGAAATATCAAGTGATAATAGAGCTTCTCTATTATGGGTACTCAATGTTGGCGAACAAATATACAAGTTTTGTTTGGCCCTGCTCAAAGCAACGTAATAGATCCGGCATTCATCATTTTTATCATAATCAATGTCTGGACTTATAATATGTTTCAGGTCACTTTCATCTTGGAATCCGACAATAACTGTATCATACTCGCCGCCTTTTGCTTTATGAATAGTCCTCACATTGCTTTTGTCATCTTTAAGTTTGAGGCATTGAGATAGCTCTTTACATTTCCATCTTTCTGCAAATGTCTTTATTTTTCCGCTATTTATTCTTGCTCCCACTTTAATGCTATATTCTTCATTCAAATACTTAACAAAATAATTGTTGAATTCCAGTAATGTTGATTCCTTCCAAACATCCCATTCATTGACAGCGCTCTGTAGGCAGCTCATCGCTGCTTCACGCTTTATAGATTTCTGAACAGTTCTTCCACTTTTGAATTTCCTCAAGTTCCTTTCAATTCCTGTAATTGATTCTTTAAAGTCTCGCTGGATTGCCAATTCAATCCCAAGAATCATTGCATAAACAAAGTTTGTCCTTTCCCAATTTGAGTCTACAGATCGAAATTCATCCCATAATTCGTCGAGTTCGTCCTCACTGTTACTTCTGATGCGGCCAGCATAATCGTTCTTTCTTACTAAAACAATTGGTGTTGTATTTGTTTCTCTCTTTACTTTGTTCGTTGAATCATTAATTGAATCTACAAGCAGTTTTACCGGATCCCCCTTTTTTCCGTTTACCGACTTCTGTACAATATCATGACCTCTTATATGATTTAACAAACCTATAATATTCTCAGTGCTACGTCTATTGTTATCAATTTTGTAATCAACAATATTATCCAAAATGAAATCTTCAAAGTCCTGTCTGCATGCTCCTTGGAAGCTGTATATAGATTGGGCAAGATCTCCAATGACACCAGTAATTGTGGTACGCTCTGCAATTTTTTTTATGATACATGTCTGGATAGGATTTGTATCTTGAAATTCATCCACGAAGATATATGGGAATTTTGCTCTAAGAAAGTTCAGGATCTCAGGGTGATTTTGAATCAAAACATAAGAAAAATAAAGAACGTCTTCATGATGAATCTGTCCAATGTTCCAATAGTATTGTTTATATTTATTAAGAGACTCCCTTCGGATCGAGTAGCTCCCACATCTTAATTTATAAATATCTCTCGGCAAGCAAACTAACTCTTCACCCTGGAAACACCAATCCAGATTTATTAAGCATTCATAAACTTTCTTATTATCTCTCAGATAATTTAGATTATTGTCCATTTTCCAGTCATTGGTAAACTTTGGGCTTGGAATGTGCTCTATATGTCCATCTAATTGTTTAATATTTAAAAGATATTTACCTTCATCATCTTTGAGTAGGAAGGCATATGGCTTGACGACATTTGAATATAGAAAACTGTGGATAGTTGCGACATCAACCCTATCTGCTGATTGCTTTAGACGGGTTTGAATCTCCTCAACACCTGTATTAGTGTAAGTAATACATGCAACCTTACCTATTGCCCCCAATCGTTTGGATTTCCGCAGAACATTGCGGATATGATTTGTTAACCAGTGTGTTTTCCCGGCTCCAGGACCGGCGAATACCCTAAAATGATGCTCAATATCAGGAAGCTCAGAGTCAGAGTCAATCGTTATACATTTAGACCAATCAATCATATTGATTTACTCATGTATCCAATCTAATGCACCCTTTATAACCTGAGGGACTTTGAACAAGACAGGTTCCTCAGAATCTAAATTTGTCCTCAAATTATAATCCAGTTGCAGAGCGTGTTCACCTTTTAAGTTGTCAACAGATTTCAAATAGTGGGCAGCAATTAATCCCTTTTTTTTATCATTTTCCTCCGACCATTCAGATTCTTTTATTTTTTTAACGATACTTTCATCATTATTTTTCACATTAGAAAGCTCATCAAAATTGCATTCAGGATAGAGATCCATTAAATTTCCGACATTATCTTGATTTTTTTTTGCCATGCCTTCAGTAATAAGTAAGCGGCAATCTGGATTAGCAAAAGCAAGATCATATTCCATCGTTTTGCCCATACCTGATTCATCAGAGAAAATTTGAATATTGGTTGATTTGCCGTCTTTCAGAGACGTAGCGATTTTTGAAACACTTTTATAATCCTCATTGCCTTTTATAATTTCAAAAGGATAACACTTAACCCAATACTCTCCTTGTACTTTTGTTGGATCAGCGTCAATTATACATGCCACTTTTTTATTAATCGCATATTTTTTATATGGGTCACTTTCACTAAAATTAAAAAGTTTTAGAAAATGCTCAAAATACCGCCCACCAACATTTATAATTGATATATGTTTATCAACAAGCGATTTTTTTTCATATGCACTGAAGCACGGTAATAATAACTGCTCGGCTATTCCTTCAACAAAGATTACTGAATTTGAAAATAACATATCTGACTTGGTGGCATCCAAAAAGCGCTCAATATAAGCCTTGCATTTTTTGTCCTCGATCTTTTGCAAATCAAAGACCTTTCCTGGATAAGCAACATTCAACTTGTTCGTATCATCAAGATACATACAAATAATTTCATCCAAACCGACTGCTGCCGTAATATGCGTTGAGTGGGTAGAAACAAATAACTGGCGAACCTGTTTAGCCTTGTTGAGGTTTTCCTTGAGGAACTTCAGAAATTTAAATTGCATTGAAGGGTGCAAATGTGCTTCCGGTTCTTCAATAATAAGCATTGGGAATACCTTAGCATTCTCTTGACCTATATAACTGGAACAATCCATTTGCATTTTTGCCAATACTAAAGCCATGAATATCAAATTATTATAGCCAAGGCCATTGTGAGTGGCTGGTATATCAATGCCGATTATACTGGTGATTATAAGTTTAAGGGCTGATAAAAGCTCAGCTTCACTAATCTCCCCCTCAAATTTTGGCGTACCGCCTGCTGAAGCTCCGGTGTATTCAGAATATTCAAGAATTGCGTCAATGTTGACGCGGCCTTTTAATCCCTCAATAACTTCTTTTGATTTTTTAAAAAAATTGTCCTCTCTTTTTTCAATGGCCTTTCCTTTTTCGGTTTCTCCCAAATCTCCATCTTTTAGAATATCATCATCCAAAAAGTAATCTAATATCTCCTTAAGCATGGGATTGCGACCTACAAACATTGTCCTTTCGACATCCCTGATTGGCTCTAAATATTGAAAATCAAATTTGTCTAAAAGATCAAGTTCTGCCCGATCATTTCGTTCAAGTATTCCACCGTAAATCCGAGCCACATATTTTCGTATGAATTTCTTTTTAATAAGCCTCCAGTAATCATCGGTTGTTACATTTCGACCGGATATCTTCTCGATTTCTTTTTTGTAATTATCGATTTCGATTTCGGGAAGGAAAAATGAATATGTCAGCTTAGCTTCATATGGGGATTCGAGATTAAGTATCCAGGTTGAAACCATTCTTTTGTCGTCAGGTTTCTCATTTTCTTCTTTTTCGGATTGTTTCAATGTTGCAGATACAGTAATCTGGGGTGGTTCAGTAAAGTCAGAGATTTCCTTGTTAAAATCATCAACTGTTAATCTCCTCTGAGCATTGGTATTGAAAATCAAGCCAAGTGCTTTTAGGAGGTTAGTCTTACCAGAATTATTGTGTCCGATTATGACGTTTACGCCGTCATTGAACTCTATCGTGGTATCCAGGAAGTTTCTAAAATGTTTTATTTTTATTTTAGAAATATACATGGTCTACTCCTTTGCTAAAAAGATTTGGAAAGGGGAGAACCATTAAAAGCAAAGCTGCATAGTTTCCAAAAGGCTATGATACCATAGGCATATCAAAACGTCAAATCATATCTACAATCTCGGACATCTCCAATTCATTGCCTGCTTCAAACCGAATTAATCAAATTCATCCTTTTCTCGTCTTCCTCATAAACTCCCTCAAATAACTCTTGTATTCTCTTAAGTTCCCGTAGAACACCTTCTTGAACCTTGTCCTGTATCTCCTGAAGTTTGGCAGGCAGAGCTCTTTTGTTATATACACTATTATTTTGTCTTCCCATTCCAGTCCGTATTGGTCTATGAGGATTTCTGGGATGTTTGGGTAGCAGTATTTGAATGTTGTCACGTACCGCCATGTTCCCAGGTTTTGCCATTTTTTTGGGACTTCTTTTTTCCATTCATGCCTGACGAATTTATGCACGTTCAGGATCATGTTTATTAGGCTGCTTATCATTTTCCTTCACTCCCTAAGAATACTTCTCCACTTCGTTTTCCTTTTTCAAGGGATCGTTTTCAAATTTTGGAAAGCATATCATCACTGGTTTTTCTACCCTTCCTTTCACCTTTACCACAGCGTGCCCTACTCTCAGGAGGTCTATATTTTTTCTCTGTTCTTTGCTTAGCTCCATGCTTCTTGAGATGTCTTCTATGTCTTTCCCGTTTCCCAGCGTGAAGGTTATCTTTGTGTTGGTGTTTGCC
>SDBU01009120.1_pt1 | contig 11173 bp, 13 predicted proteins | sample 2277071 | NCBI WGS metagenome assembly SDBU01 (sample SAMN10397929, study PRJNA504765) | marine sediment metagenome | isolation source: marine sediment core GS08_GC12, 126 cmbsf | place: Arctic Ocean: Gakkel Ridge, Loki's castle | collected 2008 | reverse complement strand
TTAAGTGCCCCCTCCAGGGCTACAGGAAAGTTTATGCCTCTACCAATGAAGAATACATTTTCATACTTTGAAAGGTATTTAGCATGCTCCAAAATTATATCCTCATTATCTAATACCTGTTGAACTTTACTTGGCAGTTGCCTTAATCCCAAAAGCATAGTGGCTAATCTTCTAGCATCAGCTTTAGAATATCCCATGGCTAGCCAATATAACACCATAAGCTGAGCGGTAAAGCTCTTGGTAGCCGCCACACTTATCTCCGGACCAGCCCTGGTATAGATTGTCTGGTCAGCAATTCGACTAGCACTACTACCCACCACATTAGTTATGGCTACCACCCGGCACCCCACCTCTTTTAACCTTTTTATAGCTTTAAGGGTATCTGCCGTCTCACCAGACTGGGTAATGACAATTGCCCCGGTTCTAGCCAAGGTCTGACCATAGTAACTAAATTCAGAGGCTATCTCAACCCTCACCGGAATTCTGAGCAGCTCCTCCACAATATATTTACCTACCAGGGCAGCATGATAGGAGGTGCCACAGGCTAACAGGAGCATGGACTCTATACCTTCATCCCTCATCCTCTCTAAATCGACTACCGGTTCAGCCGATGATGTATATTCCCCGAGGGTATCCCGTATCACCTTGGGCTGCTCATGAATTTCCTTAAGCATGAAGTGCTCATAGCCTCCCTTTTGAGCCTCTTCTACGCTCCACAAAATCTTATGCTCTTTCCGGCTAACCTCTGTGCCGTCTCTTCTAATCTTTATTTTATCTTTAGTAACAACTCCAACATCACCCTCTTCTAAATATATAACTCTATTGGTATAATCCAGAATCGCCGGCACATCTGAGGCGATAAAGTTCTCTCTGTCGCCTATACCAATAATTAACGGGCTGTCTTTCCTGGCGGCTACTAATTTGGGCTCACCAGCCATCAATACTATGATGGCATAGGAACCTTCCACAACACGCAGGGCAGCTTCTACCGCTTTTTCTAAATTGCCATCATAATATTTCTCAATCAGGTGTGGTATTACCTCAGTATCTGTTTCAGAAACAAAATTATGCCCTTCACTAACTAGCTGCTGCTTTAGCCTCTGGAAATTATTTATTACTCCATTGTGGACAACAGCAATGTTGCCTGTGCAATCAAGATGAGGGTGAGCATTTACCTGAGACGGCTCACCGTGAGTTGCCCACCTGGTATGACCAATGCCTGCCGTCCCATCAAACTGTGGCACCATTTTCGCCAGTGCTCCCACTCTGGTTGCATCTTTATACACCTTAATGCCACTGCTCGACACAGCTATACCGCAGGAATCGTAACCTCTATACTCCACTCTCTTTAAGCAGCTAAGCAGAATGGACTGGGCCTGCTTGTCTCCGATATAACCTATAATGCCACACATAATTAAAATACCAGGCTTTTATCAGGTAGCCTGCCACTAATCAGTTTCAGCGCCTGAACCTGACAATGGTTACCTACAATAACCCCAGGCTGAGCTACTACACTATTGCCCAGGCTACAACCCTCACCGAGCATTGCTCCTATATTCACTAGGCGGTGTTCACCATCAACCTTGACATCGGCTTGGCCACTGCAAGCAGTAAAGTGCCCTTTTATAACACAGCCCTTATCAATAACCGAATCCTGTATAATACAACTAGGTCCGATACTAACATCATCGCTTATAACACTGTTCCTTATATCGCAAAATGGTGAGATAACTACATTGTCGCCTATACTGGTAGCCGACAGGATGCAGGTATTAGGTCCTATGTCACAATTATTCCCAATAACAACTGGTCCAACTATGTAGGAGTTCGACCGTATTACCGTGCCTTTCCCCACTGAGACCAGTCCCTTTAGTGAGACGCCCGTCTCAATAGTACCACCTAAGTTAGCCTGAATCTGGCGAAGAACTGCGTTATTTAGGCTTAATATATCCCAAGGATAGACTATATCAAGCCAGGTGCCATCTGTTTCCTGAGCATTAATAGGCTCACCCTGAGCAAGCATATTGTTTAGGACATCAGGAATATCCAGTTGAGCTTCAATAAAGCTAAAAATTTCTGTAGTAAAGGCATAAATGCCAGTATTAACCACATTGCTTTTAGCCTCCTTAGGCTTTTCTACAATGTCCTTCACCATACCATTATCTATGGTTACCACCCCATATCTAGTTGGGTCATCCACCCTTTTCACCAGTATCGCTTCAGGCTTCATGGCTACAAAATGGGCAATGGTATTAGCTTCAATTAGATTGTCTCCGGGTAGAACCAGAAATTCATTCTCGGTTACCGCCTTAGCCTGTGCCAGGGCATGAGCTGTGCCCAGTTGTCTCTCCTCAGTTACATAGGTTATATCAACACCAAATTGCTCCCCTGAGCCTAAATAATCAAATACCTGCTCCCTCCTGTAACCGACTACGAGCACAATGTTACGAATGCCGTTCTGAGCCAACGACTCAACCACATACTGCACTATCGGCTTACCAGCTATGGAAAGCATTACCTTCGGCTTGGTAGCAGTAAACGGTCTAAGCCTTTGCCCTTCACCCGCAGCTAGAATCACCGCCTGCTTCATTACTCACCCCCTCAAAATATTCTTGAATCTGGTGAAATAACCCCACTAACTATAGCCCCTGGTCCGATATGGGTATTATTGCCAATGATACTACCCACATTAATACAGGCGTTAATCCCTATTTCCACTCTATCCCCTATTATAGCCCCCAGCTTACGCCTTTTGGTATCTATACCGGCTACCGTTATATCTTTCTTATCCAGCCTGAGATTGGCAATCTTAGTGCCAGCGCCCAAGTTGCAGCCTTCACCAATAATGCTATCACCTACATAGTTATGGTGAGGGATTTTACTGCCCTTCATAATTATGGAGTTTTTAACCTCCACAGCACTGCCTATATGACAATTATCACCAATAGAAGTATAAGGGCGAATATAGCAATTTGGACCAATATCACAATCCTGCCCAATTATCACCGGACCAACTATATAGGAGCCCGACCTTACTACTGTATTCTTGCCAATAGAAACCATACCCTTCACTACCACATTCTCTTCTACCTCACCCAAGTTCTGCGCTTTAGTCCCAGCCAGTAGAGATTCATTAGCGGTTAGTAAATCCCAGGGATAGCTGAGGTCGAGCCAATAGCCAATTTCCTGATAAGAAATATGATGCCCCTCCTCTATCATCAACTGTAAGACATCGGTTATTTCATACTCCCCCCGCAGCGATTTTGAAGTCCGGGATACAGCATCAAATATATCTGGAGTGAATAGATATAGACCAGCATTTGCCACATGGGAAGGAGGGCTTTCAGTCTTTTCATAAATATGGACAACTCTATCTTTGTTTACTTCAACCACTCCTAAACCCGTAGTATCCTCAACCTCAAACACACTCAGGGTATTATCGCTCTTACTGGTTAAGCTACTGATGTCTTTTTGGTTAGCAACAGCATCACCGTTTATCACTAAGAAGTTCCCATCAATTAAGCCGTCAACCGTCTTAATCGCGTCAGCCGTGCCCAACTGCTTCCTCTGGGTCGTGTAATCTATACTCACTCCCCACTTCTCTCCACTCCCGAAATAATCGCGCACCTGCTCATCACGATAGCCAACAACAAAGATGAACTGTCTAATACCAGCCTTCTTAGCTTCAATGAGCAAATGCTCCAGAATAGGCTTGTTGGCTAAAGGTAGCATCACCTTAGGTCTGGTATAGGTAAGGGGACGCATCCGGCTCCCTTCTCCAGCAGCTAAAATAATTGCCTTCAACCTACTTCTCCTTAGTTGCCTCCATAGACTCCTTGATTGCCCTAATGCCATTATCATATAGCTGGCGCACCCGTGCCTCACCCTTTGCCTCGGCGGTTACCCTTATCTTAGGCTCAGTGCCTGAGGCTCTGACAAGCAGCCAGCCATCTTCAAAGCTTAGTTTAATGCCATCAATGTTGCTTACTAATTTTGGCTCCATAGCCATTAATTGCTGCTCTAGCTTAGACATTACCACCCCTTCACTACTGCTACTGCCCCTGAGAAGCGGGTAATTGGGTATGCTATCAACCAATTGTGATAATTTTTGTCGGCTAGCCATAGCTACCAACCGAGCGGCAGCATAAATGCCATCAGGACACAGCGAGATATTAGGGAAAACCCAACTCCCCGATGGCTCACCACCAAAATCTCCACCCTTCTTGACTTCCTCAGAAACACAGGTATCTCCTACCTTGGTTCTAGTAACGCTAAACCCCATTTCATCAATTGTCATAGAGGCATCTATAGTAGTAACTACCTCTTTTGCTCCTACCTCTCGAGCAAAAAGTGCTAGTAGCTTATCCCCAGGAATAAACCTACCCCTATCATCCACCGCCATCATCCTGTCACCATCCCCGTCATGGGCAATACCTAAATCAGCACCAAACTCCCTTGTTGCTCGCATTAAATCGCCTAGATTGGACTCAGTTGGCTCAATAGGGTGGGGGAAGAAACCGCTGGGGTAACAGTTTAGAGCTACCACCTCACAGCCCAGCTTTGTTAATAGATTAGGAGTAACCACAGAGGCAGCACCACAACCACAATCTACCACCACCTTAAGCTTCAATCTACCAGGAAAGTCCCGTAGTATATACTCAATATGCCTGTCAACTGCCCGGCTATAGATACTACTGCTCTTAATCTTATCCCATAGAGCAACAGAAAGGGAGTCATCTAAAATCATTCTCTCTACCTGCTGCCGCTGGTAAGAATCGAAGGCAGAGCCATCTGGGTTCAAAAGCTTTATGCCATTATATTCAGGAGGGTTATGCGAAGCAGTAATCATTGCCCCGGCATCAAATTCCCTGGTAGCAAAGGCAAGCGTTGGTGCAGGTATAACCCCAGCATCACAGCTCCTGGAGCCAGCAGCCAGTAACCCAGAGATAAGGGCATGCTTCATAGCATCACTAGAAGTTCTGGTATCACTGCCCACTACTACATTGCCATAAACTTTGCCTACAACTAGTCCAACCTTCAGTGCTAACTGAATTAGGTGCTTATCGGCAACACTTCGTATTCCAGATGTGCCAAATAACCCCATATTTCTTTGATTTTAACCACCACCAACCTAGATGTCAATTTGCCAGATGGCAAGACATGGATTATCAAGGAGGGGGGATACAGGAGATAGAGTTACTAAACAAAAACCCGACTCCTTGACGCATAGGGGGGCAAGGGGTTACCATAGAGGCAAGAATTCAAAGTTTAGAAGGAGATGAGGCAATGGTGACCGAGGTTACAGACCAAGATTTTGAAGAGGAGGTCATAAAATCCACCCTGCCCGTGCTGGTGGACTTATGGGCACCCTGGTGCGGACCCTGCCGAATGGTCGCTCCCGTCATTGATAAATTAGCGGAAAGCTATGAGGGCAAGTTCAAGTTCTGCCGGTTGAATGTGGACGAGAATCCACAAACAGCCTCAAAATACAGGGTTATGTCCATACCTACATTAATGTTTTTCAAAGATGGGGAAGCTGTGGACACAGTCATCGGTGCTGTGCCGGAACAAGCTCTTCAGCCAAAAATCGACGACCTTCTCTAGCTCACTTTTGATATACATATATGCACAAAATAGGAGGCTATAATCAGGATGGTAATAGCAGAGGTAAATATTATCCCATTAGGAACGAAAACCCCCTCGGTTAGTAAACATCTAGCCCGGGCCCTCAGAGTTTTGCGAGAAGAGAAGAATATAAAGTATGAGTTAACTTCAATGGGGACGATAATGGAGGGAGATTTAGGAAAGATATTACGAGTAGTAAGGAACATGCACGAAAGCACTTTTGATGGCGAGGTCACGAGAGTGGTAACTACACTCAAGATTGATGACCGACGGGATAAGACCTTGAGCATGAGTGGTAAGATAGAATCGCAGTTAAAGGAGTTAGAGCATTAGCTATGGCTAACTTCGAGGAGATTGCTGGGTTTGGGGGAGGATATAGCTAGAACATATCCCCATGATGAGTATCTCAGAAAATACTACTACGGCTGGTTCGAAGACATATAGGCAGGACCCTTCAAGGGTTTTTAAGGATGAGTTTTGATATTGATGTAGCTGCCGAATACGACCAGTGGTATCAGCAACCCAAGGGGCAATATGCAGATGCTCAGGAAAAGAAGCTTTTCCTGAGGCTGGTGCAGCCTCAAAGGGGACAAAGCTTGCTCAAGGTCGGCTGTGGAACAGGGCATAACCTGGAGTTCTTCAGTGAGCTGGGGCTTAATGTTACTGGCACTGACTCTTCCGAGCCTATGCTCCAGATGGCGGCAAAGAGGCTCGGACCCGAGGCCAGACTTCTCATAGGGAAAGCTAATAAGCTCGCATTCGATAATAATTCTTTTGACATCGTTGCCCTAATCACCGTAATGGAGTTCCTTTCGGACCCGGCAGGAGCCTTAAAGGAAGCAGTCCGAGTATCCCGGGAGAAGGTATATATTGGGGTTCTGAATAAGGCTTCCATCCTCGGGATAGCCCGCAGGGTTGAGGGCAGATTCCGAAAGAGCATCTATAACCAGGCCAGGCTTTATACTATCTGGGGAATAGAAGGAATAGTAAGAAGGGTGTTGGGCAACATCTCCCTTACCTGGGAGAGCGTGCTGTTCTGCCCTCTGGGATGGCATCAGTATTGTCATAGGGTAGACCGCTTTCTTTCTTTCCAAAGGAACCCTTTCGGCGCCTTCCTCGGTATCTGCGCCACTAAATCTCACCGAACATCCACCCACAGGTGAAGCCTTTGATAAACCTCATTCTGCCCCTGCCTATATAACAAAAATTCTACCTTTTGATTATCTCCTGCTTTATCCGGAGTAAAACCTACTATCTCCTCCCACTTCCCATCATGGTCAAGTGTCACCGGCCCCACCTCGTTATTCTTAACCCCATCTATCGCTACCTCTACCCGATAGGTCACCGTCTCATGCTCCCGGTTGATAATGCCTACAATTACCTTCCCCCCCTCTCCCAACACCAGCTCCTTAGGATAGTCTGCAGCCTTGCCCTCAAGCCCTTCAATGCAAAACTCGGTAAATCTCTCCCCTACCTTGGGACTGGCTATAGCATAACCCAGCGTGCCTAATGCCCCAAGGATGGTTAGCGCCAGGATAAGAGACAGCATCCTGTCCCAGGCACCCCCACCCCAACCCGGCAGCCTCATCTGAAACTCAATGCCAAACCGCTCTGGCTCGGGAAGCCGACTCCGCCTCAGCCAAGCAATAATTGAGGTAATAAGTATAAATAAAGCCACAGAACAGAGAACTGGCTCCGTCCTTATCCCCCACGGGGTATAATTAAGGATAAGCCCTATAAGCGACACCACGGCAATGCTCATACCAAAACTCAGTGCCACCCGCTCAATACTGCCCATCCCTTCTTTCCTGGTGAACAGGGCTGCCACTAGCGTATAACCAGGGAAGAAAAGGAGAAATGGCAATCCCAAGATAATGCGTAGGATATTGGACGGGAACAGAATAATAATGGCAACCAGCACAATAACCAGCACATTCAGGGGTATAAGCTCATCCTTAACTCTGATTGTCAATAGATAACACCTCTATTTGCTATGCTCCAACGGGATAGGACTCACCAACAACATAATCCCAAAGGCCATCGTCCACAATGACCACGGCAGGTAAGAAAGCAGTTGCACGATAGCACCACCGCTCAATGGCCCGAGAACTAGCTGGGGGCCAGCCACGAGGACACCGGCGGTGATGCTCAGTAATCCCCATGTCATGTGCGAAGCAGTTATTGCCACCACGCCGATAAGGAGTAGAGCCAGGGTAATACACACAAAAAAGGCTGCTGTAGACGCACCATGCATAAAATCAAAAGTCCGCGGGAATACACCCATGTCAAAAACTGCTATTGAGCCCAGAATAAGGCTGACCATGGCTAATTGCCCCAGTCGACCTGATAGAAGGCACCGCCCAAGACCAATGGCAAATAGAAGGCTGAATATCCCGGCTAAAATAAGCCCACCGTTGAATAGCGTCTTCGCTGAACCCTCGACCCCAAAAGCACTGATATGGTTTTCTGTCCAGCTAAACCAGGGAGAGTTGGAGATTGTCGCCCCTAGCAGAGCAGTAAGACCGACAAGCTGAGAGATTATGCCACAGACGCCGGTTATCCTTCTCGCCACAGCCGCTCTCCTTGAAGTTGAGCTTTCAATCACTCGTCTACTCCTCTCAAATGAGCGGTGTCGTTTAACAGGCTTACTATTGCTCTTTGCGGGTATGTCTCCACTATACTTAGCGAAGCATTATCAAGGCGAAACTGTCTCCAATGCTCCAGGTCTATCCCGAGTAAACGGCATATCAGCACTCGCAGCGGTCCGCCATGAGCCACAATGAGTATTGTTTGCGATGGTGTATGTCTTTTCAGTTTATCCAGAAATTTACTCGTCCGCTCTATAAATCCCTCAAAACTTTCACCATCGGGAAACTCCAGCCGAAGACTAAAGTTAGCAATCGATTCAGCCACCTCTGGATAAAGGCGACTAATCTCCTCAAATGTCAACCCCTCAACATTGCCGTAGTTAACTTCCCTCAACTCAGGGCAGGCTACGATGTCCACCTTATGTCCAGAAGATATAACCTCAGCCGTCACCAAAGCTCTCCTCAAATCACTGGAATAAACAGCATCAATTTTATCATCTACCAGGCGGTCACGCAACCGCTCAACTTGCCTGTATCCAGCCGCACTCAGCTCGACATCGCTATACCCGGCGAACCTTCGAGCGCTATTGAATTCAGTAATACCATGTCTCACCAGAAGTAACCTAGCCAACGAGCCCTCCTGACCGGATAAGCCGCAGCCTAGTTTGGGAGTGGCCTTACCCGAATACCAACTCTCCTTAATCTCCTAAACCAGGAGATAGCTTATGCTCCAAAATGTTGGGGCGGTTTTATCAGCACCGGTAAGCCAGCCACCATCAGGTAAACCTCATCAGCCCCTTGTGCCAGAAGCTGGTTTGCCTTACCCAGCAAATCGCGATATAACCTGCCCACTCTGTTAGCTGGCACCAAACCGGTGCCAACCTCATTAGTAACTATAATGAAGCTGGCATCAATGTGGTTAATACAGTCCACTAGTTCATCAATCTCACTAGTAACCTTTTTCTCAATAAGCGGGGCATCAATTTGCTCACTAGTTTGGTCAATGTATTGACTAAAAATATTATTAACCAAGAGGGTAATGCAATCTACAATTACCACCTGAGCCTCACCGATTTTTGGTCAATCTGGCTAGCTATATGGGTGGTAACCTCAAGGGTGGTCCAGGTGGCTGACCTGGCTCTCTGGTGCTCCTCAATCCGATGCTGCATCTCATCATCACCAGCCGCTGCTGTAGCTACAAAGAGCACCGGTTCGCCTAACTTTAGGACAAGCTCCTGGGCAAAACGACTTTTACCACTACGGGCGCCACCAATTATTAGAATGCTTTTCAACACCATCCCTCAGACTAGCCATTGATTGTGAGCCAGTAGACAAACCAGAATAAGTACGCAGACCTCAGCCACCTCATTTATAGCCCCATATGTATCACCAGTAAGCCCGGCAAATTTTCGTTTGAGATAGGTTGCCATGGCTACAACTATAACCCAGATGCTAAGCATTATAACTAAGCCTGCCAGATAAAAATAGGTAATATTAGCCCATCAAGCCAAGCCTATAGCTACCGCTAAGGTTATAACTGTGGCTGTGGTAAACCTCTGCCAGCTAGCTCCCTGCTTAAACATCTTGCCTAGACCTGATGGTCTGGCAGAAGGGTAAGCAAAAACAGTATAGACCATTGCCCAGCGACTTACTACCGGCATAAGCACCAGGGTCGTCATCAATAAAGGCTCAGGCCCACTGTTTAGTGAGACATACTTAACCAGCAGCAGTAAAACGACACCAACAATGCCAAAGGCGCCAGCCCGGCTATCATGCATCACCCGCCACCTCTCCTCAACCGTCTTATGACCAGCGATACCATCACAGGTATCAACAAAGCCATCAAGGTGCAGCGCGCCGCTGAGCACAACCAGAGAAACAATCAACAATGCATTAACTACAGTTGAAGGTAAAAGCAGACCCAGAAGCCAATTCAAACCAGCTAAGATAAGACCAATGAGGATACCGACCACAGGGAAATAACCTATGGAGCGTCCTGCCTCCTCCAGACTAACCTCACGCCGCCAGGGTAAGGGTATAATGGTTAGAAATCCTAGAGCGTTTAAGAATCTCAATTGCTTGGCTCATCCCTTCCCGATACTCCAGCTTCAGCGAAGGTAGACATCTCAGCCAGAATCCTGGCTGCAGCCTCAGCCAAGAATATTCCCAGTGCGGCACCAGTGCCCTCACCTAAACGCATGCCCAAATCGAGTAACGGCTTAAGCCCCAGATGCCTGAGCAGTAACCGGTGACCAGCCTCAGCCGAAACATGGGCAGTGATAAGAAAGTCGTCTAGTCTTGGCGACAGTGCCGTGGCAATGAGGGCAGCTGCCCCAGAGATAAAGCCATCAATAACTACTGGAATACGGTGAGCGGCTGCCGCCAACATTACCCCAACCAGCCCTCCAATCTCAAAGCCACCCACCTTTGCCAGCACATCCAAAGGCTGCTTAGGGTCAGGGTGGTTCACTGCCAGGGCTCTGCTTATTACTTTCACCTTATGTGTCAACTGCTTATCGGCTATGCCAGTGCCTCGGCCAGTTACCTCAGCTACCGGTTTTTCGGTCATGACAGCACAGATAGCGCTGCTGGCGGTGGTATTACCGATGCCCATGTCACCGGTGCCCACTATATCCAGACCTTTAGCTACCTCAGATGCCACCACTTCAATCCCTGTCTCTATTGCCTTCGCTGCCTGTTCCCTGGTCATAGCTGGACCTTGAGACATATTCTGGGTACCAAAAGCAACCTTCCTGGATAGAAGCTGAGGATTAGGTTCCAACTCAGTTGCTACCCCCATATCAACCACAATAATCCTGGCTCCTACCTGACGGGTAATAACATTGATTCCCGCCCCGCCACCAAGGAAATTGTAAACCATCTGAGCGGTAACCTCTTGAGGGAAAGCACTTACCCCTTCAGCCACTACCCCATGGTCACCTGCCATAGTAATAATGGCT
>SDBU01009119.1_pt1 | contig 11173 bp, 8 predicted proteins | sample 2277071 | NCBI WGS metagenome assembly SDBU01 (sample SAMN10397929, study PRJNA504765) | marine sediment metagenome | isolation source: marine sediment core GS08_GC12, 126 cmbsf | place: Arctic Ocean: Gakkel Ridge, Loki's castle | collected 2008 | reverse complement strand
GCGCATCGTCCGGGGCGATCCGGGCGCCGTCGCGCACACCGTCTCGACCGACACGCGCACCCTGGGCCTGGGCCAGGCGTTCTTCGCCCTTGTCGGTCCCAACCACGACGCCCACGCCTACCTCGCCGACGCGGTAGCCGGGGGTGCATCCCTGCTCGTCGTTCAACACCTGACGGAGAACCACGGCCTCCCGCGCGGGCTTCCCGTCGTGCTGGTGCCGGACACAGGCCGCGCGCTGCTGGCGCTGGCCTCCTGGCACCGTCAGAGGCTTGACGCAAGGGTCGCGGCGGTCACCGGCAGCTACGGCAAGTCCACGGTCAAGAGCATGCTGGGGAAGATACTGGGCCGCGTGTCCAGATGCACGGTCGCGCCGGCCAGCTACAACAACCGCATCGGCGTGGCCCTCACGCTGCTTTCCGCCTGCCCCGATGACGGCTTCGTAGTGCTCGAAATGGGAACCAACCACCCCGGCGAGGTGGACGAACTGGCCCAGGCAGCGCGCCCGGACGTCGGCGTCATCACGGCCATCGGGGAGGTGCACCTGGAGGGCCTGGGCAGTCTGGACGGAGTCAAGGAAGCCAAAGCGGAACTGATCCCCCATCTCTCGTCAGAAGGGACGCTGGTGCTGAACGCCGACGACGCTCGGTGCGCCTCCCTGGCCGAGCGCTTTGCAGGCCGCACGCACACCTTCGGCTTGGGTCCGGAGGCGACAGTGCGTCCGCAGCGCGTCCGTCGTAAGGAAGGCCACTGGGAGTTCGACGCGCTCGGCTGGCTGTTCCGGGTTCGGGGCGGGGCTCAGTGCAACGTCATCAACGCCGCCGCCGCGATCTGTGCGGCGGCATCCCTCGGCGTCCCGCCCAAGTGCGCCGTGGACGGGCTGGCGAGTTTCCGACCGCTGCCGATGCGTTACGAGAAGCGGAGGATCGCCGGCGTCACGTTCATCAGTGACTGCCACAACAGCAATCCGCTGGCCATGCGCATGGCAGTGGAAAGCTTCCTGCTGGAGCCCAATCCCGGCCGGAAGATCGTCGTCTGCGGCGACATGCTCGAACTGGGCGCGCGTGGGCCGCGGCTGCACCGCGAACTGGGCGAAGAGCTGGCCGGATCGGGCGTGCACGTGCTTGTGGCCGTCGGCCCGCTCGGACTTTGCCTGCTGGAGGGCTGGCAAAGTCGGTCGGGTCCGCACCAGAGAGCGTTCTATTTCGAGTCCGCGGACCAGGCGTGGTTGCCGCTCTGCTGGGAGCTTGTGCCCGGCGACGCCGTCTTGCTGAAAGGTTCGCGCGCGATGCGCCTGGAAGTAATAACCGAAAACATCGCCTCACACCTGGGCGCCACCGAAGAGGAGGCCGCCGCCTGATGCTCTGCCGATTGCTCATGAACGCTTTGGGTGCTGAGGCCGGCCCGAGCGGGCTTCCGCACCCCGCGCTGCGCCTGGTTCTGGCCGGCGCCACGGCATTGGCCGTCGCCCTGGCCGCGTGCCCATTCGCCGTCGCCTGGCAGAAACGAATGAAGATCGGTGAGAAGACCGAGAAGACACCGATCGAAGAAGAACGACTGCGCCGCCGCATAGCGAGCAAGAGCGGAACGCCGACCATGGGCGGCGTCGTGGTGCTGGGCGGCCTGGTCCTCGGCTGCCTGCTCTGGACGGATCCGGGCAATCCTCATGTGGCCGCAGCCCTGCTCAGCGTCCTGGCGCTGGCGCTGCTGGGACTGACGGACGACGTGATGAAACTGCGCGGGACCGGTCGCACGGACCGCGGCCTGAAGGCCCGCAACAAGATCATCTACCAGGTCATCGTCGGCGTGACGGTCGGCCTGATGATTCTGAAGACGAACGGAGCGGCGTTCGCGCCGGACGGTCTGTTCTCTGGCGCGCGCCCGTTGACAGCAGCCGGACCTCTGGCCGTTCTGCTCTTCCTTGGCTGGTCGGTCGTTGTTGTCGGCACGATGAGCAACGCCACCAACGTGACCGACGGCCTGGATGGACTGCTGGCCGGGCTGGCGCCGATGGCGGCCCTGGTGCTGGGCGCCGCGTGCTGGGTAGCAGGCGACCCTCTCATGGCGGCGCAGTTCCGGATGGCTCACGTTCCGGGCGCCCGGGAATTGAGCGTGTTCTGCGCGGCGCTCTCGGGCGCCTGCGTGGGATTTCTCTGGCACAACAGATACCCCGCCCGAATCTTCATGGGCGACACCGGCGCCCTGGCAATCGGCGGCGGCCTGGCGGCGGTGGCTCTGGCCGCCCGGATGGAACTGATCCTCGCCCTGGCGGGCATCGTGTTCGTGGTGGAGCTGGGCTCCTCCGTGCTCCAGATCGGGTGGTACAAGGTCTGGAGACGCCGCATCCTCCCGGTGGCGCCCATCCATCACATCTTCCAGAGGCAGGGGCTGGCAGAGCCCCGCATTGTGTTCGGCTTCTACCTGTGGGGCGCCCTTGCGGCGCTGCTCGGGCTGAACCTCATGTGCTTCTAACCGGAGAAGGCAATGCTCGAGGCGGCTGCGTCAGATGAGTTCGCCGTCCAGCCGGCACTCGCAGCACGGCATGCCGGGCCATGGCGTCGGCCGAGCATGAGGCTGACGGCGTCTTTCATCGCGCTGACGTGCCTGGGGCTGGTCATGGCCGTCAGTGCGGTCGGGTCCGGCAGCCTTGCGCCGGCCCTCTTCAAGCGGCTGGCGCTGACGACTCTGGGCGTATGCGCTTTCGTGCTGGGGGCGCAGGTGCGTTACCAGTGGTGGCGCAGGCACCACCTGGCGGCGCTGGGCGTGGCACTGACCGGACTGGGGGCCACCTTGATCCCCGGCATCGGCATGCAGATCAACGGCGCCCGGCGGTGGATAAACGTCGGGCTGCCAATCGGCTTTCAGCCTTCGGAGTTCGCCAAGATTGCCCTCTGCATATGGGTTGCTGCGTATTGCGCGCGCAACGCGACCCGAATGCGCGACCCCCTGCACGGCTTTCTGGTCCCCTGCGCGGTGATTGCGTTCGCGTCGCTGCTGATCCTGTGCGAACCCGACTTCGGAACGGCCGTTCTGACCGGCGCGCTCTGCATGACCATACTCGTGGCGTCCGGCACGCGGCTGATCTACGTGCTGATCGCGGGCGCGGCCGCCATGCCACTGCTCCAGCGCCTGGTCTTCAGCGAGCCCTACCGACTACAGCGGGTGCTGACATTCCTGGACCCCTGGAGCGACCCCAGGGGCAGCGGCTACCAACTGATTCAGTCCAAGATCGCCATCGGCTCCGGCGGCCTTTTCGGCCTGGGGCTCGGCGCGGGACACCAGAAAGTCGGGTTCCTCCCCGGAGCGGGCAACGACTTCATCTTCAGCATCCTTGCCGAGGAGCTTGGGCTGATAGGTTCTCTGCTTGTGATCGCGCTGTTCCTGTTCATCCTCTGGGAAGGCCTGAAGGTCGTGCTCCGGACCCGCGACCCCTTCGGCTTCGGGCTGGCGCTGGGGCTCACCGTGCTGCTGGCGGCACAGGCCGCAGCCCACATCGCCGTGGTCACCGGTTCGGTGCCGACAAAGGGCCTCAGCCTGCCCTTCATCAGCGCGGGCGGCTCCTCCCTGATTGCCAGCATGTTGGCGGCCGGCATCCTCGTCAGCATCGCAAGGTCCGAAGAACGCCCGGAACGCTACGGGCTCAGACCGTGGCAGGAGGACAGGCCCGGCTACGAGCGGCTGGCCTGCCGACTGCTGCGACCCGTCGGCGCGGCGTGTGGCCGCACGGCACGACGGTTGCTTTCAACACGAAAGGCGGTAGGCGGTGACTGAAAGCCGCACAGCGAACTCGCTGCGCGTCGTCTTCGCAGGCGGCACGACCGGAGGCCACCTTATGCCTGCCGTGGCCACGGCCGAGGCGCTGAAGCTCTTGCTGCCTTCGTCGCGGGCGCTCTTTCTGACCACGGATCGCAAGTCGGAGAAGCACTGCCGGGGCGCGCTCGGCGCGTTCGAGGTCGCCGAAGTCCCAGGCACGCCCTGCCACGGCATAAGGCACAATATCCTGCTCCCCGTTCGGGTGTTGCGGTCTGCGGGCCGCGTCTTGAACGTGCTGCGCGCTTTCCGGCCGCACGTCGTCGTCGGCCTCGGCGGCCACAACTGCGTGGTGCCGGTGCTGGTGGCGCGAGCGCTGGGCATCAAGACCATGCTCCTCGAATCGAACGCCAGGCCCGGGCGGGCGGTCCGGCTCCTGGCACCAATGGCGGACTGCGTCGTAGTGCAATGGCAGCAGGCGGCCAGGCACATGAGGGCAAAGCGCACGCTGGCGGCCGGCTGCCCCGTGCGGTCGCGCCTGTTCGACGCTGAGCGCGATGCGGCCGCCCGCCGCCTCGGCCTGGTGCCCGGCAAATGCACCTTGCTGGCGCTGGGCGGGTCCCAAGGCGCGAGCGCCCTCAACGAGGCCCTCTATGGCGCCTTGAAACTTCTTTATGAGGAGGGCCTGGAACTGCAGGTCATCCACCTGACCGGGGTGGACCACCTACCGACGGCATTGGCTCAGCAGGCGAACGCGTTCACCTCGTACAGGGCCATCGGTTTTCTGGATCGCATGGAAGACGCCTACGCGGCAGCGGACTTCGTCCTGGCGCGCGCGGGGGCCTCCACCCTGGCGGAACTGACCGCGCTGGGGCTTCCCTCCATCCTGGTCCCCTACCCTTACGCCACCGGGGACCACCAGCGGGTCAATGCCGCCGTGCTGGCCCGCGCCGGCGCGGCGTGGGCCGTCGCCCAATCAGAACTGACGGAGCGGCGGCTGGCCGACATGATTGAAGCGCTGGCCCTGAACCCCCGGCGACGGGCCGAGATGGCAGGGCGAGCAAGGACTCAAGGGCGCCCACAGGCGGCCCTGACAGTCGCTGCGGAACTGGCTTCCACGGCCGGGTTCGGCCGGCCAGTTCACCTTTCTCCTCAGAACCAGGCACAGATCACCAAACAATCCTCACGAGCAGCTTGAAAGGGGTGTCGTATGGCGAGTTGGCAAGGGGCGAAGAAGCTTAACCTGTCGAACGAACACTGGCATTTCATTGGCATACTCGGAACCGGGATGCGATCAATGGCCACGTACGCCGCCGAGTGCGGCGCACGGATCACCGGTTCCGACATCCAGCCCAGCCCGGTGGCAGAGGTCCTCTTACAGCGCGGCATCGGGGTCTCGCTCGACCAGCAAGGTCGCAACCTGGATCGCAACACCGACCTGGTAGTAATCAGTCAGGCCATCAGCGAGGATAATCCGGAGCTGATGGAGGCGCACCGGCTGGGACTTCATGTGCTGCGCTATCCCGAGCTGCTCGGCATGCTGATGGAGTCTCAGAAAGGCATCGCGGTCGCCGGCACGCACGGCAAGAGCACCACCTCGTCCATCATCGCCTACACGATGCGCCACGGCGGGCTCGACCCCTCGTTCCTGATCGGAGCGGACGTGCCCCAACTGGGCGGGGGCTCGCACTACGGATCGGGCGAATACCTGGTCGCCGAGGCCTGCGAGTACAAACGCTCCTTCCTCTACCTGACCCCCGGCATCAGCGTGATCACGAACATTGACGCCGACCACCTGGACTACTACTACGACATGTGGGACATCCAGGAGGCCTTCGCGGATTTCATCCGCGCCGCCGGGGAAAAAGGGCTCGTCATCGCCAATGGCGACGATGAGAACACGCGCGCCGTCATCCGGGAAACCGCAGTGCCCGCCCTGACCTACGGTATTGACGACAAGGACGCCGTCTACCGCGCCGAGCGGCTATGGCGGGCCAAGGTGCACAGCAACTTCGACCTGGTTTATAAAGGCAAGAAGATAGACAGGTTCAGCACCCAGCTCTACGGCACGCACAATGTGCTCAACTCCCTGGCAGCCATCGCCGCCTGCCACCAGGCGGGCATGGACTTCGCAGCCATCAAGGAAGCGCTGGCCGAGTTCGAAGGAGTCGCCAGGCGGCTCCAGTTGCTCGCCAAGCCCTGGAACGTGCCGGTGATCAGCGACTATGCCCATCACCCCAAAGAGATCGAAGCCAGCTTGGCCGCCACGCACCAGAGGTTCCCGGGTCAGCGCGTGTTCGTCATCTTTCAGCCGCATCAGTATTCCCGCACCAGGAAGATGTTGCCCCAACTGGCAGAGTCCTTCCGCTCGGCGTGGGTCACATACGTCTGCGACATCTACGCGGCACGCGACTCAGAGGAGGATCAGAAGTCGGTCAGCGCGCTGGACGTGGTGCGGCAGATGAACCACACCGGCATCCTCGGCCATTACGTGCCGGAGTTCCAGGACATGGAGAGCATCATCGTCGGCGACGTTATTCCCGACGACGTGGTGCTCGTCATGGGAGCCGGCAACATCTGGCAGGTGGCTCGTGACATCATTCCCAGGATCGCAGAAAAGGGCCGTCGGCAGATCGCCGCATGACACCGGAAATGGAAAAACCGATACAGCTTCGCCACCTCACAACGTTCCGTCTGGGCGGGACGCCGCTCCGCTACCTCCGCCCGGCCACGGAACAGCAACTGCTTGAGGCGCTGGCGGAATGCCGTCGCAACGATCTGCACTGGCGCGTGCTGGGGGGTGGTTCAAACCTGGTAGTTGACGAAGGTCATCTCCCCTACGGAGTGATTCACATTCAGACGCCCGGATTCGACTGGATGGCCAGAACCGGCAGGCTCGGCCTCCGCGTCGGGGCCGGCACGCCGACGGCGAAGCTGCTGGCCTACTGCAAGAGGCAGGGCCTGGGCGGGTTGGAATTCCTGGCCGGGCTGCCCGGCACGGTCGGCGGGGCCATCGCAGCGAACGCCGGGGCGTGGGGCAAAGAGACGTGCGACGCGATCGCACGCCTCTGGATCGTCGGCCCGGACGGCAAGAAGACCGAGCTGCTGCGCCCCGATCTGGAGTTCTCCTATCGGCACATGGCGCTTCACAGCGCCGTGATCACCGAAGCGGAGTTCGCCCTCGTGCCACGCAGCCCCGAACTGATCGGCCCGCACATGATTCGCTACGCACAGGCCCGGGCCGAACGGTTCCCGGTGGGGCCGCCCAGCGCCGGCTGCATCTTCAAGAACCCACCCGAGCAGCCGGCCGGGAAGCTGCTGGACCTGTGCGGATTCAAAGGCTACAAGTGCGGCGGCGCGGAAGTCTCAGAGCGGCACGCGAACTTCATCCTGAACCGCCGCGGAGCAACAAGCGCGGATGTCGTCCGACTCATCGACATCATGAGGAAAGCCGTCCGCCGCAGATTCGGCATAGAGCTGGAACTGGAGGTGCGCCGCTGGCCGGCGAAGCCCCAGGCCGCTTGAACGAACATCCCTGGAAACACCGACGGAGGAATTATGAAGCTTCACCAGACCTGGAGAGTCGCGGTCTTGATGGGGGGCCTGAACCGCGAACGCGAAGTGTCCCTGAAGTCCGGAAAAGCCGTCGCAGCAGCACTGCGCGACGCTGGCCACGAAGTCACCGACTACGATGTGACCGACCCGGCCCTGCCCGGTCTGCGAGAGGCCAGACCGGACGCTTGCTTCGTCGCCTTGCACGGGCCTTTCGGCGAAGACGGCACGGTGCAGGAACTGCTGGAGAAGATGGGCCTTCCCTACACCGGCAGCGGCCCGGCCGCCAGCCGCCTGGGCATGAACAAGATGGCCAGCAAGCGTCTGTTCATCCGTCACTCCGTGCCGACGGCGGACTATTTCGCAGTAGACGCATCGCACAGCGTGGCATGGGCCGAAAGGCAGGCCGAGCAGTTCGGCTATCCGCTGGTCTGTAAGCCGGCCGCCAGCGGATCGAGTCTGGGGATCAGCATCGTCAAGGATCCGGCCGGCCTGCCGGACGCCATTGCGCTGGCGCGTGAGGAGGGCGACGTCGTCCTGGTAGAGCGTTATGCGAGGGGTCGGGAATTCACCATCGGTGTGCTGCAGGGAGAAGGGCTGCCGATGATCGAACTGGTTCCCAGTCGCCAGTTCTTCGACTACGAGGCGAAGTATAGCGACGAGCGCACCCGCTACATCACGCCGGTCTCCCTGCTGCCGACGCTGTACCGCAAGTGCTCGGAGGCGGCGGTCCGGGCTTACGGCGCCCTGGGGTGCCGGCACATGGCACGAGTGGACATGATATACGGGTACGACGCCAATCTCTACGTGCTGGAACTTAACACCATCCCGGGCTTCACGCCGCGCAGCCTGCTTCCCATGGCGGCCGCTGAGGCAGGGGTCCCCTTCCCCGCCCTTTGCGATCGGCTCGTGCGCGCAGCCGTCCGCGACGCGGCGGAAACAGGCAAGAGACGGCGACTGATCGCCTGACAACTCGGGCTCGGACATGCAATAGATCATGGCAAGAACGACAACCAAAGCAAGCAAGGCCAGGGCAGTCCCGGCTCTGGGACGTATCCTCAGAGTCCTGCTGCGCATAGGCCTGGCGGGACTGCTGGTGGCCGCCGTGTACTTCGCGCCCCGCCGGGTCTGGCAGGCCATTGTGCATCGGCCTGAATTCCATATCGACCCCGTGGCGCTCTCGTTGAACGGACACCCCGAGTGGATCAACGGCCCGAGCATGCTCCGGGAATTGCGGAAAGAACTCAGCGCCATGGAGCGAGGACAGTCGGTCTTCGAAGAAGACCTGACCCGCGCCGTTCAGCACGAGCTTCGCAGCTCGCCCTGGATTCTGGACATCACCAAGGTGGCAAGAAGGCTGCCGAACAAGCTGGCAATCAAAGCCGTGTTCAGGAAGCCGGCGGGACTGGTCGCATTCGGCCAAGAGCGCTACCTGGTGGACAAGGACGGGCACTGGCTGCCTGATGATCTGTTCAGACATCCGCGCGAGTGGCAGGCGGAATCCATCCCCCTCATCACCGACCAGTTGCTGGACCGGCCGCCCCCCATCGGCGAAAGCTGGGACCACCCGCGCCTCGCCGTAGGCGCAAGGCTCACCGAGTTCCTCCTCCGAGAAGGCCTGCTCAGAGATCTGGAAGTCAACGGGATGGACGTGACCGGCGTGGCGCGGGATGCTGCGGAACCGGACATCTTCCTGACCGTCCCCTGGCACAGAGCCGACGGCGAGATCGAGGAAGCCCAGGTCAAATGGGGCAAGTCTTCGGTCTACGCTCAGCTCCCGGAGCTGGAGCTGCCGCCTTTCCTGGTGTCGGACTCCGAGAAGCTGGAGATGCTGCGCAGCAAGCTGCGGGATCATCCCTCTCTTAGAGGCATCGAATACGTTAAGCTGGGCTTTCGCGGCAAGATCACCTTCCGCGTAGCCGACTAAGCCCCCCCACCGGGGGCCAACGGAGACGGTGCGGCCGGCAACGAAGGGGGCCACGGCGCCGGCGGCAAGAGGGGCGGGTGAGGCCGCGCCCGCTCATTGACCATCGGGAGGCCTTTTACCTATAATGTCTGTCGCAAGGGAACGGTATTGGGAACTGCCGGTTCGCGGCATTATGCTCGCCGCCAGTCCGAGGACCTCCGCCGAAAAGGGGGGATTTTCCGTCAGATGGAAGCTAAATTGATACCCGTGAGAGGGTACGACGCCCAGGAGGAGATTGCCCTCTCCCCGGACGAGCCCGTCGTTATGGGGCGAGGCGGGTCCGCCACGGTCGAACTCCCGCACGGCAAGGTGTCTCGTCTCCACTGCCGCATCGCTTTTGAGAACGGCTTCTACAGGGTTGAGGACCTGGAAAGCAAGAACGGAACCTGGGTCAACGACCGAAAGATAGATAAGGTCATCCTGTTCAACCAGGACCGCATAACCGTAGGGAACGCCGAGTTCCGCTTCGCGTTGGACACGGGCGTTGCCGGGGACAGCTCGGACCTCGCAGCGGACGAGGAAGATGTCTCGTTCGAGAACGAGATCAGGGAGTCGGCCGAGGTGACTGCCGCCTCGTCGTTGCTGTTTGGGATGGAAGCCGTTGAAGCCCTGGAGGGACGCGAGGCGCTTGAGCGTGACCTGTCCGTGGTCTGCGATCTGATAAACAAAGTGAACGCCGAGCATCACCTCGACCGGCTGTTCGAGACCATAATGGACAGCGTCATGGAAGTGACCAGCGCGGACCGAGGCTACCTGATTGCGGCCAAGCGAGCCAACGGCGTGCTGATGCCTCTGGTGCGGCGCAACAGGAAGGACATTCCCACCTACGCCAGGAGCCCCTTCAGCCGCAGCATCGTGTCCGAATGCTACGAGAAGAACGAGTCCATCCTCAGGGTGGACCCCAGAAGCACGGGCGACGTCAGCGAGAGCATCGTCGCCCAACAGATACAGAGCATCATGTGCGTCCCCATGCGCGACGAGCACGGGCCGGTCGGCGTGGTCTACGTGGACAGTCTGCTGGGCTCGCGGCAGTTCACCGAACACGACATGAAGATGCTGGGCGCCATCGGCAGCCAGGCGGGCATCGCCATCCGCCGCGCCCAACTGGCGCGACAGGTGGAGACGCTGTTCCGGGACGCCGTGCGCACCCTCATCAGCCTGGTCGAGATCAAAGACAAGTACACCTACGGTCACAGCGAACGCGTCACGGCCCTCTGCCTGCGCATAGCCGAGCTGTGCGGGCTGGAAAGGTCGCAGATAAGGGACCTGGAACTGGCCGGACTGCTGCACGACGTGGGCAAGCTGGCCATCAGGCTCGACGTCCTGCAGAAACCGGCCAGCCTGACCGATTCCGAGTACCAGGCGATCCAGCAGCATCCCGTCACGGGGGCCGCAATCCTGGCGAACGTTGACAACGCCGAGCACATTGCCAGTGCCATTCGCCACCATCACGAACGCTGGAACGGACGCGGCTACCCGGACGGGCTCGCCGGTGAGGACATCCCGCTCCTGGCTCGCATCCTCACCCTGGGGGACACCTTCGATGCCATGGCCTCCAATCGCCCCTACCAGGACATGCTGCCGCGCGAGGAGATCGTGACCGAGATCGAGAGCGAAAGCGGCGAGCAGTTCGATGCCCATCTGGTCGACCTGCTCGTTACCGCGCTGCGCGAGGATGAAGCCTTCATAAACCGCGTGAATGTGATTTACCGGCAGAAGGGCACCGCGCCTGCGGACTCAAGCGCGTTCGATTGAGCTGCACCCTTGAGCCTGTCGGCACGACGTGGCGGGCGACGGCGCGCGGTCCTTTCAACAAGAATGCCCAGGCGACGCCCTACCACTCTGGCAGACACAGAACGCATGGTTTTCCACTCGGACGAGCAATCAGCCGGCCCGCCGGCAGGCGTG
>SDBU01009118.1_pt1 | contig 11173 bp, 10 predicted proteins | sample 2277071 | NCBI WGS metagenome assembly SDBU01 (sample SAMN10397929, study PRJNA504765) | marine sediment metagenome | isolation source: marine sediment core GS08_GC12, 126 cmbsf | place: Arctic Ocean: Gakkel Ridge, Loki's castle | collected 2008 | reverse complement strand
TTTTTATCCTTCTTGCTTTCCTGGGAACGTCCTTTCCTTCCCGGGCAATCTTATACATCCTTTTACCGTGATATTTAAGAGCGGAAAAAATGGGGGGAACCTGTCTTATTTCCCCTTTAAAGGAGAGAAAAACTTTTCTTATTTCTTCCTCTGTTACCAAAAAATTATCTATTTTAGAGAGAATTTTACCATCTGCATCCAGAGTATCGGTTCTTATTCCCAACGTTAAAGTTGCTTCATATTCTTTCTTCTGCGCCATCAGCAGAGAAGAGAATTTTGTTGCTTTTCCCAGGCAGACAAGAAGCACCCCGGAAGCTGCAGGGTCCAGAGTTCCACTATGACCGATTTTTCCCTTAAAACGGAAATTTTTCTTGATGAACCTGATTACGTCATAGGAGGTAATCCCCTCCGGCTTATCGATATTCAATAGTCCATCCATAATTTAATTGCCTTCAGGATTATTTTTTCTGCTTCTTCTATCGGTTCATTGAGCACAGCACCGGCAGCATTACGGTGACCACCGCCGCCAAACTTTTTGGCAATTTTTTGGACGTCAATTTTCCCAATAGAGCGAAAACTCACCTTGCTTTTATTTTTTGAAATCTCTTTCAGGATAAAAAGAATTTTTGCCTCCTTAATCTGCTGGAGAAAATCGATAAAACTGTCAGTATCCTCTACGGAACTTTTTGTTTTTTGATACATCTCTTTGGTAATCTTCATCCAGCAAACTTGATGATTTTTGCTTTCTTTCAAGGTAGCAAGGGCAAGCCCAAAGAGTTTAAGCGAATTAAAGGACAGATTATGATAAACATTTTCCGCAATTTCCTCTGGCACTGCCCCTCTTGAGATTAAAGTTGCAATAATTTTGTGGGTTGTGGGCAAAAGATGGTATTGAAAAGAGCCGGTATCGGTAGCAATCCCGGTATAGAGTAAAGTTGCCAATTTCTTATTCAGAGAGATTTTTAAAACTCTGCTTAAAGAAAAAATTTGTTCGGCAACACTGCTTGCCTCTTTGTCAACCCAGTTAAGGTTGCCAAATTTTGTGTTGTCGGAATGATGGTCAATGTTAATGATGGTTTTTTCTTTGATGAGAGAACCAACCTTTCCGGTCCTCTCTAAATTACCGCAGTCAAGGACGATGGCAACTTCAAAAGAACTAAATTTTTGTGTCATTGCGAGGAGTCCGCCTGAGGCGGACGACGTGGCAATCATGTTGGTATAAGGCAGAAAACGATAGAGTCGAGGCACAGGGTTTTCATTAATGATTGCCACCTTTTTCTTCATTTTTTTTAGCAGGAGGGCAAGGGCAATCTGACTGCCAATACTATCCCCATCCGGGTTGATATGGGAGGTAATTAAGAAACTTTTGTAACGTTTTAGAACAGATGCAATTCTCTTAATCATTTTAAATTAGCAATGCTTTTACGTAGTGTGACCCTTTCAGGGTCGCCTATTAAACCCGCGAGGCTAAAAGCCTCGCACTACATGAGATTCGCTATATTTCCTTAATATCAAAGACAAAAGAACCCAAAAATGGATAATCTACAAATTTTTCTGTCAATCCTCTCCTCACAGGATTTTCCAAAATATACTTTGCTACATTTTTCGCATCTTCATTCTTTCTTAAAATATGCTCATAGTAATTCTGTTGCCATAATCTTTTGTCTGTTTTTTCCTTATGTACATAAGAACTCTTTTGTTTAAACATAGAGATAAACTTTTTCATATCTGAATCTTCTCTTTGCCCTTCTATTAATAAATGCAGATGTTCAGGCATAAAACAATAAGCCCAAATGAGAAATTTATATTTTTCAGAAATCTTTTTCAAAATAAAAATAATTTTTCTGGTGATTTTTCTATTCCTAAAAACAGGAATTTTTCTGTTTGAAACAATGGTAATAAAATATCTGTAAAAACCTTTGTAAGAAAAATCCTTAAGTCTAATCCGTTTTTGGTATTTAAGATTTCCCATGAACACTTTTTAGCGAGGCTAAAAGCCTCGCACTACATTCAATGTTCAAATATGTTTATGTAATGTGACGTTTCCATAATATGTTTACGTAGTGTGACCCTTTCAGGGTCGCCTATTAAACCCGCGAGGCTTTTAGCCTCGCTAATTTATTTGTTATTCTTTTCTTTAACTCGGTTAAGCCCTCACCGGTGATTGCAGAGATAAATATACCATCAGGGAATCTTCTTTTCAATCTTTTTAGAAGAAATTCATTTTTGATAAGGTCTTTCTTATTAAGCACGGTAAGGATTGGTTTCTCTTCAATCTCTAAGTCCTCCAGTGTAGAAAGAGCGGTCTCATTCTGCTGCTCAATGAGAGGACTGGAGGCATCAAGCAGGTTAAGAAGTAGCGTGGCATAGCGTAACTCCTCCAGGGTTGTCTTAAAAGCGGTGATGAGATGATGCGGCAGATTATGTAATAGTCCCACCGTATCGGTAAAAAGGGCTTTTCTCCCATCAGGAAGGTAGACAAGTCGTGTCCTGGGGTCAAGGGTGGAGAAAAGCCGGTTATCAACGTAAACGTTTTTCTTTTTGCAAAGAGCATTGAGCAGAGTTGACTTACCGACATTGGTATAGCCAACGAGAGAGATTAAAGGAAAATTTCTTTTCTCACGTCTCTCCCGCAGGATTTTGCGATGTTTTTCCAATCCCTTTATCTCTTTATTCAACTTAGTTATTCTCTGCCCGATTCTCCTGCGGTCTATTTCCAATTTCATCTCTCCCGGACCTCTGGTGCCAATACCACCACCCAACCGGGAAAGAAGGACTCCTCTGCCAGTCAAACGAGGAAGCAAATAATTAAGTTGGGCTAACTCTACCTGAAGTTTCCCGGTGCGGCTGTGGGCATGCTGGGCAAAAATCTCCAGGATTAAACTGGTGCGGTCGATAACCCTTGTACCCAAAACATCTCTCAGGTTTCTCTGCTGGGCAGGGGAAAGTTCCCGGTCAAAAACAAGAAGATTCGCATTTTCTTGAGCTACAATTTCGCCAATAAACTCTATTTTTCCCTTAGAAAGATAGGTCGCCGGAGAGGGTATCCTTTGTTTAACAATTTTTGTCTCAACTACGTTGAGACCGCAACTCCTTGCTAAATCATTCAATTCTCCTTCCTTTTCCTCTACCTCCCAGCCATTTTTCCTCTCCTCCAAAACAATGAGAATAGTTCTTGCTCCCCCAAAACCCTTTATCTTAGTTTCTTGCATTAACTGATAGAACGCAGATTTATCCTTTTTTTCAAACTATTTCCCTTTGCCGTTAAAGAAATTTTTCTTTCATTTTTCTTCAGGAAGGAAATTTTAATTTTTAGATATTCTTCAGGAAGGAAATTTTTTGCTCTTTCTGCCCATTCAATAACTACCACCCCTTTACCGGAAAAATATTCCTCATAGCCAATGGTATTTAGTTCCTCAGATTTCTTTAACCGGTAGAGGTCAAAATGAAAAAGGGGAACTTTGCCCGAGTATTCCTTAATCAGAACAAAGGATGGACTACGAACCGTGTTCCCTTTAATTTTTAGTCCTCTGGCAATTCCTTTGGTAAGGACGGTCTTGCCACTGCCCAGCTCCCCAATAAGAGCAACTACATCCCCGGGAAGAAGCAGTTTTCCAATCCTTTCTCCCAGTCCTTTTGTTTCGGCAGGGGATTTAACGATGAGAATCATATTATGCCTCTGCGGAAGGGAAAACAATATTCTTGTAGTTGGTTGACCCTGGAAATTCCCCGGAAGAACCAATTTGCCTATGCGGTATATCCCATTCCGGTATAGAGTTTATCTTCTTCGTCAGATAATTATTAAGAGAGGATTTTAGAGAATCAAGTCGGGCTAATAGAGTCCCGTAGCGAGATTCTATAACCTCAAATCCGAAGGGTTTATTATTTTCCATCCAGAAGGATTGATGCATCTTATAAAGTTTTTTCACTTCGCGGTAAAGAGCAGGAATCTCCTCTTTAACAAAAGGAGACAAATCCTTCTTTGCCTTGTAAGCGCTGACCATTTTTTTCCACAAGTTGCTCTTCAATCGAAGAGTTTGCGCTAATTGGTAGGCAAATTTAATTATTTCAGCCTCAGGATTATTTTTCATCATCCTCTTGAGATCTATTTTTAGTTTTTCGTAATGGGCGGCTAATTTATCAGTGGGTAAATCATTCTGCCAAAGCCCAAGCAAGGGGTCATCCCACAACAATATCTTGGAGGGATTATACGGAGATTTGGAGCTATCCGCTACTCCGGAAATATTATCTAAATCACCAGCGCGCACGTAGGCATCAAAACTTGCCTGAGAGGAACCCTGAAAATTTGCTTTAAGTAACGAAGAGTTAATCCTTTCCTGATAGCAATGTTCAGCATATAGTTGGACTGCCGGCAGAGCGGAAAAGAAATTGCATTCGCTGCCATCATCTCCCCACATCGTCGCTAAAATTTCATGTATACCTTTTTTCTTGCAGGCAGTCATACAGGGCTCAAGAATTGCCTTTGTATAACCGTAGGAAGCCCATAATCTTCCCCAGGTCCATAGTCCCGGGGCTACTATTGGGGGCTTACCAAAAATTTTGTGCTTATCCAAAAAATCAATATACCACTGCTCATCGGTATGATAATAATCCCAATAGACCAGAGCTACATTATCAGGAATATCCTTAATAACCTCTCTGGGAATAATGGCATTTTTATCATAATAATTATTGGTTTTAGACCCAAAGCGAAAATACATATCGTCCCAAATCATTGGCTTCAATCCAATACGAGAACAAATCTGGCACACGCGTTTCAGGTGTTTGTTGAAGATTTCAAAGGGAGAAACAATCCCATGCTTTTGCCGATAAACTCCTTTTCCCAAACCATGGGTTTCGTCCATGCCGATATGAATCCGCCGGGAACGAAAAGGACTGCTTGCTGCTTTAATCATTTTCTCCAGGAGAAGATACGTTTTCTCCTCATCAACTAAAAGAACTCCTTCAACATCCTTTATATCATGGTAAATAGGCCAACGAAGGATTTGGCTCAGATGACCAAGAACCTGAATGCATGGAAACATCTCAATGCCCAATGTATTTGCATAATCGTCCAATTCCTTTAATTCATTCTTGCTATAGGCTCCGCGCAGATAACCAAAGAAAGGTTCACCTTTAACCTGGTAGGTATCCTCGGTATAGAGCGTAAGACCATTAATGCCCATTAATGCCAAATGCCTAAGCCACTTTTTGGCTGATTTCATATTCAAGACCGCCCCCCGGGAACAGTCAATCATCAAGCCCAAAAAATCGAATCTTGGCGTTTCTGCAAAATTCTTTTTCTTATTAGCCCCCATCAATCTTCCTAAAGACCGAAAAGCATCAATGCGACGGCCATAAATTATCTCAATCCTCTTCCCCTTATAGGCAACTTTCAATCCTTTCTTTAATCTGTTATCCCCTGGTTTAAATTCCAACTCCATACCGTTTTTGGAGACCTTGTTTGCTATTGGATATTCAGCGGCCAGGGCTTTTAGACCTGCTCTTAAATCTTTCGGCAAAAGATTCTCTTGATAGAATAGATTCATATTTTTCTCCGTTTTATTTGAAATGGTCAAAACCGGTTTCTTTCAAATGAACAATTTTTTTATCTTTATCAAGAAGAATAATTTCTTTCTTTGTAATTTCACCAATTTGGGTAATAGGATAGACAGGGTGATTATATTTTTCAGAAACAGTAAATAATAGTTCAAAGTCCTCCCCTGCAGTTAAAGCATTTTCTAAAGAGTTTGCCTCTTTAGAAACGGGAACCTTTTCCTGCTCGATTCTTGCTCCGACATTACTTGCTTCGCAAATCCTCTTTAAATCACTGATGAGACCATCGCTGATGTCAATCATTGCGGTGGGATGGGCATTCTTTACTAAATATCTTGCTTCTTTTACACGGGGAATAAAGGAAAGGTGCTTTCCGGTTATCGAACCACCCAATCTTCCGGTAACGTAGATTTTGTCTCCTATTTTTGCCCCTTTTCTTAAGGTCAAACAACTCTTTTCTACCTCCCCGGTAAGGGCAATGTTAATCACAATTTTAGAGGAAGAAACCGTATCCCCGCCTAAAATTTGAACATCAAATTTTTTCGCTAAAGTTCTTATTCCTTGATAAATTTCATCAACAAATTTTATGGGAATTTCTTTTCTTAATCCTAAACTGACAAGAGCATACCGTGGAATACCGCCCATTGCCGCAATGTCACTGATGTTAACCGCCAGGGCTTTCCAGCCAATCTGAAAAGGGGTTGCCTTTTGATTGAAATGAACGTCCTCTATTAGAATGTCGGTTGTCAAAAGAAGATATAAATTTTTTTTATATTTGAGAACCGCGGCATCATCACCAATGCCGGCAATTACATCTTTATCAGAAATTTTTTCTGCTTTAGCGATGCGTTTAATTAAGCCAAATTCCCCTATGTCCTTTAGCAATTTCACTTTTTCTTCCTGCGCATTTCTCCTTCAATCTTCATCGGAAGGCCATAGAGGTCAATGAAACCCTGGGCGGACTTCTGGTCAAAGATGTCTTTTTCGGAATAAGTGGCTAAATTTTCCTGATAAAGGGAGAGGGGAGATTTTCTTCCGACGATAATAGCATTGCCTTTGTAGAGTTTTAGCCGCACCGTTCCGGATACCCTTTTCTGCGTTTCGGCAATGAACTTCTCCAGCGCTTTTCTTTCCGGAGAAAACCAGAGCCCATTATAGATAAGTTGGCTATACCTTTCCGCTATTAGCCGTTTATAATGAAACGTTTCTTTATCCAAAACCAATCTTTCCAGGGCATCGTGAGCATTATAAAGAATCGTTGCCCCTGGCGCCTCATAGACCTCGCGGGATTTAATGCCCACCAGCCGATTCTCCATAATGTCAATTCGTCCGATACCGTTTTCTCCCCCAATTTTATTTAATTTCTCCAGAAGAGCCACCGGTTGACATCCTTTTCCATTAATCTTAATCGGGATTCCTTTTCTAAATTCAATTTCCAGATACTTTTCCCTATCCGGCGCCTTTTTAGGGGAAATGCTCATCTGGTAAACATCCTCAGGGGGCTCTTTCCAGGGGTCCTCTAAGACACCGCACTCAATCGCTATCCCCCAGAGATTTTTGTCGATGCTGTAAGGACTTTTTTTTGTGGCAGAAACAGGAATTTTCTTTTTTTTGCTATAAGCAATTTCCTCATTTCTTGATTTGAATTTCCATTCCCGTGCCGGAGCAATAATCTTTAAATCAGGAGCCAACACCTTAAAGGTTAATTCAAACCGCACCTGGTCGTTCCCTTTTCCGGTGCATCCGTGAGCTAAAGCGGTCGCTTCCTCTTTTTTGGCAATCTCTACCATTCTTTGTGCAATTAAAGGTCTGGAGAGAGCGCTAATCAAGGGATATTTCCCTTCGTATAATGCATTTGCGGCTAATGCCTTAAAAGCGAAATCCTTCAGGAATTTTTCTCTTAAATCCTCTAAATAAATTTTTTTTGCTCCGGTAGCTAATGCTTTATTATGCATACCCTTTTCATCTTTTATCTGGCCCAAATCCGCCGTGTAGGCAATAATCTCGGCATTATAATTTTCCTTTAACCAGGGAATAGCAATGGATGTATCCAGACCTCCGGAATAGGCAAGAACAATCTTTTCTTTTGTCATAAATATTTCTCCTGTTTATATCTCCTTCATTACCGCAATTTCATCGCATTTGGGAAATTTCGGGCAGTTAAGACATTCCGACCAGATTTTGTGGGGAAGGTGTGTTTTGGGAATGCGGGAGAAAGCCAGTTTTTCAAAAAAGGATGGCACATAGGTCAGGGCAAAGACCTTTTTTAGATTTAATTCCTTTGCTTCTTTTAGGACCTTTTTGACCAGAAGATTGCCAACTCCTTGGTGCTGATTTTTTTCGGCTACCGCTAAAGAGCGAATCTCCCCTAAATCCTTCCAGGTGATATGCAAACGACAGCAGGCAATAACCTTATTTTTCTCTTCAGAGACCCAGAAATCACGGAGATTTTCGTAAAGTTGGTTGATACTCACCGGCAGCATCTTTCCATCCCCGGCAAAATCATTGATTAACTTCTGGATTTTCGGGACATCCCCCATTTTCGCTTTTCTAATCATTTTTATATAACTCCTGGTATTCCTGATAAGCAGAAATTATCTTTTTCACATAATTATAGGTCTCTACGAAGGGAATATCTTCCACAAATTCAGCCGGCTCATTTTCCCAACTTGACCAGTTGGCTGCAATCCAGCGTCGGGTATTCCCCGGTCCCCCATTATAGGCGCAGAGCGCTAAAATAACATCATTATCAAAATTATTGAGAAGATAGCGAAAGTAATAGCAGCCAAACATAATGTTTGTCTCCGGCACAAAGAGAGTCGCAGTTTTATAATTGCGTTTTCTCATCCCCACAGCGATATCCTTTCCGGTAGAGGGAATAATCTGCATCAAGCCAATAGCAGAAGCAGAGGAAATATCCTCCTTCTCAAACTTGCTCTCCTGCCAGATGATGGCAAAGACAAGCAATCTATCAAGATTATACATCTTACTATATTTTTCTACAATTTTTTGATAATAAAGAGGATAGACCAATTTTTTATTTTTAAGGATAAGACCCAGATTAATTATTTGCGCATAGGCATTTGCCTCTTGATAAAGATGAAGGAAGGTAAAAATTTTTCCTTTACCGTAACCTTTTCTTGCCAAATTTTTTAATTCCTCTCTCGCCTCTTCTTTAATTCCTAATTTCAGTAAAAAAAGAGCGCGGTTAAATTCTGGGTTTTTTTCTAATTCTGATAAGTTTATCGTAGGGGCTTGATTCATCAAACCCGCGGGTCCGTTGTAGTGGCAAAGCTTGCTTTGCCCTTGTCGAGCAGCACAATAGGAATAGAAACTATAAGGTAATTTCTTCAAACGATTATATGCTGTCTTTGCCTTCTCTGCTTTGCCTAATTCTTCACAATACTTCGCCAGAAAATAAACTGCTCTTGCCTGAATTTCCTTATTGGGAAAAGAACGAAGAATCTTCTCCAAAATTTCGGTTGCCTTTAAATAATTTTTTGATTTTGCATAGCAGCGCGCCATTTGCCAGAAGCCCTCATTATTATTTACTTTTTCGTATTCACTAATCGCTTCCGCATATTTTTTTAACTTCTGCAAAGCACATCCTTTCCAATAGAAAATTTCTTTGTTTTGCGGATAGATTTGATTAAATTCCTTTAAGGCACCCTGATAGTTCCCGGAGTAAAAGAGATTTTTTCCGCGAAGATAACGGAGCTTTGCAACAAGAGAAGATTTCTCTTCAGGAGAAAGATATTTTTGCAGAGATTTCAATTGCTTGAGCGCTTCATTATTTCCTAACTTCTGGTAGATTCTTATTGCCTTCTCAAAACTATCTGTCTTCATATAGGATTCTGCCAGACGCTGTAAAATTCGATGACCATACCTGCTCTTTTTGCTAAAATATGACTCTGCTTTTTGATAGTGGAGAATTGCCTCAGGAAAGTTCCCCAAAGAATAATAGTTATTGGCAATATGAAAAAAACAATAGTCGCTTAGAAGTTTTGACTGCTTCTGATATTTCTGAAAAAACTCAATTGCCTGCTTATAGTTACCTAACTTTTCTTCCAGAATCCCGGAAAGATAAACTTTTTCCTCTTCCGGTAGTTGGTTGGCTAACTTAAGCGCAGAAAGATAATTTTTTTCTTCTATTGTTCTCTGGATTTTTTGATAAGGGAGTTCTTCTGCTAGAATAGGGTTGATAATAAGAAAAAGGGGGATAAAAAAAAGGAGAAACAAAGAATCTCTCATCTTTTATCAACCCTCTGCTCAGCGATTGACTTGATTGCTAAAGGGTAGATAATGTGCTCCTTTTCCTGAATACGCTGGTGCAAAGTTTCCGGCGTATCGTCTTCCTTTACCGGAACAACCGCTTGCAGGATAATCGGACCAGAGTCAATTCCATCTTCCACAAAATGAACCGTTGCTCCGGTAAATTTTACCCCATAATTAAGCGCCTGCTTCCAGGATTCCAACCCCGGGAAGGAAGGAAGAAGAGCGGGATGAATGTTGATAATTCTCCCGGCAAATGCCTTAAGGAAATCTTTTTTTAGAACGCGCATAAAACCGGCAAGACAGACCAGTTCTATTTTTTCGTTTTGCAAGACCTTAACATAATTTTTTTCTACTTCCGGCTCTAAATAGGTTTTAAATCGCCCGGGAGGAAGATAAACGGCTTTAATCCCGGCTTTTTTTGCCCGCTCCAAACAATAAGCGGCCGGATTATCGGAAAGAACAATACCAATTTCTGCTGGAATCTCTTTTCTTTTAATAGCATCAATTATTGCCTGCAGATTTGTTCCATTCCCCGAAGCCAGTACCCCAATCCTTAACATATTTTTAACCACGAATTACGCGAATTAATCGAATTTAGTAATAAAATATTCTCTGGCTCGATTTACAGGATTATTTCGTAGTGGCAAAGCTTGCTTTGCTTATTGTAGGGGCTTGATTCATCAAGCCCGTTGTTTCGGGTTCAATGAATTGAACCCCTACATTGTCGAGCAAGCTCGACGACTACATCTGGATTCCTGCTTTCGCAGGAATGACAGGTATTTTTTATTCTTTAATTCGTGAAATCTCGTGGTTGCATTTTTAATCTGCGTTTATCTGCGTTCATCTGTGGTTACAATTTCAGTGTTCTCCTTAAGGAAATTAATTCCTTTCTGATTCCTTTGAGGAATTTAATGATGTCCACCCTTTTCAACTCCTCCTTTGGCACCCTTTCCCGCAATTTCTGTTTCGCCCCTTTAACGGTGTAAAGGTCTTTGTAAAGAAGAGTTTTTAATTTAAGAATTGCCTCAATTTCCTTCTTAGTATAGTTCCTCTCACCCTTTTTATTCCTTTCTGGTTTTACCTTTTTAAATTCTTGCTCCCAGTAACGAAGAATGTGTGGTTCTACCTCGGTAATCTTGCTTACCTCACCGATAGAGAAAAAGAGTTTATCGGGAATCTTTAAGTTTTCCATTATCAGAAAATAAGGGCTTGCCGAAAAATAATGTTGACCATTTGCCAGAGATGATTTTGGAGCGAGACAAGAAGCAAAGAGTGTTGCGTAGCAGCAGCTACGCAAACGATGAGCGACGCAGTTACAGCCCAAAAGCGTCCTGGCCCTTCG
>SDBU01009117.1_pt1 | contig 11174 bp, 10 predicted proteins | sample 2277071 | NCBI WGS metagenome assembly SDBU01 (sample SAMN10397929, study PRJNA504765) | marine sediment metagenome | isolation source: marine sediment core GS08_GC12, 126 cmbsf | place: Arctic Ocean: Gakkel Ridge, Loki's castle | collected 2008 | reverse complement strand
AGAGATGCTATTCAGATGTAAAAGAGCTACTTATGTTAAAAAAAAGCCCCAAGTGCACTTAGCAGAGATCTGTCTACTATTCTCCGATACACTCTCTATGGGGATGACTGGAATCGGCGACTCTGTAATGGGTGCTACGGGTGGTTACTCTCAATTTATGAAATTAAAGCGGGTAGCTCAGCAGATGATGAGAAGACAGAGGCATTAGCTGAGCTTTTACTTTCCTTATTCAATCATGATCAAGAACAGGAAGCCAAACGCCTCTTTAGGCTTTCCGAAAAGCGAGCTGAATTGCTGTCGAATAGCACCATTCGGTTTCTTTCCACCGCTGATCACGTTGCACGTTCTTTGAGTGACGAAACGAATCTTGAGTGGTCACCCGCTATTATTGGCTACTGTAAGGCCGTTGAACTTGAAATTGTTGAACGGTTGATTATGCCGTTGACTACGATGCAGGGTGATCCATCTCTAAACGATGATGTTAAAGACAAGGATGTGGGTCGAATCGCCAAGTTCATTAGGGATGGTACAGGCAAGCCGCCTGAATTGGGCACGTTTGCCCATTTTCTGCAAACGCTTATCAACAGCAAAAAACGAAGATCAACAAGCGTACTTATGTCAGCGTTTGATGGTCAAATGCGCAACTGGCCGAATACCAATTGGATTCTCGACTTGAACGGATTGCATTCGTCACTTTTGTTGCTTATAAAGGATTTCCGTAATCCTGCTGCACATATCGATGAGTTAAGACATCAGGACTTCGAGAACTGCCGAGAATTGGTGCTTGGAGAGCAAGGACTGCTTTGGAAATTGATTCAAGCAACCAAATCACACAAATAGCAGCCTAACAATGCTTTCACGCCGACCTGCGAGCCTGAGGCTCATTTGCCCTTTAAGGCTTTGGTTGTTGAGGTCGTCTCGCCCGTGAAGTAGCTGGTTTCTGCTCGCAGGCGGGTGAAGCTGGCGTTAGACCGCCCTGAATTCACGCCTAGCTGTTATATTTGATGGAGATAGCGCGATGAAATACGCAAGTCGAGGACATGCGCTAGGTTTTGCTAATCGGACTCGCAAGAATCTTGAACATATCGAGACAGCATTCGCAAATGGAGCCGATGTTCATGTAATTACCCAGCTTGTAAACTCTCTATTGGGACTCATAGTATTTCCGTTGGAGAAAAACTTTGTTGATTCAATACGGACTAATCGTCTAGTTGACCTACAAAAACATGGTTGGCCTGAATGGACAGTCACGCACGGCTCAAGTGAAACGCTTGGTGAGCTTATAAAGAATCTTAGACATTCTGTAGCACACGGCAACATACGATTCTCGTCTGAGAGCCGCAATAGTGATGAGGTGGATATTGAGGTCGAGAATTATCAACCGCCTCAATATAAACAACTAAAGTGGTCTGCGAAAATCACGGCTAAACATCTGCGCGAGTTCTGCCTCCGCTTTATCAATCTCATCGATGAAACAATCGGATGAATCCGTCGAGGCGATTATCGCAGGGTGTTGAGCGGCGGTCTAACACGCGGTTGCAGGCGACTTGCGCTTCGCGCTCCGCTTCGCTGCGCGCTCGCACGAGCGCCTGAACCGCAACGTTAGCTCGCACATTCAATCGAAATGTATGTCCTGAGCCAGGTCGAAGGGCCAGCACTTCAGTTCTGCTGGCCCTTTTTTGTTGCTTTCCAAGCAGTCTGCCTACCCCTTCTTGACCATTACTGACTTCAGATGTATAATCTCAAGGCTGCTGCGTCGAAGCCACAAAGGCAGCATCCACAGCACAAGTAGGAGCAGGAATGGACAAGCCCGCTGTTTATCCCCTGGTCGGCATCCCAAGCCGCAGCGATCAAACAAGTCGCTCCAGCACCCCTATCTTCACTCAGAACCGAACATACGTGGAGGCTGTAGCAATAGCCAGTGGAGCCCCAGTGCTGATCCCCCTGAACTTGGACGAGGAAGCCCTGCGGGCTATCTATGAGCGGCTCGATGGCCTGCTCCTGGCCGGCGGTGGAGATCTGCACCCGAAGCACTACGGCGAGGCGATCCACGAAAAGTGCGGCCAGAGCGATGAGGCGCGGGACACGGTGGAGTTGACGTTGGCTGGCTGGGCTCTGGCTGAGGGCCTGCCAATTCTGGGTATCTGCCGGGGCATCCAGGTACTGAACGTGGCGACCGGGGGCACTCTCTACCAGGATATTGCTTCCCAGGTGCCGGGTTCCCTCAAACACGACTTTCGGCCTGACTATCCCCGCAACTACCTGGCCCATCAAGTGACGGTCAACGGCGATTCGCAGTTGGCCGCTATTTTGGGCCAGAGCCGGGTAGGCGTCAACAGCACGCATCACCAGGCCGTCAAAGACCTGGCACCAGGCTTCAGGGTTGTGGCCCGGGCTCCCGATGGCCTGATAGAAGCCATTGAGGACCACGATCACCCCTTTGCCCTGGGGGTGCAGTGGCACCCTGAGGAGCTGGTGGAGGATGCCCCACCCATGCGGCGACTGTTCGAAGAGTTTGTCTCAGCAGCGAGGAGCTAGCATGAGCATCCAGGTGCCAGGCACTTTCATCGAAGATCCCAAGGCGAAAAGCGCTCCCCAATCGTCTTCGGCCCTGGGCCAGACAGCTTTTTCGGAAGTGCCTGGCACCTCCAGCCAGCAGCGAGCTATCGGGGTCTTTGACTCCGGCGTGGGCGGTCTCTCGGTGATGCGGGAGATTGCCAGGCAGTTGCCCCACGAGGACATCCTCTATTTCGCCGACGGCGCGAACTGTCCCTACGGTCCCCGCCCTCTGGAAGAGGTCAGAAAACTGTCCGAGGCTGTTACGGCCTTTCTGGTCCAACAGGGGGCTAAGATCGTGGTGGTGGCCTGCAACACCGCCTCAGCAGCCAGTTTGCATCACCTGCGGGCGATCTTTCCAGTACCCATCGTGGGGATGGAGCCAGCCATCAAGCCGGCGGCGGAGATGACCGAGAGCAAGAAGCTAGGAGTCATCGCCACTCAGGTCACTTTTCAGGGGAGGCTCTTCGCCAGGCTGGTGGAACGCTTCGCCGCCAACGTAGACGTTTACACCCAGGTCTGCCCCGGCCTGGTGGAGAGGGTCGAGGCGGGGCTTATCGAGGATGTCGAGACCGAGGCGCTTTTGGCGGACTATCTGAAGCCGATGCTGGAGGCGGGCATTGACTCGCTGGTGCTGGGCTGCACTCACTACCCCTTCCTGCGGAAAACCATCGAGCGGGTGGTGGGGCCAGGGGTGAAGGTGATAGATCCCAGCCCGGCCGTGGCCCGTCAAACTGGCCGGGTGTTGGAGGCGAAAGGGCTGGCCAACCTTCCTCCACCCCAAAGTTGGGGGGGAAAGAGGGGGGGCAGGGTGGGCAAGCATTTATTCTACACCAGCGGCGACCCGAAGGCCTTCGCAGCAATGGTGGAGAGGCTGATCGGCGAACGGGGCCAGGTGCAACAGGTGAAGTGGGGGGCAGATGCCGAAACACTACAGCGAATTTGGAAAAAAGCGAATTGAAAGCAAAGAATTCGTTCCTTTCTCAATTCGATGTAGTGCCAAACGATAACAAAACTTTAAGAAGGAGGAAGAAAATGCCAAACTTTATTTCGGACGAATGGATCAAGGCTGTTTGCCAGGAGCTCAACCAGAGCGAGGCCTACGCCCAGGCGGCCAAGAACTGGGAGGGCGATTTCTACTTCATCGTCGAGCCAGGGGGCGAGATAGAAGAGCAGGGCATCTTCTACATTGACCTCTGGCACGGAAAGTGCCGCGGGGCCAGGCTCATCGGCGACGAGAAGGAGGAGCAGCCGGTCTTCAGGATGAGTGCGTCGCTGAGCTCCTGGCGCAAGGTCATCGAGAAGAAGCTGGACCCCATCCAGGGGCTGATGACCCGTCAACTGAAGCTCAAGGGCAACATGGCCATGATCATGCGCAACGTTAAGGCCGCCCAGGAACTGGTCAACTGCTGCACGCTCGTCCCGACGGAGTTCCCAGGCGAGTAGGCACCTGTTAGGAGGAGAAAGATGTGGTTCTTCAATAGTCCGGAGATCGTCTTCGGCGAGGATGCCCTGGGCTATCTGGACGAGATCGAGGGCGTGCGAGCCCTCATCATCACTGACGAAAACATGGTGAGGCTGGGCTTTGTGGACAGGGTGATCGGCCACTTCGAGAAGGCGGGGATCGAGACGCGGGTCTTCGCTGAGGTGGAGCCTGATCCGTCGCTGGAGACAGTGAAGCGGGGAGCGCAGGTCGCGCTGGCCTACGAGCCTGATTGGATCGTCGGGCTGGGCGGTGGCTCGGCGATGGACGCCGCCAAGGCCGTGTGGGTGCTCTACGAGCGGCCCGACTTGGAGCCCGATGCGATCAGCCCCGCGGAGATGCTGGGCCTGCGCAAAAAAGCCCGCCTCATCGCCATTCCCACCACTTCGGGCACCGGGGCCGAGGTCACCTGGGCCGTCGTGCTCACCGATACCAAGGAGAGACGCAAGCTGGGCCTGGGCTCGCGGGAGAACGTGGCCGACATCGCCATCGTTGACCCCGCCTTCGTGGCCGATCTGCCCCCTCAGATCACCGCCGACACGGGCATGGATGCTCTAACCCATGCCATCGAAGGTTACACCTGCACCTGGCGCAACGACTTCTCCAATGGCCTGTGCCTCAAGGCCGTCCAGTTGGTCTTCGATTACCTGCCGCCTGCTTACGCAAAAGGCGACCGGGAGGCGCGAGAGAAGATGCACAACGCGGCCACCATCGCCGGGCTGGGTTTCGGCAACGCCCTGGCCGCCCTGGCTCACAGCATGGGCCATTCCCTGGGGGGCGTCTTCCACGTCCCCCACGGTCGAGCCGTGGGCCTCTTCTTACCCTACACTATCGAGTTCGTCGTCAGAGGCGGGGGGACGCGCTACGCGGAGATAGCCCGCTTCCTGGGGCTGGCGGCGGAGAGCGAAGAGGATGGAGCGGCGAGCCTGGTATCCGCCATCCGAGGTCTGCTCAAGATGTTGAGCCAGCCGACCACCATCGGGGAATTGGGCATCTCACCGGACGAGTTCGAGAGGGAGCTTCCGAAGCTGGTCGAGAACGCCGAGAACGACTCCTGCGCTGTCACCAGCCCCCGCATCCCCAGCACCGAGGAGTTTGAGAGGCTCTACCGCTACGCCTACGAGGGCAGGGTTGTTGATTTCTAGGGGGGATGAGACCGGGGCGGGGACGCTATATGCATTAAGCTAAGACGGCTACCTGTGGGAAAACGGTTGCTGGCCAGCCCCGCCGTGGCATAAAGTGCCACGGCTACGAAGCTGCCACCCCGTAAACGGGGTTCTTGAGCCCGATTCATCGGGCGGAAGCTCCGTAGCACGGCGACTTCATCGCCGTGCGGCCTCGGCAAGCGCAACATAATCCTTAACTTGATGCGTATGGGCGGGGACGCTCCTTCGTAGCAAGGAAGAAAGGAGAACGCTATGAACGGCTACATGAGCAAACTGCTGGTCGTGGACTTGACCAGCGGCAAGATCGAAGACGAACCCCTGAATGAAAACTACGCCCGCCAATTCATCGGCGGCAGCGGCCTGGCTGCCCGCTATCTTTATGACCTGCTGGATCCTGATCCTGACCTCGATCCGTTAAATCCTGCCAATCCGCTGTTCTTCATGGCCGGCCCGCTCACGGGCACCCGCGCCCCTTCCTGTGGCCGCTTCGTGATCTGCGCCCGCTCGCCCCTCACCGGCCTCTGGGGCGAGTCCAATTGCGGCGGCTTCTTCGGGCCGGAGATGCGCTTTGCCGGCTACGACGGCATCATCGTCAAGGGCCAGGCGTCAGAGCCGATCTACCTGCACATCGCCGATGGCAAGGCCAGCCTCCGAGACGCCAGTCGCTTCTGGGGCAAGGGTACCTACGAAACCCAGGAAGCCATCAAGGAAGAAGTGGGCGACGCTAAGACCAGAGTGGCCTGCATCGGCCCGGCGGGTGAGAACCTGGTGAAGTACGCGGCCATCATGAGCGATAAAGGGCGAGCAGCAGGCCGAACCGGCATGGGTACGGTCATGGGCTCCAAGAACCTCAAGGCTGTGGCCGTGCGCGGCAACGGACAAGTGCCTCTGGCCGAGGAGGCGCGTTTCAAGACCGTCGTCCGGGAGATGCTGAGCATCCTCAAGAATGATGCCCTCACCGAGGTGCTTCGGGTCACAGGAACGGCCGGAACTCTCGATTACCTCATGCTTTTGGGGAGCGTTCCCAACCGCTATTTTACCGAAGGGGAGTTTCCCGAGGCGTATGCCCTCAGCGGCTCGACCATGGCCGAGACCATCCTCACCGGCCGCTCCACCTGCTACGGCTGCCCCATCGCCTGCGGACGCAAGGTGGAGGTGAAAGAGGGTAGGTATAAGCTAAAGGAGACCAAGGGACCAGAGTACGAGACCGTTGCTGCTTTGGGCACTATGCTGCTCATTGACGACCTCCCAGCCGTCTCCTACCTGGGTCACCTCTGCGACGCCTATGGCCTGGACACCATCAGCACTGGCTCTACCATTGCCTTCGCCCATTATCTCTTCGAGGGCGGTGTAATCGGCCCCGCCGAGACGGGCGGCCTGGCTCTGCGATGGGGCGATCCGGACACAGTGGCCGATCTGATCGGGATGATCGCGCGAAGAGAGGGCTTTGGCGATGCCTTGGCCGAGGGCTCGCGACGGCTGGGTCAGCGGTATGGAGTGGAGGAGCAGGCCGTCCAGGTCAACGGTCTGGAGGTAGGTATGCACGATCCCCGTGCCTTTCCGGCCATGGCCCTGGTCTACGCCACCTCTCCCCTTGGGGGAAGCCACAATCAGGGTGATATGTATTGGGTAGAGAGCGGGCGATCGGTGGATGAGTTGGGGATTCCTATGACCGACCGTTTTCAGGCGGACGGCAAGGCCCAGATTGTGGCTCGCCATCAGGACTGGCGCAGCTTCTGCAATGCCCTCATCGTGTGCTACTTCTCCAATGCCCCTGTCCAGAGCTATGTTGACCTGCTGGCAGCAGCCACCGGCTGGGAAGTGACCCCTGACGACATATTGCTCGCGGGGGAGCGTATCTGGAACCTGAAGCGAGCTTTCAACAATCGCCTGGGGCTGACCCGCGCCGACGACAGGCTGCCCCAACTGCTCTTGCAGCCCCTCGCTGAGGGCGGTACTCAGGGCCACGTGCCCAACCTGGAACTGATGCTCAAGGAGTACTACGCGGTCAGGGGCTGGGATACGGAAACGGGCAAGCCAGGCCGGGAGAAGCTGGAGGAATTGGGGTTGGGGTGGGTGGCTTTGGAAATTAGAGATTAGAAATTAGAGGTTGGAACATCCAACATCCAACTTCCAGTGATAGATTTGAGACGTTCAGGTCAGCTCGATAATCATCGCCACCGCTCCCCCTCCCCCCAGACAGAGGGTGGCCAGGCCGGCCCTCAGGCCGCGATCCTTCAGGGCGTAGATGAGGGTGACTAATACGCGAGTGCCGCTGCAGCCAATGGGATGGCCCAGGGCGATGGCCCCGCCGTTGACGTTGACCTTGTCCCAGTCCCAGCCCAGCGCCTTGCCGTCGGCCACCATCTGGGCGGCGAAGGCCTCGTTGGCCTCGATGAGGTCGAGATCGTCCAGGCTGTAGCCGGTCTTCTCCAGCAGTTTGCGCGTGGCGAAGATGGGGGCGGTGAAAACCTCCAGCGGTTCCACAGCCGCCTGATCGTAGCCGATGATCCGCGCCAGCGGCTCTATCCCCAGCTCATCAGCCTTCCCCCGGCTCATCACCACCACCGCGGCCGCCCCATCGGTGATGCCCGGCGAGTTGCCAGCCGTCACCAGGCCGTCCTTTTGGAAAGCGGGCCTGAGCCTGGCCAGAGCCTCCAGCGAGGTATCACGGCGGGGGCACTCATCGGTATCGAAGATGATGGGCGGCCTCTTGCGCTGGGAAACCTCCACCGGCACGATCTCCTCCTCGAACTTCCCCGCATCAATGGCAGCGATGGCCTTTTTGTGGCTGTGGTGAGCGAACTCGTCCAGCTCCTGGCGGGTGAGGCCGTACTCTTTGGCGATCCACTCAGCCGAATTGCCCACGTGCTGGTTGGTGAAAGTGCACCACAGTCCGTCGTGGATCATCGCGTCCACGAGCTGGCCATTGCCCAGGCGGTAGCCAACGCGGGCCTTCGGTAAGATGTAAGGCCCCAGGTCCATGCTCTCCATCCCCCCGGCGACGAAAATCTCGCCGTCGCCAACCTGGATCATCGCCGCCGCCAGCATCACCGTCTTCAGGCCCGAACCGCAGATCTTGTTCACCGTCGTCGCCCCGACGAAGGGCGGGAGGCCGGCTTTGATGGCTGCCTGACGAGCAGGTGCCTGGCCTTGCCCGGCCTGCACCACATTGCCCATCAGCACCTCGGCGATGTCGGCTGGGTTGATGCCCGCCCGCTCCACCGCCGCCTTGATGGCCACCGCCCCCAGCTCTGAGGCAGGGACGTTGGACAGCGTACCCTGGAAGCGGCCGATGGGAGTGCGCGCTGCACTGACGATGACAACCTCGCGCTCGTTACTCATTTAGCTTTCCTCCTTTGGCCCTCACCCACCCCCGCCCTTCGGGCAGGGGGGAGGGAGAGGGCGGAATTTGGCTATCTCTTACGGACAATCAATTGGTAGAAAAGGCCCGCTCCCAACAAGCGCACGCCCCCGGCGATGAAGAGGGCGATTCTGATGTCCAGGAAGTTGGCCAGGGAAGTGCCCAACAGAGGGGCCAGGAAAGCGGCCACGTTGATCACGGTGGTGTTAAGGGCTACGTAGCTGGGGCGTCGCTCCTGCGGACAGACCTCCAGCAAGGTGTTGAAGAAGGACAGGTTAAACCCTGCTCCAAAGATGCCGGCGACGATGGATGGGAGGAGAAGGAGCTCGACCCTCGGCGAGAGGCCGGTGAGGACGGGGTAGAGCACCACGCCCAAGCTAGAGATAAGCAGCACCCGGCGGTTGCCCTTTCGGCTGGCTACTCTCCCCCAATAGAGATAGGTCACTATCGTAACCGCGTTCTGCACCATAGAGAGCAGGCCAATCCAGGTATCGGAAGCGCCCAGGTTCTTCACTCGATAGATGGCGTAGAGAGCTGAGGGCAGATAGAGGCCCCATTGGAGGACGAAAGCACTGGCGGAAAAGCGCACGAAATCGCGCTGGCTGGCTATCTGTTTCAAGGAGCGGCGCAGGCGAGTAACGAGTGGTGTCTTGTGCCGGGGCCGGAATTCGGCCACGCTGGCATCAGCTATCTGAATACGGCTCACGTAGTATAGGCTGACCAAAGAGGCAGCGAAGCCAGCGCCGAAGAGGAGCTGGTAGTTCAGAGGGAAGGGCAGAAGGTCGAGGAGCTTCCCGCTGATGAGCATAGTTACGGTGCTGATGATGGAGACGAGCACGTTGCGGGTGCTGACCACCTGAGCGCGCTTGCCAATGGGCACCACCTCCGCGATCAGCGATGTGAAGGCCACGCTGAGCGTAGCTGTGGGGAGAGTGATGAGAGCCACCAGGGCGACCAGGGCCTCTGGCCGATGGGTGCGAAGCACGAAGGGCATCAGCGCGACGAGCAGGTAGCCCACACGCTGCAGGAAGCCCGCCAGCACGATGATAGGCAGGCGGCGTCGTTGACGCTCGATGATCCGCGCCGATGGTATCAGCCAGAAGATGTTGATCAGCGCTGGCAGCGAGACCAGCAGTCCCACCAGGGTATTGGAGGCCCCCAGGCGGATGGCGAACACGCTGACGAAAGTGGACGTGATGCCGCTCAGGACGCCGAACCAGGTGACGTCCAGATACAGATTCCGGTTGTTCTGTTCCTCGACCGTCTCCCGCCGCCGAAACACCTGGCGCCAAAGGCGGCGAACGCTCCCCCAAAGAATCGAGGGAACGACCCTGACGCCCCTCACTCTGACAGGGAACATCGCCCAGGCCAGGCGATGTTTGAGACGGAAATAAGCTAAGCTGAACCTTGATCGCAATCTACCACTACTCCGCTTAGTCATCGGACTCTTCCCAGGCCGCCTTCAGTTTTCGATAAGTGTCGTCCATAAGCTCTGGAATAACGCGGGTGTGTGAAAAGACGGGCATGAAATTGGTATCCGCCCTCCAGCGAGGGACAACGTGAATGTGGACGTGCCCCTCGATCCCCGCCCCTGCCGCCTTGCCGATATTGATCCCCACGTTGAAACCATCCGGGTTTATAGCTCGACGCAACGCCTTGAGGCCCTTGCTCACCATGAGCATCATCTCGGTTAACACGTCTTCTTCCAACTGCTCTAGGCTTGGCACGTGCTGATAAGGGATGATCATCAAGTGGCCGTTGTTGTAGGGATAGAGATTGAGCATCACATAGCACTTCGCGCCCCGGTGGAGGATATAATTGGCCTGGTCATCGTCGTCGGCGATTTTATCGCAGAAAATGCATCCCTCGCCCTTCTCGCTCAGTATGTATTCCATACGCCACGGCGACCACAGCCTCTCCATAACTTGCCCTCTTTTCTCAGTCAGTAGTGGCAAAGAATAAGGCAGGACTCATCCTCCTGCCCTTTGCTTTCTCCACTATAGTTTACCAGAAATCGCCTTTCTAGTCAACATCGAAAATCCACCCCTCCCAGCCTCCCCCTGCGAGGGGGAGGAGTTTCTGATCCCCTGGAACGACTACGTCAGCAAGGCTTGACTTTGTTCCCTTTTCGTGGTAACTTTGACCCAGGAGGGGCAAAGCTGAACTTGAGCGAGTTATCAGTTGAAAGCATCAAAAGGGGATTAAAGACAGACCTCATCGGCCAGAGGATAGTGTACTCTTCCTCCCTCGGCTCGACCAATGAGCTGCTCAAGGGATTGGCCGCCCAGAGCGCGCCAGAAGGTACGCTGGTCATCGCCGACGAGCAGACGGCGGGGAAGGGGCGGCTGGGCAGGAAATGGTTGGCCCCGCCAGGCGCCAGCCTTCTCCTGTCCCTGCTCTTCCGCCCCGACTTCGCTCCCTGCCAGGCTCCGCGATTGACCATGCTCTGCTCCCTGGCCATCGCCGACGCCATCGAAGGGCTCACGGGCCTGCCAGCGGGTCTGAAGTGGCCCAACGACATTTTCATCCGTGGCAGGAAGGCGGGCGGCATCCTGACAGAATCGGGGACGATAGGTGGGCGACTCGACTACGTCGTCGTGGGGAT
>SDBU01009116.1_pt1 | contig 11174 bp, 10 predicted proteins | sample 2277071 | NCBI WGS metagenome assembly SDBU01 (sample SAMN10397929, study PRJNA504765) | marine sediment metagenome | isolation source: marine sediment core GS08_GC12, 126 cmbsf | place: Arctic Ocean: Gakkel Ridge, Loki's castle | collected 2008 | reverse complement strand
TGGGAATATCTGTGCCATAGAGTATTTTATAGGATTCTACATTATCAAAAAGATACTCAAGTACTTCCCAGTTATTTAGCATTGTTAAATCATAATAAATATTAGGAAAATCTCTTATTTTATCGAGATGTCCTACAATGTTTTTCAAAAAATAAGCTCTTCCAATGTGAGCAAGAACTATTTTTGTCCTTGGATAGCGTTCCGCCAATTTAATAATCTGTCTTTGATTTACTGGATCAGCTAGTCTTTCCTTTCTTGGAATGTGAAGCATAATAATAAGAGAAAATTTCTCGGCAATTTCCATTAATCTACCGGGAAGCATATCGTCTATTTCGACATCTTCAACTTTTTTATTAACATAGTTAAGATAAGGCTTAAACCCAAAAAAATTCTTCTCTTTTATTTCCTTGGCAACAATTTCCGGATTATCCTCAGGACGCAGAAGCCTTAAAGAAAAAAACTGCTTATGATCGGAGTATTTCGCAACATATTTATTATTTTTATGTATATCGTATTTTCTATCTGGCATGCCAAAACAAACAGTGTAGCAATCTCTCTTGGGGTAAATATCAACAAGATCCTTCTTTAATTCTTCAAAAGTATACTGGGCAATTTTATGACCAGCACAGGAAAATTTTTCATGTCCGGAAGGAATTGTCTCTTTAGGAAATATGTGAACATGGAAATCCAAAATTTTTGAAGGTAAGAAATCTTCCAATTCCTCTTTGAATATTCTGAGGTTTCTCTCGTGTTTAGTTGTTTCTTTCCACACAAGAATTTCCTTTCTTATCTCATTTATCTCATAAACAGCGTTTAAAAGTAACTTCTATTCACTTGAATTTCGTTACTCTTTTTTCCCAACAACGAATAAACCAAAGACATCCATCAGTGACCTATTATAGCAGAGATGTAAGAAACCACTTTTATATAATGCAAATCCACAATACCTCATAAAACAGTTCAAAGATAATTATGTATAAAAACTAAAGAAAGATTCTCTCATTACTAGAAACAGGACCCTGGGGGAGCTTTAGCCAAGCTGGTTTTATCGTCCATGTCTGAAGGCGTGCTTGCTCTGCCATTCGGTCACATGAATAGTCAAGTGAAAAGGCAAAATGCTCTCCAATATTATGGCGAATCCAGTCATCTATTTCAAGAGCTATGTCAGGATATCGTGGTGTTATTAAAGACTTCGTAAATCTCTTGTCCCCCACCGGGTGAACGTCGGGATTAAAAAGTACATCAGGAGAACGTGGCGTTTGTTCAACGCAAAGCTCCTCATACTTCTCGTAATGTGTCTGAGCTAAGTAACTGCGTGCCGCGAGTAGAGCAAACTGTCCCAAACCCACCCGTCTGCTAGACACCTGTATATTTGCTGGAAGGCGCTTCTCTGATAATACAAATTCCCTTACCTGTCGGCAAATCAAGATAAGCTCATTATGGGTAATAATATCCTTTTCTATCCCTATTATTGGTCGAGATTTAGGACCGAGGATATTTCTTCGAGGAACTTTAGACGGAAGATCTCTATGTTTCTCTTTATAAAGTAGTGACTCGGTAAATCCGCAGAGCAGCTCAGCTGGTGAAAACACAGAATGAAAAATAGGTTTTCCTGCTTGCTCAAGCTCCTGTGCATAAAACGTTAACGCATCCCGAGAGATATGAGAAGCCTGCGCAGAAAACAAGGAAGCTGCCTTTTTAATCCCGATTACCTCTACATCTTTATGATCCCTTAGGTGCTCGACTAAACGCCGAAAGTTAATCTTTGCTCGTTTTTCTTCTTCACGAGACTTAACAGCATAAAGCCATCCTAAATTTTGAGGTTTTCGCGTCACTCCATTTGCCATACAATAATATGATTGCCATCCTCGAGACATTACACGTACAGGATGGCAACCGAAAATTGTGAGATACTCAAATCCCCTCTCGGCACGATTTTCCAGAAAATTATCCAATATTCTTAGCTGGTTTTCAAATATTTCATTGCGGCTATAAATCATATCAAAGCCCTCGAAGTAAGAGTCTGAAAACTCAGTGGGAAAAGTCAAAGTTCCGGCATACCAAGTTGGCTGATCATAGTCTTTGATTTGGATGAATCCATACATATAGGGAAGTCCTCTTTCTCCGGCTACTGCAACGTGCTGCGGCGCAAAAAAGTCATCATGACGAGAGAATGCCACGGGTTCATGCCTAAACGCATCATGCAAATCCTTCTTCACGCAATCCTCATACTCACGCATAGCTTGGATTCCTTCATCCCATCCTTTGTTCTGGACAATTTCTGGAATAAGCGGATGATAATTGCCCTGCGTATGTGAAGCAATATCGTGAGCAGTCATTTTCTTGATAACATCAGCCCGGCCCCGTTCTTTGAGCAAACGCGCCTTTTCACCCGTAACACAGAAGGTACCACGTATTCCACAATCAGTCATAATCTCAGCAAGCCAACCTGCAATATCATCAATGTGGTATTCGGGTGGAAAGTAAACGTCTTCAACATCAAAAGATAAAACAGCATACATAATAACCTCCTGGTAATTTAAATATTTTTTATCCTTTACTTCCCGCTTTTAACTCTCGAAGAAATGTTAACGGATATAATTTTTTTAGGCATCTATTTAAGACAATTAAAGAGTTTTTTTACTTCTTGAAAGTATTCGATGACAGCAACAATATCAGCTCCGGAGCAAAGAAACCTAGCCCCCTTCTCAAGGAGAGAACATCCTTGTTCTTCTGTACCAAAAGGCATTCCCCACCACTTTCCATATTTTTGTGTTGCCTCCGCTACTCTCTTTATTGCATTCTCTATTTTTTTATGATTAAAATCAGGGAATACTCCATAACTCAAACTAAGATCAGCTGGTCCAATGAAAATTATGTCTATTCCTTCAACAGAGGCAATTTCCTCAATAGATTCAATTGCTTCCTTGTCTTCTATTTGAACTACCAGGAAGGTTTCTTGATTGGCATGTTGCATATACTCTACCGGATCAGCCATTAGATAATCACCATCAGGCCCGGCATTATCAAATCCTCTTCGGCCTTGAGGTGGATACTTAGCCCAACTGACTATTTGTCGAGCCTCCTCAGCACTCATACAATGTGGTATCATAAGACCGGTAGCTCCTGTCTCCAGTGGCTTCATAACCGAAGTGTAATTACCCTTTACTATACGAACCATAGCTTCCATTCCTGTAGCCCTACAGGCAAGGGTCATTTGAGAAAGTTCAGGCAATCCAAAGGGACGGTGCTCCATATCAAACCAGATGCAATCAAAACCAATTTTTCCCACCATCTCCACTAAAGAAGAGTAGGGGAATGCTCCTATACCAACAACGCTAACTACCTCATCTTTTTTCAGTTTTTTGAGAACCAGATTCTTCTTCACTTTGTCTCTCCTTTACCAGATAGTCCATCCTCCATCTACTACTAAATTATGCCCAGTTATATAGCTGCTAGCATCTGAGGCAAGAAATAGTGCTGCTCCTTTCATCTCCCAGGGTTTTCCAATGCGATGCATAGGGTTCTGGTGAGTGAGCTCCTTCTCAAACAAAGGAGTTTCTTGAATATACTTCTCTCTAGGAAAAGCCCCAGGGCTTATGGCATTCACTCTGATGTTATCCTTTGCAAAATAGCAAGCCATATAGCGGGTCATCTGAATAACTCCACCTTTACAAGCATGATAATTAACGGGACTAAAGTATTCATCCTTATCTCTATAAACCTCAAAGTGCGGAGCAATGAACCCATACATTGAAGCAATGTTTACAATACTCCCCTTTCCTATTTTTCTCATATGTGGGACACAGGCCTTAACCATACAAAAATAAGAGGTAAGTCCATTATGAAGAGCTGATTCAAACTCATCTACTGGCATATCCTCCAATTCTTTTCTTGCTTTAGCACTGTAAGCGTTATTAAAAAGGATATCCAGCCGACCAAATTTTGAGATTACCTCTTCTACCAGTTTAAAGATAGATTCCTCGCTGTTAACATCTAGCTTAAGACCGATAGCTCTTGTATGATTCTGACTAAGCTTTTTCGCTAATGCTTTGCAATTGTCTATATTTCTTGAGGCTATCACCACATTAGCTCCTGCTTCAGCTAAGGCCTCAGAAATAGCTGTCCCCAGATGTCCTGCTCCTCCAGTAACAACAGCTACTTTATCTTTTAGATTAAAGAGCTCCTCAATTGTTGGCATCTTTACCTCCTATACCATTCTCTTATCAAAGAGTGGCTTTGATTCCTTAGCTTTTAAATAGCCCTTAACACTTCCCTGCTCAATAGCTTTTTTTATAATGAATAGACCTCCCTCGGCCGCCTCAAGTATTTTGTCTATTTCTTTCTCTTTATGAGCAAAGCTAACCGGGAAATATCCTCCTGCAAATATTCCTCTTTTGGCAAGTTCCTGGCAGTAAAGTGTCTTTAACCCGTTCACAAATGATTTATCCTTATAATTAAAGACAATACTTGTCATGCAGGGCAATCCCTTTAATTCTGCCTTAATTCCAAGCTTTCGCACAATTTCCTTCCATCCTTTTATATATTCTTCACCCATTTTCCAGATATGCTCAATAACGTTCTCTCTTTTAATTTTCCTTATGCAGGCAAGTCCTGCAGCTATGGTGGAGTTATCATCCCAGAAAGTACTCGATATAAACATCTCTTTTGAAGCCTTCATTACATCACGATGGCCAACTACCGCTGTAAGAGGATATCCATTGGCAATATCCTTTCCAAAGACAGCCATATCTGGAGTAACACCATAAAACTCTTGCGCTCCCCCTAAAGCAAGACGAAATCCCGTATTTACTTCATCAAATATAAGAAGAGCTCCATGCTTATGAGCAAGTTCCTTTACTCCTTCAAGAAAGCCCTTTTTGGGCAAACTGGCTTTTGAGGGCTCCATTATAACGCAAGCTACTTCTTTCTTGTTTTTCTCCATTACTTCTTTTAAAGAAGAAAGACTATTATACTCAAAAGGGATAGCTGTGCCACTTAGAGACTTAGGAACTCCTCTTGTAGGCACATCAGGAAGAAGATGCCTATTCAAAGCATCCGGTGATTCTAAGTTTGCCGCTATATACCAGTCATGCCAGCCATGATATCCACAAAAGACAACTTTATCCCGATCGGTAAAACCCCGGGCAATTCTTATCGCTACGGCATCGGCTTCTCCACCCGACTTTCCGAAACGGACCATCTCAGCACAGGGGATTGCCCTAATAATTTCCTCAGCAAGTTCAATCTCTATGGGGTGAAGAATGCTGAAGATAGTACTTTTTTTTATCTGCCCTATCGCCGCTTTGTCTATATCTGGGTCGCAATAACCGAGAATCACTGCATCCACAGACATTACCATATCAACATATTCGTTCCCATCAATATCCCAGAAATAAGCCCCTTTTGCTCTTTCGGCAAATATTGGAGATACTCCATAAGCGAATTGGCCTGGACGACGGCTTAAAAGCTGCGTCCCCCCAGGGATCAACCTCTCAGCTTTCTTAAACATCTCCAGGGATTTTATTACTGATAATTCTTTTTGCGCTCTTTTTTCCATCGCTTTCCCTCCCCTAAAAAAGATTGATTTCACAGCTCAACAACTCAACGCTTGCAATTTCCATGCTTCATCGCTACCTTCATTATTTCTTTTGCATCCATAGGCAAATTTTCCATCATCTTACTCAATATAAATTCCATCACTTCATAATCCACACTCCATTCAACGAAGTGCACCTTTTCTGACTCTCTCTCGCCCTTAATTACTTTTTCAAATTGTTGGAAATTAGGTACGGGGCTTTTTAAATAAAAAGACATTTTCCCCTTCCCTATAATATAGCGGATTTAATCTTAGGGATTCCTCAAGATCTTTACAAATACTTCTTTGGTTCTGACCTATTGGCCTGTTTTTGCTGCCTCAACAATAGCTTTTAAGTTTTGCAAAGGCGTTTGTAGGGGGATACAACACTCAGGTGCAATAATATTAACCCCTGCCTCTATACTATATCTCGCCTGGGTATAGACATCCTCAGGTTTACCACGATATAAAGTTGTGTTACTGATATTTCCAATAAGGGACATCTTCCCATCGACAACTTTTACAGCTTCTCGGGCGTCAACTTGCCACTCAAAGTGATAGGCGTCAAAACCGACTTCTACGAAATAAGGCAGACGATCAGCGCAGTTTCCGCAAATGTGTAAAATAATGGGTGCTCCTATTCGTTGAATAATTTCTTGATGAACGGGTGTTAAGAAATCTCGATATGTCTCAGATCTTACAAGATCTCCTGTAGCATGATCAGCTAAGGTAATAGCATCTGCTCCAGCCTGTACTTGAGCCTTACCAAAGAGAATAGAAACTTCTTTTAAAACTTCTAAGAAACGACGAACTTTATCTGGGTCTAAAATAATCCAAGTCAAAAACTCCTCTGTTCCCACCAAATGATAAGCGATAGTCCAAGGTCCCATTACTTTACCCAGGACAGCTACGTGATCACCATAATTTTTTCGAAGGATAGAAATAGCCTCTAAAACAACCTTAAGGGAACGTTTCTCTAAAATATTTTTAGGAATAACTATATCATTAACTTCCTTAACGGGATGTGTTTTAGCTTCTGGCATTATACTATCACTTCCCCAATCAACTTCACAACCAAGTGCTGCCGCTTCCTGCTGGACACTAAATTCCGGCATTATGGTATCATAATCTAAAATCTCATAACCAGCAGCAGCAAGTTCTGCCATTAACCCGGCATCAAGATGCGCTTCAGGAAAATATACATCCAGTTTCTCCATAAGTTCCATACACACGATAGACGTTGGGTTGCCTACCGAAACACGATGTTGCTCTTTACGTCCACCGAAAAGATCAGCCAAAAACCTACGTTTTGGTGACAACCAGCTTTTTATTTTCACTCAGTGCTCCTCCGCTAATGAAAAAACTCCTTCGTCTTCTCAATAGAAAAATCGGAAGATTTAATCAAATCGACGGTACTCTTTTCCTGTTTCAATAATTCTTGGGCCGTTTCAGGTAGCTTATCCGCACACTCCCATGGAATTTTAAGTACCCCATTCTCATCTCCATGAATTAAATCCTTCGTCTGGATCTCTACTCCACTAATATTAACCGGTACATTAATCTCTTTGATAGAAAAAGCCCCGTGTGAAGGGACGGTGCCACAGGCGAATACATGAAATCCCATTTTTCTAATGTTTTCTAAATCTCTAACACCTCCGTCAGTTACCAAACCTACAGCGCCCATTTGCTTGGCTAGCGCAGTCATAAGATCTCCAAAAACACAACTATGTCCTGGTCTAGATCCCACTGTTTTAATGACGAGTACCACCGGTTTAGGAGTTTCCTTTATAGCCTGCAGCATTTCTGGTAAATCAAGCCTTTTTTGTTTCCCCATAGTAGTAGTATCCACTCTCAACGTCAGAGCATGACCTACCATAGCTCCAAGTTCCGGAAAATAACACCGGATTTCTATTCCCATAAAGCCTTCGTTGACAGGTCGAAGACAAAATCGCTCAATGGCATCAGAAACAGTTGGCGTACTGATATTTCTAAGTTTACGGATTTGCTTATCCGAAAGTTGCTTTTTCAAGAAACTCTCCTTATGAATGGAAACACAAATTTAGAGGGGGATAGTTTTGGAATTAACGAAGGCATCCCTTACCTACCAAGCAAAATAGACAATCCACACAACCTCCCTTACTATCCTCGTACTTGGAGAGAAGCACGGAGTTCTGGATTATCCAAAACTTCTAAATTAACAATGTATTTAGGTTTTTCCCCTCGCAGTACACAGGCAACCTGGTTAGCAGCTGTTCTTTGTAGGTCAAGTAATGACTCCACAGAGCAGAATGCTGTATGCGGAGTTAATACAATATTTTCTTGACTTAAAAGGGCATCATTTATATCTGGTGGCTCTTTTGAAAGGACATCTAAACCTGCTCCTCCAATCCAATTTTCCCTCACCGCTCTAGCCAGTGCCTCAGTATCGATCACTCCCCCTCGAGATGTATTGATCACATACGCTGTATTTTTCATCTTTCTAAATGCTTCTTCACCAAGCAATTTATGTGTCGATTTAGTTAAAGGAACGTGAACAGATATAAAGTCGGCGCTACTGAGTAGTTTGTCAAAAGAGGTCAAAACCACACCATATTTTCTGACATCTTTCTCACAGACATAGGGATCAAAGACAATCACATGTAGTCCAAATACCTTTGCTTTTGGAACTACGGCTCGAGCAATCTTTCCAAAGCCAATCAATCCTAATATTCCCCCCCGGAGACGAAACATCTTGTTCCCTGCCTGCAGATCCCAGCGTCCTTTTTTAATAGCTCTGTCATAAAATGAAATTTTCCTAGCACAACTAAGAAGTAGTGCCATGGCATGATCTGAAACTTCCTCCACACAATAAGAAGGGACATTAGTTACAATAATCCCGGCCCGCGTGGCTTCTTCAACAGCAATATTATCTACCCCAATGCCATAACGTCCGATCACCTTGCATCGTTTCGCTACGTTAATAACCTCTGCCGTTACATTGCTCCAACAGGTTAAAATTCCATCAACCTCTTTCGCTAGCTCCACCAATTTTTCTTCTTGGCCAGAAGGAGCAATTACGAGATCCGCTCCAACTTTGGAGAGTATCTCTCTTTCGGGTTCGAGATTCTCCCAAGCATAGTCGGTAACAAGAACACTCCTACGTTCATTCATAGTCACTGCTCCTAAAAAATGTGCAGCACTGGGAGATTTTGACAGTAACTTTCAGGATTTTGATTCCTCCCTCTTTAAGCTAGCCAGTTCTGATTTTCCTCTCTATGAGGCAAAGCTTTATCTGAATACCCGAAAAGTAAGAACTTAAATTACTTAAGTCTTTTTATCTATTACCCACATTCTTCCATCTTTCTCAACAAACTTTATATTTTCATCCCAGCCTTCAGCAGGGCCTAACCAGGTTCTAACTCCATCAAAGCCATATTTTCGTGCCGCTTTTTCCATAACCTCGTATCCCAACCATGGATTTTTCAATACCTCCATAAACTTGACTCCCATTGATGATGCAGCATCATCAAGCCATATAGCTAGAAGTACAAGAACTCTATCTGGCTGTCCTAGTTCCATAGCTACTATTACTCTTTCTTTTGCCTTCATCGTCAAACTACTCGCTCCTTATTTTACTTTTTTGAGAAGATGTATCGCATTATTGTAGAAAATATCTTCCACCTGGTTTTTGTCTAATCCAACATCATAGACGGCTCGATGTAATGCCCGTAACTGTTCATATAATACAACGGTCATCTGAGAATCACAATGAGAAAGATCGAAGGAGTGATTGCCTTCATGAAGTAAAGCCCAAGCATATCCAAAGGTAATATATTTGCCTCTATCTGCACCTGCAGGCATATTATCGCTACCGTATAATATTCGCCTTAAGGGACCTTTTCTTAGAAGAATCTCAAAGACACTACTTTCACAAACCGCAGATATATCATACCAGATGTTAGGAATATCCCGGATTTGCTCGATTGTTTTCTCTATAAAACAAGGGTTAAAACTACGGGCACAGTGCGCTAAAACCCATTGGGTATTTGGGTATCGTTTTGTTAGACGGATAATTTCCCTGATATTATCTGGATCAGCAATCCCTTTACGCTTACCCAAATGTAATGTAATCAAAAGATGCTTTTCATCTGCAATCTCAATGAGAGGCTCCGGCAGCATATCAGTAATGCTGCATTCCACTGTGTCCCCTGTAATAGAGTAGGAACGATACGGCTTAAGGCCAACAAAACCATACTTATCTATCATCATGGCTACTTCTTCTGGCTGCATTTGCGGATGGACTACCATTGAAGGAACTGAAAGTAAATCCTTGGATGCTTCCTCAGCCACAAAGACATTCATACGCTCAAAATTAGCACCGTGCATAAACGGCCAACCCATTAAAAGATAGTGAATTTCTCGATTGGGCAAAAACAGATTATCCCATTCTCTGAGAAGAGAAAGATCCATCTTAAATTTCATTTTCTCCACGCAGGATGGATGTTTTGGTAAATCATCGGAATTGAGACAGTGTTCCGCTTTAACGATATGACTATGTGCATCAAAGAGACGTTTTGGCACAAATGCTTCCAGCTCTTCCTCCCAGATTCGTCGGTCAATATCTAACATTCTTACCTGTGATACCATTTTCTACCTCCCCTGCAATCTCTCATATTTGTTTTTCATATTCACCATAAAACTCTTGACAGTACCGCAACATGAGTATTGTCAAAAGTTTTTTAGTGATTTTGTTCTAAACCCTTTATTATCAAGTGTTGTGGTGAAAGTGACTTGCCTCCCCCCTACTTGTTGCAGTAGGATTTGGGAATCCACCAAAAAAGGAGACAAGTCAAGTGAAAAAAACTGCTCGTTTTGTTATCTGGATCTGCTCTAAGTTTACCCGTGAAGAAATAGAAGAGATTATTCAAGGTCTTTTAGATGTTTTAGCTAATCGCAATCCTGAGGTTAAACCTAAAGATGATTTCAAAGAAAAGCATCCTCATTACCGCAACTTCTTTGTTGATGCAAACCCACCCCTTAAAACTCCTTTTAAAACTAGGCCAAAGTTAGACTGGAGGAAACTTTTATCTACTTATAAGGAAAAGAGAGGTCATCCTCTTAAACCTGTTGCTACCAGGAATCCTAAAACTAAAGTACCTAAAGGTTCTATCTGCAGGATTTGTGGTGCTCCTTGCCAGTACCTTTACTTTAACGATGGTAAAAAACGCACCCAGCTTAAGTGTAAGGTCTGCTCTTCTTTATCACAAGTACATCCTCGTCAGCGCAGTAGAGCTAAATACTTTTGCCCTCATTGCAGTTATTCGCTCTATCTTTGGAAAGAGCGAAGAGATGTCTCTATTTATAAATGTGACAATGATAGATGCCCCTCTTTTTTAAAGAACAAAGCTAAGCTTAATTTTAGAGAAAGGATTTTAGCAAAGATCAAACCCTCTCAGTTTAAACTCAGATATCAGTATAGAGAATATCATTTCACCGAAGAGGAGCTGAAGCATTCTGCCCCTGAGGAAGAGGATTCTTCCTCTCTTTTTAAAATCTATAACTCTCTTAATACTTTATGTCTTGCTCTCACCTTTCACATATCTTTAGGTATCTCTGC
>SDBU01009115.1_pt1 | contig 11176 bp, 5 predicted proteins | sample 2277071 | NCBI WGS metagenome assembly SDBU01 (sample SAMN10397929, study PRJNA504765) | marine sediment metagenome | isolation source: marine sediment core GS08_GC12, 126 cmbsf | place: Arctic Ocean: Gakkel Ridge, Loki's castle | collected 2008 | reverse complement strand
TTTTGCACCCAAAATGGTATGTTTAAGACCAAAAAACGGCTGTTTTTAAAGCTCTTTTTACAATTTTTCAGATACTTAGCGTGGCCCGACCCCAAATCGTCTGCTGGAAGTTCATATCAACTGCAGCGGGTTGGTGGGAATATTCTGGGGATGCTCAATTGATGGGAAGGGTTGGGGTTTGATCTGGTTAAAAGGAGTTTTTGCTGGATCAGATCCTGACTCCATTGAATGATCCCGTATACCCAACTGGTGCATCATACAAACGCTCGCCTCGCTTCTGCATATTACCCTTTACAACCTCTTATCTATGTGTTATTGCAAAACATATCGTTATTATTGAAATTTACCTTCTTTTACTGATTATTGTCACACATTAAAGGGCGGGACAAATCTTGAAATGTGAAAAAAGCTTACTATTCACTGTTTCACGATTCGACCCCCACTAATCAAACTGTGCCCAATCTATCCTAAAAATGGTGCATAGCACACAATTTTATAGAGAAAAATATGGCGAAGAAAAGAAAAAAGAAAAGAATTAAAATCTCGCCTCTGAGGTTATTAGCACAATCACAAGTTGATTTTATTAAACTGAAAAACAAGTGTAGAGCTTTATGGTTCACTAAAGACAAATTGCATCAATCCCAATATAAAGGTATCATTTCTTGGTTACATCAAAACCCCTCTATCAAGAATAATCTGTTTAGTCACCCCTTTCCTAAATCAATTAACCAGTTAAAAATAAAGAACCTTTCTTCCCCAGTTAGCCTGGAAAAAGAATTTATTTGGGGATGGATGTATCTGCTAAATTATTCTGACGAGATCTCTTCTTTCTTATCAAAGGCGCAGGAATTTGAAAAAACCATTCTTTTGAGCGATTATGACAGGGGAAAATCTATTTTAGACGAAATTGAAAGAAATTTTGGATTTTCCTTCTGGTTTGTTAAAAATCGTCTATCCTTACTTCAAACGTCAGAGGGCCTTGAAGCACAGAAACTTTTTGCAAATGATATAAAGCAGGAAGCAAATAATGTTATTGTATCAGCTATTATACATTATATTAGCTACAGAATAGAAGCAACCGTTACTACAAATAAATTTGAAGAGCAGTTTGAAGATACTTTTTCACAATTAGATTTTCCTGAAAAATTTATGAGTTACTTTAAGTATCATGCCTTACCTGAATTTTTCCCAGCCACATCTGATATACATGGGATATTAGGCTTCGAGGCATCCGGAAGCGCGATTGATTATTATTTTGCTCTTTTGAAAATGCTTACCCTAATAATAGCTACAAGCAACAGCTTCCAAGAACAAAAGGCTTTTTTACCTCCCTTGGATTTTTGCAGGGCAATCAAAGACCCTCGCATCAATATTTTTTTAAAGTTAGCAAAAAAAGAAGAACCACGTAGGAAATATGCTTCTATTGCAAGCATAGATGCATTTGAGATGGAATTGAAGCAAAATTATGGTAGTGCTTTTGATATCGCCAGTAAAGTTTTAAATGATCAAGCAAATGATTACAGTTCCATTGAAACTGCTGCTCGTTCGCTAACTATGATAGATAATCCTGTGGATAAATTTGAAGATCAATTGCTTTGGAACATAATATCAAAAATGAAATCCGTTATTCAAAAAGATAATGAATTTGAAAATGCGGTTATGGAGTTAAGTAAAATATCATGGGATTTCATTACTCATCCTTGGGCTGTTTGCTTGCTTTCTTTTATTAAGAAAGAATCTTCAGATCAGCCTTTAGAACTTAGAGATGGATTTGTTACGTACGCTTCTCTTTTTGATTATTCCCCTCACCCTTCTCGGATCATGTATTTTAGAAACCAAGGCCTCAGAACATCATATGCTTCTTTAATTGACCCAGATTACTTGAGTAATACAATTGACCAATACCGAACCATATGCGTTGAGGGCGTCGATTTTTGCAAACTTGAAACCATAGCTTCAGAGGAACGCTCTCTTTTAATAGCTGAGAACATGTACCAAGATGGTCGATATAGAGAATGTTTGGAATCTTCAAAAGAGCTAATTGAATCTTCTCAAAATTTATATCGTATGAGAGCAGTGAGGTTATATGCCAACTGTCTATTGGAGTTGAACTTGATTGGTGAATCAATAAGTTTTATCGTTGGCAATTATATAAATGGTCGCAATTTAAGTAAAATTTTGCCTATTAAAAAAGCTGTAGAAAAAATTGGACCCGAAGAGCGAAAGTCATTTTGTCATGACATAGATCTTCCCATACTATATGATATTTTTGTGAGAAGCGAGGCACGCAAATACGATCATATTAGAGCTTATTCTTATGAAGATTTTCTTATATCTCATAATATTGATCGTCCTTCAGGATTAGAGCCAATATTGAAACATTTCGACTTAAGTAGCTTGGTTTACTTTCTTAGATTTGTTTGCATCGAACAGGTTATGGACAATTCAATATCTTTTGAATCATCAGAAGAAATAGCACAGGAACGCGTAAACGTATGTCGACTACTTCTAAACCTTGATAGTAAAAATTCTGAAATATACCAATCAGAGATTAAGAATATTTTACGCCGCCTTAAAATTAAGAAAAAAATACGAGAAATTGAAAAAAGCAAAATATATATAGATATAGAAAGCTTGTGGGAGCTTGCCAAAAAAAGTCATAAAGAAAATTTTAATCGCTATATATCTTTCTTGCAAGACGGTCTTGACAATATTGATCTAACTCTAAGGGAATCAGCCAAAAAGACAGCAGATGAAGGAGATATTGAAGGGCTTCTTTCCCTTGCATTACCAAATAATGAGATTAATAACTTATTTGAAAGAATGGTGGTCGACTGTAGGGATCAATTTGTCTCAAGCACTGAGCATGGCCTGGACGGCTATTTAAGTGTTAGAATAAGGCATGGTACCCTTTATAGTCATCTTAGAAGTCCGTTTGAGCTTCACAAGTTAATAACACAAAAGACGCACAGTAGTGGTAATTACAAAACTAATGTATACTGGCTAAATAAACTAAACTTAGCTGGTACAGATCAAGAAAAAATTTTTCAGGAATACTTTGATAACTTTTCAGCAAAAGTAGATTCGCTAGTAGATAAAATTAATAATGATTGGGTTCAAATTAAATTAAATAGGGAAGAGAGGGGATTATTTGATTTTACATTAATTAAATCACAGGTTGCTTATCTTGCATCGCTTATTAATGAAAATACAACATTTGAAGAATTTTTGGACGTTGTATTCAGATTTTTCTATGAGCAGTTGGAAATTTCTCTCAAAAACATTCGTAAGAGTTTACAATCGACAGCAAAAACTGAAGCTAACAATATTTTGACACAGTTACAAACCGACATTGATAAACTTAGTCTTTTTATTGATATAGGTGATCTTTCCGCTTCTATTAGCAAAGGGAGGACTGAAATACAATTTGCTATCGATAGAGTTACGGAATGGTTTAGATTTTTTCAATCAATAGAAAAAGAGCCTTTTTCTATTGAGGATGCGATAAGTATTGCTGAGGAGAGTGTTAGGATTTCTTGCACAGAATTTAACTTAAATCTTTTTATTTCTGATGAAATGAAAAACTTTAAAATTCTTGGCAATTTGCCAAGCTTTGTCGATATGTTATTTATTATTTTCGAAAATATTGTTAAGCATTCAAATTTAGAAAAAAATCCTGAAGCTGATGTTTCTGTTATTTATAATGAAAACATAATAATTAAAGTTGTTAATAAGGTAGGTGAAGAAGTAGTAAACCAAGAAAATATGAAAAAAATAGATGAAATAAAACTAGCAATATCAGAAAGAAAATATGGTGAAGCCATCAGAAAAGAAGGGGGTACCGGATTTCAGAAGCTTCAAAAATTATTTTCTTATGATTTTAAGTTGAGTGGGGTTAAAAGCAACCCTAAGCTGGACTTTGGATTTATTGAAGAAGATAAATTTTATGTTGAAATCGGGATTCCATTCAAAGAACTTAAATAAAGGATACAAGCAAAATGAAAATACTAATTATTGAAGATGATGAAATTAAGAGAGAGCAATTGATAAGTTTCATTGAAGAATCATTTCCCAAAATGCATATAATTGCTGTGAATTCAGTTCAAGGTGCTTTAAAGAAAATAACCTCTGGTCAATATGATCTTATTATACTCGACATGACGTTACCGACTTTCGATTATGGAGGAGATGAAGATGGCGGAAGAATACGTGCCTATGGCGGTAGAGACATCCTTAGACAAATGGACCGCCATAATATCGCTACTTCTGTTATTATGGTTACACAGTTCGACCGATTCGGAAAGGGTGATGAATCCCTTACTTTAGAAGAGCTTGACCTTGAGCTACAAGCTGAGCATCAGGAAAACTACAAAGGTTCTGTTTATTATAACCCCGCATATGACGACTGGAAATCAAGTTTGCGTGATTTAATTTCAAAATATGCGAATGGAGAATGAAAATAATGATAAAGATACTTATTGTAGAGGATGATGGAGATAAATTACAAAAAATCGCTAATGCAATTTCTAGCGTTGACGGTATTAATATTAATAATATTAAACATGTTGCAGATTCTCATGGAGCAATAAAATTACTAAGGGAAATTTCTTTTGATTTGCTGGTCCTTGATATTGCAATCCCACCGCGAATCGATAGAAAAGTTAAGGCACACGGCGGTCTTGAGCTTTTACGAGAGATAATCCAACGTGATATATATAAAGTTCCAACTCACATTATTGGGATTACAAAATATCCTGATATTTTTGAGCAAGTAGAAAGTGAGTTTAGAAGAGATCTGTTGTCAATATTATTTTATGATCAGACTTCCGATGAAATTCTGACTCAAGTCAGGTCAAAAGTTGGAATAATTGTATGCTCTAAAATTAGAGCATTTTCTGTACCTAAAGAATATGGCTCTCATCTATCCATTATCTGTGCACTAAAAAGACCTGAGCTTCAATCTCTTTTAAAAAATGGTTGGAGTTGGGAAGAAATCAATTTTCCTGATGGTGAAATAATTTACTATCAAGCAAAACTTGAAGACTCAGAGCGTGTTAGGATAATTCACGCTGCATCTAGTCCAAAAGCAGGAATGACAGCTACCGCAATTCTTGCATCAAAAATGATTTCAATTTTTAGGCCAAAATATCTGGCTATGTGCGGGATTGCTGCAGGTTATCCCGATACGACTAGAATCGGCGATGTAATTGTTGCGGATCCGGTATGGGATTGGGGTTGTGGAAAATGGGTTATGGACAATGATTATTTAAAGTTATTGAAAGAGCCACATCAGCTACCCCTTGATGTTGGAATTAGAAATAAGTTTAACAAAATGGCATCAAATGAAGATTTGCTATTCAAAATACGTAATTCTTATGGCGGAAACTCACCAGAATATGATTTGTCCATTAAGGTTGGCCCACTGGCTTCTGGTACAGCAGTATTAGCTGATGGAAAGATTCGTGAACAAATAAGAGAGCAACACAGAAAGATTTTAGGTATTGAAATGGAGGCCTATGCAATATATGCCGCTGCAAATGAGGCAATGAATCCAAAACCTATTGCGTTTTGTGCAAAATCTGTTGTTGATTTTGCTGACCCCAATAAAGAAGACAAGTTTCAGAGATATAGCGCCTATACAAGTGCGCAAGTTTTAACACATTTTGTTGAGAGCTATTTATAGCAAACTCTATTTAACAATTAGGATTTAAATGGTAGCTAAGCACTCCGCTGATCTATTTCCATAGAATCCTGCCGGGCAAATACCTGGCTGCATGGCCAGTTTTCATTGTAGCAGACAACCCTTTGTAACTTTTAAGTGCTCAGGGAAGTTACGTGAGAGGGTTAACGGGATTTGACAAGCGTAAGCTCTAAATTATGGAGCCGCGTTTAGCAACGAAATTTATATATTATATCTGAGTGGTCCCCTATTTTTTTGGATGGATTTATTTCAATTTAAATAAATTTGTAATACCGAATTTTGATTGCCCCACACCAATAAATGCATCTTCAGCATAAAATAATACAGAATGGGGACCAAGTTCTCCCGCTTCTGCTTCTTTTCTATAATAATACAAGTTCAATATAAACAGTGCAGCTATTGAAGTTATAGCATGTATTAATTTAGCAGCCTCCTTATGTTTTGTAATATCATGTTTAATTCGATTATATGCTTTCCAAAAATCAGGACGAATATTTTCCTGCCAGTTATCAAATGGAACAATTTCTAACCCATATCTTGGCACTTCCACTTTCATATAAGCAATATGCGGAATATGTTTATTCAAAGTTTCACGGTAAAATGTAATGTTTATGTTTTTCTTTCTTTTACTAAAATTAGAACACAATTTGTGACATAATTTGTCTACTTCGGAACATGCTAAAAGAATCAATCTTGCGTTTTCTATAGAATATGAATCGTAATTATCTTGAGCAAATTCAATGAATCTTGAAACTTCAAGAAGGTCTGCCTCAAGGACTAAAAAATAGTTCCAATGGGAAAATTTAGCTTTGCTTTTTACAGTCATGAATAAGTACCTCCTAAAAATAAACTTGAACTAATCACCCTATGGAGACAACGGAGCTCCAGACGACTGTCCATCTGAAAACAAATGCGCTGTCATACCCTCAAACCACTTACCTTTAAACGTTTCATTTATTTCCGGCGCAGATAGTTTCTTGTATAGATCAATCTTGGTATGAACAAAATCGAGCAACAGATCATCGACAACCTTATCAAATTTCATGCGGATATTTTCGAGGGTATTATGTTCATTCATAACCGCTTGTAGTTCTTCGTTCTCATCAAGCTTAACCTTTATGTTTTCAATATCCACAACGTCTTCTTCAGTTATACCGGCGCCGTGGGTTTCGTTTAAAATCTCTATAATATTTGACAGAAGATCTTTCTCATCCTCCGGACGTTTCGGTTTTCCATGGGTAATACCCGGTGTTTCACCATTCTCTTTTTTTAACCGGATATATCCCTTATACGTTTCTTGAATTCTAAACGAATCCAAATCAACCGCATCCACTACCTCATAGGGAAGACGTTGTTTACTTTTGGGTAATTTCCGGTTTAAGTTTTTAGCGAACACATACAGCTGTTCAAGCTCCACATCCTGGAATGTTATCAACTGGGATATGAACCCGTATAACCGGATAAAAGATTGAAGGATGGATCTGAAGTCTTCTCTTTCGTCTTCAGACTTTTGACTCCAGACGTATACAACCTTATCCAGGATCGGTTGCATCTTTTCGGGTTTTTCATCAGGGTTAAAAAATATCTTTGAAAAATCTATTACATCATCCTGGGTGTAAATATGGAACTGATCAAGCTCGGTCTGTAAACTGTAAAGTTTATTGGGATCGGTTTCTTCTTCAAGGAAGGTGGTCTGATAATACGGTTGAAAAGCTTCCCGTATTTCTTCCGATTCGTTAACAAAGTCCAGAATAAAAGTCCCGGATTTACCCCTCTTAGTTCTGTTTAACCTGCTGAGTGCTTGAACCGCATGAACGCCTCCAAGCTTTTTGTCGACATACATGGTGTGGAGAAAGGGTTCATCAAAACCGGTCTGGAATTTATCAGCGACAACCAGGATTCTATATCCCGGGGTTTTAAATGCATCAGGTATGCTCACCTTTGGTCCAAGTTTATTCAAACTGGTTTCGGTGTCTTCTTCCAGAGAATCAGGATCTTTAACGGTTCCGGAAAATGCGACTAAAGGTTTAAACGGTAGGGTCATTTCTGACATTAATTTTTTGAACATCAGATAAAATCTTACGCAGTGCAAACGTGACCGTGTTATGACCATCGCACGTCCCCGACCCTGAATAGCGTTGACCGGTTTATCAAGAAAATGTTCCAACATAATCCGGGTTTTTATTTCAATCGCATGGGGTTGAAGATCCACATAGGATGTCAGGAGTCGGATCGCTTTTTTCTTTTCGTATTCATCATCAGTGTCAATTGTTTTGGTCAGTTTGAAATATCGTTGAAAGGTTGTGTAGTTTTCCAATACGTCCAGGATAAAACCTTCCTCAATCGCCTGTCGCATCGAGTAAATATGGAAAGCGACAAAATTGTCAGAATCGTCTTTATGACCGAAAAGTTCCAGGGTTTTATTTTTGGGAGTGGCGGTAAATGCGAAATATGAAATGTGTGGTTGGCGTCCCCTGGTCTGGATTTCCTTTATGATTTCATCTTCAAGGTCAAATTCAACCTTATCTTCTTTTTCAGCGTCCTCAAGGTTAACGGATAATGTTTTTTTCAAGTGTTTCGCTGATTCACCGGATTGACTGGAGTGCGCTTCATCGATAATCACCGCAAAAGATTTTCCCTTCAAACCGGTCATACTTTTAGAGATAACAGGAAATTTCTGGAGGGTCGTAATTATTATATCTTTTCCGGTTTCAAGCGCTTGTTTCAACTGAGCGGAGTTCATATCAATGGGATTAACAACGCCGGTTGTCTGTTCGAACTGTTTAATCGTATCCTGCAGCTGCTTATCCAGGATCTTACGGTCGGTGACAACGATGATAGAATCAAACAATCGATCTGTATCTTTTTCCTTCTGATAAAAACTTGCTAACTGATGCGCCAGCCACGCAATCGAATTTGATTTCCCAGATCCAGCTGAATGTTGGACAAGATAACTTTCGCCGATTCCATCCTCTCGAACCTCACCAAGTATTTTCCTGACTGAATCCAGCTGATGAAACCTGGGGAATATGGATACGTCATACTCCCGCTCCACCAGACCTTTATGTTTGTCGTAATATTTTTCGGTGTTCCTTTGAATGTGAAGATAATTATTGATCAAATCCAGAAGGGTATCCGGTTGAAGGATATCCTCCCACAGATACGCGGTTTTATGTCCTTCTGGATTGACAGGATTTTCGGTATCTAAATTAAAAGGTAAGAATCTGGTGCCCCCCCCTTGCAACCTGGTGGTCATAAAAACCTTTTCGTTTCCCACTGCGAAATGCACCAGACAGCGTTTGAAATGAAACAGAGGTTCTTTCGGGTCACGGTCGTTTTTATATTGTTTTTTAGCTTGTTCAACAAACTGACCGGTCAGGGAATTTTTTAGCTCTGAAGTTATGATGGGTATACCGTTTAAAAAGATTGTCATATCTAAGGAGTTTTCATTTTTCTTGCTATATTTTAACTGTCTGACAATCGAGAATCTGTTCTTACCATAAAGGATCTTGTGTTCGGGATTCATCCCGCTGGAAGGTTTATAGTAAGCAAAGCGCAGTTTCTGACCTCTGTCCTTAAAACCTTTTCGTAGGACATGGAGGGTTCCCCATTTCTTGATTTCCTCTGATAGACGGTAACAGATTTTATTGGGGGTGTTGTCACCGTATTGTTTTACAAGGTTTTCGTATTCGTCCGGTTGGGTGGACTGGATGAAATGAATAACTTCAGCGGGAATCAGACAAAGCTCCTTGTCGTAATCTTCAGAAAGGCGTTTGTGGTAACCTGAATCCAGAAGGTGTTCTTCAATGTGTTCTTCGAAATCTTTTTCTAAATAGGATTGAGGCGCCATTAATCATCCTCTTTATAAATCGGAAATGTTAATCCCAATTACCTACATCGAGAAACTCCATGGTCATTTTTTTACATTTAGGACAAAGATATTTTGTGTCAGGTAAGCGGAATTCTCCTTTTTCATCGCTTACATTCCAGGAAAATATATCATTGTATCATTTGTAAGATTCAGACACCTGTTCTTGAATCTGGGGATCGTTATAAAAAACGACCTTTTTACGACACGTGGGACATTTTGAATGTTTTTTCATATAGTTTTTGACAAGGAAAATATCGCAGTTCAAACATATCGCGGGTGCATCACATACCTTATGGAAGTTTAACATACCACCGCCCGCAAGAATATCCCCTGATTTAAATCCACATTTACAGTGCGCCGCTATGATACTACCCATGATATTACCTTACGTCGATTTTCCCCGTTACCGCATCAGATATTAGTGTGGTGCGGTATTCTCTCAACAATTCTATTTGACTATTTATCTTTCTAGTAGATTTTTTAGTCTGGTCATCAATTTTAAAAATATATTTGTTGATTTCATTTTGCTCATCAATTGGAGGGACTAATATTAATATATCTTTTGTTTGGGTCTGGTTAAAGATCGGGAGTGTTGCGAAATTGGAAAGACTCACAATAATATCCGAAATGGAATCCAAGTAGTATGCTCCATAGTATGGATTAAATTCATCTATGAATGTGATTGCATTTATTTGTTGGTTTGAACTACCATTATCCTCAAGAATACCGATTTTCCCCAAAGTTGCACCAATTCCAACAAGTAAAACACTATGTTTATCAAAAAATCTCGCTTTCCCATCATTTAGTGCAATTTCAGTTATTTTGCGTTTTGCATTAAGTAATTTTATATCCTCTCCGAAATCTCCTGGTGAAAACCAATTAAAAATCCCATCATTATAATATTCTTCTTGGTTTGTTGGTGGCGTAGAACCTGTCATAACGGATTTTACAACATATTTCAATTTCTTCAATTCCCAATGCGCAGGCATCTCCCCCAACCACTCAATCCCAGAATCCTTCATTTTTACATCAGGGTTCAACCCTTTGGTCACTGCATGATTGATGACCGCCGTTCGTTGTTCTTTTAGGAGTTCAATCTGTTTCTGTTTTTTATCAATGAGGGTATCTATCTGGTGGGTTTTATGATCGAGGTAGTTTGCGATGGATTTTTGTTCAATGATGGACGGAAAAGGAAATTTAATTCTAAGAATCTGTCTTGAGGATATATGTTTGACTGTGGTAAAATAAGTTAAATCATTAATAATGTTTAGTGGATATTGTAATAAATAATAAAGAAATCTTTTATTAATTGTTTTTTTTGTCTTTAGACAACAACATCGTTGGTTTAATAATGCTTTACCTCCTTCCCACCATCGAGCAAGAAAATCACCATCCATTCCAATGAGTATATCACCATCATCTATAATTGATTCTTCCAGGTATTCACCTGAATAATAAGTTTCTGTTTTACCTATGGTGATGTTACGAATTCGCACCAAAGGTAATCCTTCATAATGATTAAAAAAATCTGAGGTAAAAGGAAATCCATTAACCAAATTTATGTGAGAAACAACTTTATTTAATTTCCAATATTCTGGAATATC
>SDBU01009114.1_pt1 | contig 11176 bp, 9 predicted proteins | sample 2277071 | NCBI WGS metagenome assembly SDBU01 (sample SAMN10397929, study PRJNA504765) | marine sediment metagenome | isolation source: marine sediment core GS08_GC12, 126 cmbsf | place: Arctic Ocean: Gakkel Ridge, Loki's castle | collected 2008 | reverse complement strand
ACAAATTATATTTACAGAACATCATCAATTACACGCAGAAACAGCTTATTTTGCTAGAGGAAAATTTGATGAACCTGTTTTAGTGTTTACTAATGATGGCTCCGGCGATAATTTAGCGGGATCTGTATCTATTGCTGAAAATGGGGAAATAAAACGAATTATTTCCATCCCAAAAGAAGATAGCCTGGGTTCATTTTATGCAATGATTACTTATTATTTAGGAATGGTTCCTCTTGAGCATGAATATAAAGTTATGGGATTAGCACCTTATACTTCACAAAAAAATTACCAAAAAGCAAAAGAAGTGTTTAGTAATTTATATTCCATTGGTAAAAATGATTTAAAATGGAAAACAACTAAAAGAATGCCACCACCTCAACAGAGTTATAAATTTTTCAAAAAATTACTTAATAATGTTAGATTTGATATTGTTTCCGCAGGAGCTCAAGCATTAATTGAAGAAATTACCTCAAAATGGGTACATAACGTTGTTAAACACACAGGTATAAAAAATGTAATTTATAGTGGGGGTGTGGTAATGAATGTAAAAGCAAATAAGAAAATCTGGGAATTAGATAATGTAGATAGTTTTTGGGCTATGCCTTCAGGAGGAGATGAAAGTAATCCTATTGGGGGATGTTATGGAGCATATTATCGTGAAACAAAAGATATAGATAGTATTAAACCACTAAACGATTTGTATTTAGGTCCAGAATTTGATGAAACTTCTTTATTAGAAAATATTGATGAAAAAAAATACCAAATTAAAAAATTGAATGGAAATACAAGTTCAATAATTGCCAATCTTCTTTCAAATGGAGAAATTGTTGCAAGATCTTATGGTAAATTAGAATTTGGAGCAAGAGCATTAGGTAATAGATCCATTTTAGCCGATCCATCAAAAAGGACTAATATTAAAATAATAAATGATATGATTAAAGGAAGAGATTTTTGGATGCCATTTGCAGTTTCTTTACTTGATACTTTTGAAAATAGATATATTATAAACCCTAAACATGTAAATGCGGAATATATGATTAATACATTTGATTCTACAGAGAATATTAATGAAATTATATGTGGAACTCACCAATATGATAAAACTACTCGTCCTCAAATTGTTAAAAAGAGTATAAATAATGAATTTTATGAGATCCTTAACTCATTCCAAAAAAATACAAATATTGGTGGAGTAATGAATACAAGCTTTAATTTACACGGATTTCCTATCATTTTAACACATGAGGATGCTTTTTATGTATTAGAAAATTCTGGGTTATATCACTTACAAGTTGGAAATCATTTAATTTCAAAGATTGTTTAGTTGCCAATAGATTAGCTTAAATTACATCTTTGAGGTAAGTGAAGTATTTTGAATTTTATCCATCTCTAAAAATAGTTAGGTCTTCGTTCCTATGAATTTTACCAACCTATAATTATTTTAATAGACTATATATTAAATTTTCTTTTAATTACTTGAACTATTCTTATTGCTGTTTGCCCGTCCCATTTTTCAATATCTTTACCTTTTTTGTAATTACTTGAAAAAATTTCTTTTATAAACCTTTTGGCTTTAAAGATATCGTTTCCAATTATTGTATTAGTCCCTTCGTCTATTGTAATCGGTCTTTCAGTTTCATTTCTGGCTGTAAGAACAGGGATTTTAAGAAACGAGGCTTCTTCTTGTATACATCCCGAATCGGTAAGAACCAATTTTGAATTCATCATTAAGTTTAAAAATTCTAAATAACCAATTGGTTTAGTGATATTTAGATTCATATTTTCAATGTCCTTTTCAAGATCGAACAATTCAAGATTTTTTTTGGTTCGTGGGTGTATAGGAAAAAAGATCTTAATTTTTTCTTGTAAGAATTTAATAATATTTAATAATTTAAGGGACTTTAAATTTCTCTTTTAATTTCACTCCAACATATCCTGATGACCAAATAAACTGTGCAAAGATTAAATCAAATTCTATTAAATTTTTCTCTATTTTTTTGGTGACAATTTTTAAATGTTTTTTTCCAATTTCTCTATACTGAAAGTCAAAAGGGCCATATATCACAGGAGTAGGATATATTTTTACATTTTTAGGTTTATTTTTTAGGTTTATTTTATTTTCTAAAGTAAAACGCTCAAGAAGATGAATTGGTAAAAATTTCGGTAATCTAGCAATTGGATTATACCTGACCATTACATTAACTTCATCAAAGTAATTTGCTAAGAGATCAATTGGATCTTTTTGAAAAGAATTATAACCATGAGAAATTACAAGTAATTTTTTCTCTTTTAGAATAATACATCACTTCCCTTATATCAATGGTAAATTATGAATTTCATTTATGATCTGAATTCAAAATTGAATCTTATATTAAAGTAATACCGGTATTCAATTTTTAAGTTGGGAGAGGATAAATACCTCATTATTACTACCATCTAAATCCAATAATTGTAATTAATTTTGGTGGTTTTATAGAGTTTATAAGATAATATAATAAAACTTAAACTTAAAATAAATTATAAGGATTTTTAATATATGGTAAAAAGTGTTAATAATTGGAATAATAAAATTAAGAATTTTATAAGAAATTCATTTTTCAGATGGCGAATTCCTTTTGGATATCAAAAAATAAAGAAACATATTAACATAGAAAATTTCAAAATTCTGGATATTGGTTGTGGAAATCATTCACCTTCAAAAGCTAAATTTTATTTTCCTCGATGTACTTATCATGGTCTTGATAAAAAGTTAAAATTCAATGATAATGAGTTTGAAAAAAGATGGAATAATTCGAATAACGATTACATTTCAATGGGCAATTTTTTTGAAATTGATTTAACCTGCTTAAAATTTTCATCAATTCCTGATAATTATTATGATATAATTTATATGTCTCATGTTATTGAACATTTATTTAATGGAGAACGGGTTATATTAGAATTATTAAAAAAATCTAATGTAGGTGGAATTTTTTATCTTGAATACCCTTCTTATTTAAGTACGAATTTAAATTTTTATAGTGATCCAACACATTGTCGTATATATTCTGCTGATAAGTTAATATATATCTTAACAAGAAATAAGGAAATTAAGATTATTGATTATGGGAGAAAAATTTATTTAAAAGATATATTATTTTTCCCACTTTTTTTAATTTTAGACATTACTCTTCATAAAATTCTTCATAGAAAAAACAGTTATTGCCCATTTTATAGTATTCTTGGATGTACGGAATATATTCTTTTTAAAAAAACGGGGTAATTTAACGGGCGATTCTTTATCCGCGAGAATGATTCACCAACACCTTTCTATTTGCCTTTTTTTCCGTTATTAATCGGTCTTTGTTGATTTATTCATGCTTATTCTAAAATCGGGTAAAAATTCTGTAATGTAGGAAAATCTCCAGTTTTCTTCCCACGAATCACCATTCTCAGTAATGTCATTCCCATAGTTCGATACACACTACATAATTTTTATGTATAGTGGCAAAAAATAATATTTTTCAATTAAAAGCTTTGAGATCATAGTATAAAAAATAATGGTGAAAGTTAAGTAATAGAATGGTTTACGAGGATAGGGTTGGTTACCACCTATATTATATGGCATTATCGAAAAGCTCTTAATCTTTTCCATCAGGGGGCAGTACGAGGGCATAAACGAGCCTTTCAAGAAATACAGGGATATGATCGAAAATGAACTGCACATATCAATGCTAAAAGGCTGAAAAACGCTCTAAAATTGATAAAGGATGGATAACATCGGGATAAAACATATTGTTGTCGTACAGTTTATCGTAACTGGCCGAGAAGATTACTTTCTAGGAGTTATTCATGACTGAAGATGAAATAAAAGAATTTTTTTGTCTTAATTAAAATTGATAATTTGTCATTAAATCCCCGTTTTAAACCATGTAGTAAATTTATAAGCTATAATTTTTCGAAGTAATCTGTTGATGTAGGGATTATAATTTAATTTTTTGATTATTAATTTAAGAAGAAGGATCGGTAAAGGTCGATATCCTTTATAAGTATTAAAATTAAACCAAATATATTGTTTTCGCACTTGCTTTTTAGATAAATAATCTAAATTTAAAGAAACCCTACTTCTTTCTATTTGGTCAACTTTTTGATTTTTTAACAACCCTTTTTTCTTACAAATATCATATAAATCTGTTCCTGGATAAGGAAAAAATATTGAAAGCTGTAAAATATTTGGTAGGCATTTTCTATTAATATCAATTGTTTTTTTAATATCTTCTAGGGTTTCTTCTGGAAGGCCAATCAAATTATATGTGTTAACCTTTAAACCATATAATTTAGCAAGTCTAACGTTTTTAATAATGTCATTATTAGAGTAATCTCTTTTTAAAATTTCTTTTCTTATTCTTTTGCTCCCAGACTCTATTCCAATATTTACAAATTTAAAATTTGCCTTTTTCAAAGAAAGAAAAAGAGGTTCAAAATTTATTTTCGGTATTATTCTTAGATTTATTCCAAATGATATTTTTCTCTGCAATTTTTTGTTAAATTTTTCTAATTCAGAACATAAGTTAATCCCAAAATCTAAATTTGCTCCAATAGTTTCAACCTCAAAATAAACTTCTTCAACATTTTGATATGTTATAATAATATCTCTCAATTCATCTGTAATACTTTTAACTGATCTGAATCTCACATATTTTCCTGATGATAATTTTTTTAATGCATGATTGCTACAATAAGTACAATTAAATGGACACCCTCTTCCTATAAGAATAGTATGTCTTGTGTCGGGATATTTAATCCATTTCTGCCACATCTGTCGATCATGAAAAGGTAAATTGTCCAGATCATGAATAAAAGGCCTTGTAGCGTTTTTTTCAACCTGTTGATCATTTTTAATCCATAAATTTCTAATTTTTGTTGGTTTTTTTCCATCCTCTAATTGTTTCACTAATTCTAAAGTGGGGTATTCTCCTTCTCCAATACAAATTGCGTCAAAAACATCTTTTATACCTTTTTCCGGATTTAAAGATATATGAACACCTCCAATTAATAAATAAGTTAAAGGAAATACAGATTTTATTAGTTTTGCTATCTTTGCGATAAAATAATATTCAGTTGCTATTGCTGTAAAACCAATTAAATCTGGATTGAAATCAGTAATAAACTTATATATAAAACGTTTCTTTGTTTTCCTTGTCAATACAAGCAAATCTGTGATATGACCATTTGCCTTTAGCAGAGAAGAAATGTATGATATTCCAAACTGTATCTGCTCTTGTTTTTTCAATGGCTTAGAGGGTGTTTTATAATCTTGTAAACTGTAAATAAATAAAATTCTCATTTATACTTTGTACCTATATATCTTTATAATATAATTTTATCCCAATTTGGGGCTTTATCAACAAATATTTAAACTGTTTTTTCTCCTTATTAAATATTTTCAAATTCTTCTTATTATCCCAAAAAACTAATACTGAAAAAAATCTGCCAAATATAGACCGTTTTGCCCAGTAATTCATGTAATCAGAGTTTTTTTCATTTTTTTATTTTCCTCCAAAAGGTTTCAATTCTTCTTAATAAAAAAAAGAATTTTTCTCTTTAAGCTCGAAAAACATTTTAAAAAATTTATTCGTTCTATGTCAGTCACCTTATATTCCACCTATTATTCCATTAGACTTAAATTTTTTACTTTTTACTCTAAGCTTTAGACACAAAAAATCCAAAAGATTTTTATGGATTATGAAAATAAAATAAAATTATGGTTATGAGATTAACTGATAAAAAAGAATTTAAAATTTGCATATCAACACAAGATCCTAGTATCATTGGTGGAATTAGTAGTATGGTTGAGGTAATTACTAATTTTTTTTTTCAAAAAAAATATAGTTTTAAATTAATGTTTGCACGCCGGTATGAAAAAAATCCATATTTAGACGAATTATTAGAGAAAAATGTTAAAAACAGATTTTTACTAAAAAATGCAATTATTTCACGTACATATTTTCCTATATTATATCCTAATTTAATCCTTTATGGGAAAATGCAAAAAAAAAAATTGGATCAATTTAATATTTTCCAACAGATCGGTGGAAGTTGTTTTGAAGCAATTCCCTTTTTAAAAGCAAAAAAAAAATATATATGTTGGGTAGCTACAACACTTCTAGATGAATGGAAAAATACATACGATTCATATGGTTTTTATCGCCCGTTATCATGGGTACGAGGAACGTTTAAAGACTTCAGTATAAGTGCATTGAGGAAACTTGAAAAAAAAATTTATGAAAATGCAACAGTTATTAATGCAATTAGTAAAAAAACTGCAATATTAATTAGAAAAGAATTTAATATAAATAAAGATAAAATACGAGTCCTCCCACCACCAATTGATTTCTCTGAGATACAAAAGTTAGAATATGAAAGAAGTAAAAAAAACCACCCTGATTATATAATATTTGTTGGAGGATTGAAGAAAAGAAAGAATATTGGAATCTTATTAAGAGCGTTAAAAATTGTAATTAAAACCTTCCCTAATTTAAAATTAATAATCATCGGAGATGGTCCGGAAAAAAATCATATTTATAGGATGGTATTAAGTTTCAATTTAAAGGCAAATGTCATTTTTAAAGGCTATGTAAATAAAACTAAGAAATTTGAATTAATAAAAAATGCTAAAATTTTGGTATTATCTTCATCTCAGGAAGGATTTGGGATTGTATTAGCTGAATCTCTAGCTCTTTCGGTCCCTGTTATAAGCACAAATTGCGGAGGACCGGCTGAAATAATTGATGACGGAAAAACGGGATATTTAGTGAATATTGGAGATTATCAAGATATGGCAAAAAAAATAATATTTTTATTACAAGATGAAAAACTACGAACGCAATTTGGAATAAGAGGATATAATATTGTCAAAAAGAAGTATAATGTTAAAGGTATTAGTGATAAAATGATTGATCAGTATCGAGATTTGGTTGAATAAATATATGTTTTTTTAACTCAATATTCCGTCGTTATAAATATTCTAAATATTTCAGAAGGGAACAATAAGAAATTAATAAAATCTTAAATTTTATCTAGAATGGATATAGCTTTTAATGTAAAATTTATTTGCTGACAATAAAAATTATAAAATTGAACATTCTTTTAAATGAAAAAAGTCACGAGTTTAAAAAAATTTACACTTATACTCTCACTAGGAACACTAATCTCTTATTTTGGAAGATTACCATTTAAACTCATTGCACTTATTGTTTTAAGTGGTAGTGATTATATTACTTTTTCTCTAACAATACAGACATTTAGCTTAGCCATATCTGTAGCAGGTTTAGGATTACATGTTCCATTTACAAGGGAATTAAGGCTGAATAGTTCTGAAATTATTAAAACAAATTTTGCTTTATCTTATCTAATCATAGGGATTTTTGGTTTTATTTTCATGTTAATGATGAGTTTCTTCTTTTTAACAAATCTTTCTCTGCTTCATTACTTATTTTTATCCATAACTTTGGTCCTTCAAGCATCTTCAGAATATTTTATTGCAATTGTAAGATCAAAAGGTTTAGCGTTAAGATCAGCAATAATTTCATCTATAAAAGGAATTATTCAAGGGTTGATTATTATTCCATTTTTATTTAATTTTCAAAATCTTCTTACGTTAAATCTTTTTATTTTTATTTTTTGTTTAGGTTCTATTATTTCATTCATCACTGGTTTAATCCTCTCTAATCCAAATTGGAAATATTTTTTTATAGCAATACAGAATCTCTCAAAGAAGAGAAATTTAAAAGGAGCTATGAGTAACATAAAAAATGGTTCTTATTTAAGCTTTCAAGGATTGATAAATTCTGGTAGAAATTGGTTATTAACATTTCTAGCAATCATAGTTCTAACTCCTAATTTATTCAAAATTTTCGATCTTTGTTGGTACGGGATTTCATTAATCACTTTATTTAGCGGGGACTTATTAGTCTCCACTTTCTCTGTTTCTGATAATGAAAGAGTTTCAAAAAGAAATAAAAATTTCTTTTACATGTTTTTTATTGGAATATTTGTGACATTTTGTTCATTTTTCCTTATTCAATTAATACCTTTTGAGTGGTTTTTAAAATTTTTTTTTAATCTGGACTTTTCTCCAGAAGGTAGATCTATTATAGGAACAGCTGTTTTTATTCCTATATCTATTATTTTAAGAGCTTTCTTAATTGGTAAAATGCATGCTTTAGGGAAATATAAAGAACTTCTAACTATATCATTACTTGCATTTATAGTATTCATTTTCTTCTTAATTTTCGGCACCTTTTTAAACAGTGTAATAATCTTAATGATTGGATTTATTATATTCAATTTAATTGAAATTTCATTATATTATAACTTCCTGTATATCTCATAAATATTCAATAAATCATTTAGTACACATATAAAAGTAAAAAATTTAAAATTCCAATACAAGTGCTTCTACTAAGTTTCTATTTTTTAAAAGGATTTTAATGTTTTCTTGAATCAATCTTCTATTGAATACTTTAAACATAAGTTAGGTTGAAGACTCAATTTTTTAAAGCCTCTAATTAAGGTGTTATTAAAAGGAAAATTCAAATTATAAACATCTGAATTATTTAATTTAAATCTAAGCTGAATTTTTACATTCTTCTCTGCAATGGTGAAAATGCGTGAAAAATTATATTTATAGAAATCGATAGTGAAGAACTTTTTCAACTTGATTAATATATTTATCATCAAATAATCATAATTAAAAAAATATAATTAAATTAAAGATTTCTTATCATACCCTCGCAGCAAAAAAACAAAATCTTAAAAAGGATAATAATTAAGAGCGGGTTGGAGTACTGAAGGCATTAATCATTAGTATAAATAAATATGTTTTTTCCTTCATTTAATTTATTTTTGTAACATTTTGCCACCATAACACCGTCAAAATTGATATATTTCTCAGCTTCTTTATAAAAATCCTTTTTTTTGATTAACAATGCTTTAAATAACAAAAGTTTGCCCGTTTATAGTAAAGGAATTAATGTGAGAGATTGGTTTCACGTAAAAGATCATTGTAGAGCTATTCTAAAAGTGCTACTAGAAGGAAGAATTGGAGAGATTTACAATATAGGAGGAGATTCAGAGATTGCTAATATTGAACTGGTTGAAAAGATATTTAAAATTTTAGATAAACCACAATCATTAATAAAATTTGTAAAAGATAGACCGGGTCATGATTTAAGATACGCGATGAATCATGATAAAATAACAAAAGAGTTACATTGGAAACCTGAAGTAGATTTTGAAAAGGGATTAAAAAGACTGTTGAATGGTATATTTCTAATAAAAAATGGTTAGAAAATGTTAAATAACCAAAGAGTATTTAAAATTTTACGAGAAACAATATAAAAATCGATAATTGTATAACATAATTATTAGAAAAAAACAGATCCGTTTATTCATTTTAATTTAGCAAAGATCCAATCATCCTCATTTCTGTAAAGAGTATTAAAATCAGAGATTAGATTTGATTGGAAATCCATATCAGTAAATTTTACATTAAATAACCCATATGAAACATTCATAAACTCAATATCTCCTTTAAATTCAATGTAGTCAGTGGAATTTAAATAATGTGTAGAATTACCATCAAAGGTATAATATATTTTTTCTAAGTTTTCTACTTGTATTAAGGCAGACAAGAAGTGAATATATACTCCGTCCTGTTTCTCAACAAGTAAAATATCCTCGGCATACAATGGATTTTCATTGAATTAATTACCAACAAACAAAAAAACATCTGTTTGGCTATCTGTAAAATAATAACGCTTCCATTCTGATGTTCTTGGAAAATTAAGAGTATAATAAATTCCACTTAGGAAAATAATTGACATCATGAGAAATGCGTTAGTAATTCTTTTTATAGATTTCTTTTCTATAATTTTTTTAATTCCTCTTTTGGTGGCTATAATTTTATTTAAATTAATTTTACTAATTGATCTTTTCACTAAAATTATAATAAATACAAAAGGGGAAAACAAATAATATAGCCCAAAATCCAGAGAATAATTCAATTAGACGTATGAGCTAAACGTCCATAAATGTGTTAATACTTGGGGAAAAATAGATAATTTCATTCAATATATAAAGTAAAACTGTTGAAATAAAAATAAATTTGATAAATCCTCTAAATATCTTAAAAATTACACGTAGAAAATAAAGACCTGCCCCCTAACTTTTAAATTCTTTTTTTATTGATTCTGTATAACTCTTTAATTTCAAAATTTCAATGAAAAATGATAAATCTTCTCTTTTTAACTCTTTAAAAATAATTAAAAACCCAATAAAGATACCCATTGCTATAATTGATGATAATATTAATAGTAAAATTTGATTTTCAAGAAATATGCCATTAAGAAAATTTTTGATAAAGAATGTAGTTATTATTGTCAGTATTGCTAAAAAAAACTGTAAAATCATTGTTTTTTGATATTTTATGTTAAGAGTTTTGTTAATATAATAACGACAGAGAAATGCCCAAAAAATCCATGGAATTGTTTGAGCTAAAGCATAACCTATTACACCTAATCCTAAAGTTTGAAAGAAAAATAATTCTTGTGGAATAAAGTAAAGCATTAAAATAATTATTAGGATAGAAACAAAAGAATTCACACGAGCATTTATTTTTTGTTTTTTTCCTGCTACTAAGAGCCAACTATATGGTTGAGAGATCCCTATGAAATAGGGTATGAATATCATAATATAAAGAATAGGAACAGCTTCAACAAAGGTAGGTAAAAATATTGATATAATTAACTCTCCATTTAGGAGAATTATTATTATAATAGACAGGAATAAGATTGAAGAGTAATTTTCAATGATGTGCAAAGTTGTTTTTATCGAATTAAAATCTCCCCTTTCAAAATCTTGCGAAAAAAGAGTTAAATATAGAGAACTAATACTTCCTGAGATCAATAATAAGACAGGGATTAAATAAGTGTTAACACTGCTAAAATAACCGAGAGATTCATCACCAAACGAATAGTAGAGAATCAGATTTCCTAAGTATGTTGCTATTACCGATACTATTGAAAAAAGTATTAAGGGTTTTGCATCTTTAATATAATTACGTGCTAATAATTTATTTGGTTTGTTAATTTTAATCTCATTTTTCGACAGATAAACTATTATTATTACAAAAAAT
>SDBU01009113.1_pt1 | contig 11176 bp, 11 predicted proteins | sample 2277071 | NCBI WGS metagenome assembly SDBU01 (sample SAMN10397929, study PRJNA504765) | marine sediment metagenome | isolation source: marine sediment core GS08_GC12, 126 cmbsf | place: Arctic Ocean: Gakkel Ridge, Loki's castle | collected 2008 | reverse complement strand
TCTTTCTCATGTGTAAGCGGAGTTTTGGCTTTCAAGCGGCTTCAGTGGTCTCACTATTGTATGTACTGAATCCACTTGTTTTGGGCACCGCCTCATTTGTGACCCCTCACACTTCAGGAGCTTGCTTTGGAGCATTGTTCCTCTATTTTTCGATCTCCTATATGCGGTCTGGTGGATATCATCGTGCACTCATTTTGGGCGTCTTATGCGGCCTTGCGATGTCATCGATCGAATCCAATATCGTCCTTTTCCCACTGGCTATCGCGATCCCCCTCATCAGGGCATACAAAAGGGGTAGGATCATGGATCCCAAAGGCGCAGCCATGGATATGGCATTGATAGCCTTTTCAGTTTTGTTTGTGATTGATGCATCCTATCTTTTTGCGGGATTGGATAAGATCGAGATGGAAGCCATCTTTCCTGACCAGGATCCATTGGCAATTCGTATAGGTCGTGTCTTGACATTGGGTTGGAGATTGCCTCTTTCGAGCTATTATATATATCCATTTTCAAGAGTGGAGATGCCAGTGGCGGATAGCCTGAATGGCTATGTGGTCTGGACAGATCCATGGAGCACATCATTGACTGATTCTGCGATCCATTGGCTCACGGTCATCTTTCTCAAGACCCCGCTTGGTTTGTCTGTCCTCATGGGTCTTGCGGTCTTAATGCACATTGAAATGGGCAAAAAGATAAAAATATCCAAAATAAAATGCTCGGATGCATCTTGTGCATTATCATTTGCGGTCATCGTCTTGGGATGTGTTTATGTCCTATGTGTCATGGATCTTGGGGGTGCAAGGGAGCTTATATTTATGATGCCTGCAGTTGCTGTTCTTTTTGCCGCCCCGATCAAGGCGATGTTAGCTAAAAGAGGCTTGGCAAAGCACATGACGATCATTCTTTTGGGCCTGGCGGTCGGTCCGACATTTTTTCATCATCCGAACTTGCTATCATATTCAAATGTGTTTGCAGCAGACCCCTGGGATCCGGGATCATACCTTAGCGGGCCTGACATAGATTGGGGCCAGGATATGGAGTCACTCTCTGTGTATCTTTCCGATAGGGGCATCGAAAGGATCTGGCTGGCCTATCATGGAAGCTCACTTGCGAAGGAATACGGGATAGACTATATGCCACTTCCCAATAATCAGAGGTTCTATTCTGTCCAGGAAGCTCCTATGAAGAAATGCGGTCCATTTTCTGGGACACTTGCGATAAGTCTCATGAGCCTAAGGGGAGCCAATGGGGACCCATCTTGCTTTTCGTGGCTTAAGGCACACCGACCATCCAAATTGATAGGAGGTTCTATCCTAGTTTATGATATCCCCTCAAACACCTTGGGTGTAAATATCCCCGATGCTCCTGCTACAACTTTAAAACGATCCTGGAGTTCAACCAACTCAACAGACCATGCGATCTTTGTTCTTAATGGCAAGGAACTTCACCTTTCGGCATCATCTGACACGATGGATGCAAGGCTTAAGCTGCTATCCGATCTGGATATAAGATCCTTGAGTGGAGGCAAGGTCATAACCTTCACTGGCCCTGGAACCAGAGTTGAATATATGTGGGTATATTATGGCGATTATATGACACTTGTCTCAGATGATGGAGGGGACCATGCATTACAGTTCCTAAGATCCCTCTTGGATGTCTACCCTCCAACCTTGGGTGCATTTACATCGATATCCCTGCCCCAAAGATTGTTTGATGGATCTACAAAGAACTGGGAGAGTTTCAACAGGAAAAAAGGATTGATGAGTGAGGGTTACATCTCAGGGATCCAACCCTTTCGTGTGTCACTTAGCGGGAATCCCCTTGAGCAATGGCGCGATGCAGTGGTCCAAAACGCAAGGGAGTCAAACATGGGGGCTGGAGTATTTACAGTGGGTGAACCCAATTCCACATCCAAAGAATATATCTGGTTCTACCAGAAGATGGCATTCAAGGCATCTTCTGAATCGCCTGGATATGGTTTCAGTCAAGCAGTATCTGCGTTATTGAGGAGGTATCCTCCCTCAAAGGAAATAGATATGGAAAATCCTCCAGTTCTTTCTGCGATCAAAGGTATCACCACTTCGGTCGATCATATATCTTTTGGGGGTGCGATGGAGCTCAACCTAACAGGAACTGGGTCTGTATACCATGTTCTTTTTTCCCCAAATCCCATCCCAGCATTCTGCAAGCTCGCATTGGGGGATGTGAAAAAGACAAATGGTAAGGAGCGCGTATATGTGCTCACAGATAATGGATCATCAGTCTATTTCTGGGAACATAACGGATATTCTGTGCAGTTGAGTTCTGTGGGCAGTCAAGTTCCATCTGACTTGCTTGATGCGGTAGTGGATGGCATTTTTCCTTCAAGGGATCTGATGTCACGTCCGGTGCTCTATGGTATGGACATTCAGGGTGGATTTTCGATCTCTGGCTGTGGACCCTCAGATGATGCAACTGGTTATCAGCTTAACTACCTCCTAGGGGGGACGGAATACAATGTCATAGTGCAGGATACTGGATCTGCTAATGTCATCAACTCTATCGGGACCCGGACTTTGATGGATGTGGGTGGAGGTCTTTATCAATATACTACGCCATCTGGGATCACTGAAACGATATTCTATCCTGGGAAAATGGAGGTTATAGTCAGAGGGGGCTCGGCATCGGACCAAATGGATCTTGCAAACACATTGGCAACTGGATATATACTCAAAGAAAACCCATTCTCAATTATGGCTGTCTCATCAGTACCTACGGGATTTAATCTCCTGAATATGGTGACTGATACAAAGACTCAAATGACAACTGCATCATTTGCTCATCCAAGCGGGGCATTCAGTCTCGTATTCTCTCAAAATATCGAAGGTGACAAAGAATTCCTCAAGAAGTCATCGCCAAAGCAAAAAGGTCCTTGTGATATGGTATATTCTGTGCGACAGGATGCATGGGGACGCTCAATATATCTGTGGCAACATGGGGGGCTTTTAATCAGTGCGGTAGGCCAAACAGACGATCAAGTTCTCAAAGGCCTTGCAGCTCATTATTGTGGGGCGGTGCCGCCGACTGCGGACCTATTCGGGGGTGGCACCTGATGGCTACACTCCCTGAAAACTTCAAATGGATCGTCCCCAATCACATAGCAGGCAGTGCGTCTCCACTTGCCGACCAGCTCAAGCCTTTGAAAGATGAGGGCATCGATGTCATAGTAAGCCTTCAACAGGGTATCAGAAAAGACCTGCCAGGATACGGACCCTCATATGACCTTCCTCTATATACTGATGCGGACATTTTGGAACTTGGTTTGGAATATGTCAATTTTCCTATTGTGGATCATCAGTCCCCAACACATGAGCAGATGGGCGCATTCATCACCCTTGTGGAATCCAATCCTGATAAGGCCTTCCTCATCCACTGCTATGCTGGAGTGGGAAGGACTGGCACCATGGGAGCGGTATACCTGGGTGCATCATTGGGCATTGATGGCGATGATGCCATCGATCTGATGCATGATGTATTCAGTCTCTATGTAGAGACGAGTTCTCAGTCTGCTGCCGTGCGCTCCTTCCTTCTAGCTTGGGACTCAGCCCAATTTTTCACAAGGCATGTGCAAGAATTCGTTGATGAGGCGGACATCTTGGTCGATGAGTCTGTTGAGGCGATATCAAATTTCATCGACGATGTCTTTGTCGATGATACACCCCTGCCAGATGAGGTCGTAGAAGATGATGTTCCTTTGGATTGAATCCTCAGTTCTTTAATGTGAGGTCTATCTCTTGTCTGAGCTTCTCTTCTGACTGCACTCCCACAAAAGGCTTTCCTTCGATGAAATATGTCGGGGTCCCCCTAACTCCAGATGCGACACCAAGTTCCATCTGATCTATCACGAGGTTCTTTTTTTTGCTTGAATCCATACAATCTGTAAATGCCTTCATGTCCAGTCCCAGCTCCTGGGCGTATCGCAAAAGGTATGTCAGTTCCCCTATGTTATCGCCTCTGTTGGCAGATTCATAGAGGATGTCATGATACTGCCAGAACATCTCCTGATCCCTTGCGCATTCCGATGCTTGTGCGGCGACAAATGCCTTGGGGTGGCTTGCAAGCGGATAATGGATTATCGTAATCTTGACCTTGTCCCCGTATTCTCTTTTCACAGTGTCCAGGTTCTTGGCTCCCATATGGCAGAACGAGCATTGGAAGTCACTGAACACGATTATATCTGTCACGCCTTCCGTGTCATTGGCAAGTTGGGGTGTCAGCTTCATCACAGGCTTGGGCTTTTGATTTATGGACATTAATAGCATAGCCACCATGAATGTTGCAAAAAGTATCAGGATCAGCTGTTTGAGCAGTTTTGGATCTTCCGAGGATTTATCTGTGTGTCCTGCATCCATACTAGCTCTTTTTAACGATTGTTACATTTATCGTATTCATGGTTAAATCCACTTCTTTTCCCTGTGAGACCGCTGTCTGGAATCTTCTGCCGCGGATAAGGGCTGATATGTCCCGGATACTCGCAGAAAAAGGGATAAAGCACAAGGAGATATCCATCATCCTCGGTGTCACACCAGCTGCCATCTCCCAGTACATCCACAAAAAACGGGGAAGGAATGATGATGCAAAATCCGACTATATCCGCCAGGTCAACACCGCTTGTGAAAGAATCATCTCCGGAGAGGATGTGAATATTAGCGAGATAATCTGCGCCATATGTCAAAGCTGCAGGGATTAACCTATATTCACTCCTGCACGGCCTCTACATTCTCTATGCCTTCAACCTCTTCTTTGAGTATTTTCTCAACCCCATTTTTGAGGGTCATCTGGGCCATGGGACATCCATGGCATGCGCCGGTCAGCTTCACCTTGACAGTACTGCCTTCAATACCAACAAGTTCAACGTCTCCTCCGTCCATTTGGAGCATCGGTCTTATCTTTCCAAGGGCTTTTTCGACCTCTTCTTTCATACTATCCACTATCGAGGGAACAAATAAAAAAGGTTCAACATAGCTCTTTCCAGGGTCTTATGCACTTATTCTTTGGTTCGCACCATATGAATCCTGCAGTTGGGATGCATCCGTATTCGTCCCGCTTTCCGCCGAGTATTATATCATCACCCTGTTGGGTGGCGCATTTTGCCCATATAATATGCTTTAGTGACTTAGTGTCATAGAATCCCTCATCATAGGTGTCCACCATGTTGCACCGATATTTACGATCACCCTTCTTACATCGCTGTGCCTTGAGCTCCTCCTCAAAGCAGTATGACTCGATGTCCGTCCATATGCAAAGCTTGACAATGCCAGAGATCGCGCCTCCTGTCACTTCTTTGCCCTGACTCGATTTGCAAGTGCTCTCAATGAAGATCTTTCCGTCAGGTGTGGAACACCTTCTGGGCTCCTGCCCGACGACCTCAAAGCCCGCATCCATGCATTGCTTGAAGTCCAAGATAACTATCTTGGTCTCATTCTCCTTGGGTTCGTCATCTGGGCAGATTCCCACAGACCAATAGACTACATTCGGATCCAGACAAGCTTTACACGGATTCTGAAACTCCAATCTGGCTTTTTGGTCTTTGATCTCATCTTTTTTGAAACCGCAGACCATTAAGTCGAAGTCTGGACAGCCCGGAACATTCCTATCCAGCATGCCGCAATAGTTCTTCCTGTCTTTTTGAAGCCAATATGGTTCCGTTTCTGTACAACCACAACCCTTGTCGTTCAAGAAGGGTTCCTCATTGGATTCACAATTGAACCTCATCCTGTGACATGAACTTACCTCATATGATACATATTTTTTGTATTTTTCCTGAAAGGTCTTGCAACAGGCGTGAGGGACCTCAAGACCATTGATCTCACCAATCGGGATCTCATTCGTTTCGCATGTTGCCCCTCCAAGTGTTGGGATCACCCTGCCACCGCTTCCGGTGCATTCAGAAGCGGACATGACTTTCACATCCCTTCCCTCATGCTTGAAAGATATCACCTTCCACTCTGCGATGATCATCTCGACCTCGGCATTTAGGCTTCTAATGCCTGGCTGATCCTTCATGATGTATCTCATAAAGACGCTGTAACACCCCTCACATCTTGCTCTAAGGATCTTTGTGACCTTTATGTCTTTGCCCTCATCTGCCCGGAAAGTATGGGTCTGAAACAGGTATTGCATTGCGACATCAATGGCCCTCTTATCACCTTCTGAGACAGCATCGATGCCCGAAGAACATCCCTGTTCAGAGATGGAGACGCATGCACTCTTGTGCTCACACCATGTCATATCCTCTCCTTCGCATTTGTTGGTTCCATTCCCATTGTCTTGGCCCATGCAGCCCAAGATGAAAATAATGCAGAAAATACAGGATATCGCGAAAAAGGCCCTTGACATAATAATCATTTCGAAGGACAGGAAAAAAACCATAATCAATAAGCATTTTAGCGGATTCATCCATATCTTTGACATGATACCACTGGGACACCTAACAAAAGCCCTTGCATCCCTAAGATTAGTCCTTTGGGCATCCGCGCTTTTGGGGACCGGGGCCTTGGCATTCTGGATGGGTATGGAATATTCTCCCCTAAACAATGATGTCACCATTATGTACATGCAATCCACTCCCACCCTGGTGGAGGTGGATGGTATGGACTTTACAAGTCTATACACCCAGATAACTCCTTCAATAGTCTCAATAACCGCTCAACGGTGGGTGGAGGACAATCAAGTCGTATTGTATGGGACCGGCTTTTTCATCGACAAACAACACATCGTCACAAATCACCATGTCATTGACCTTGCAGAAACTGTGGAGGTGGAGCTCTACGACGAGACAAAGGTGATGGCAGAAGTCGTTGGCTCCGACGGGTACGGGGATCTTGCGGTACTCAAACTCAAAGAGGATGTGGGCGCAAAACCACTGGTCCTGGCAAATAGTTCTTCCCTAACTCCTGGAACGCCTGTCGCTGCTCTTGGCAATCCATTCGGATTGAAGGGTTCAATAACCTCCGGGATAATATCAGCAACAGGAAGGCTCCTTAGGACACAGGGGGAGTTCCTCATTGTCAATGTGATACAGACTGACGCGCCTATAAACCCTGGCAACTCTGGGGGGCCGCTGGTCACCATGGACGGTCTGGTGGTGGGAGTTAACATAGCCAAAGAAGGCGATAATATCGGATTTGCCATACCCTCAGACACTGTGCGAAAGATTGTGCCCAAACTGATAAGCGGCGGGGAATACAAGCATCCCTGGATAGGCGTCATCGCCCAGCCAATAACTAAGAAACTCGCTGATCAACTGGGACTAAAAGAGGCAAAAGGCCTTCAGTTATTGCAGATAAACGAGGGGGGTCCTGCAGATCTTGCGGGTCTTAGGGGGTCTGACAAGCTCAAAACAGCTGACAAGGCACAGGTCATGAGTGGGGGAGACATCGTGACCCACATCAATGGAGAGTCGATGAACTCCTTCAATGATCTTATGAACTACCTTGAAGCACAAACTGAGGTGGGGCAAGTTGTGACCGTCACATATCTTCGAGATAGTGGACTGATGAACTCGACCCTTCTCATAGGTGCACGACCCTAGGATGGACGGATGCACAAGTTGCGATGGTAGGTGCTGTGCGAGATATCATGTCACATTGACTCATTCTGAGGTCAGACGGATAACTCATTGCGGTCATGATCCACTTGAATATCTTGCATGGCTTCCTGTCGGATCGGTAAAGACCAACCATCCAGACATAAGGCTTGGCACAACATACCACTATATGGCATTGAAACGTCATGCGGATGGCAGATGTGTATTTGCGCAAGTTGTGGATGCAGGGCTTAGGTGTTCTATACACGGGATCCACCCAAATAGCTGCTCGATGTATCCTATGGATCCACATCGGGCCATGATGCGACTGCGACCGATATGTGCGGTGGAATGGACTTTTGACAAATCAAAGGAACAGTTGAATATCGAAGATATGCGTGCAAGAATGGAATATTCTGAGATCGCTCAAATGTGGAATTCAAGAAAGAGAAAAAAAAGAAGTGCCCGCGACTTCCTAAAATTCGCAGGCATTGTGGATATGGGGTAAGCCCTTACTTAGCCACATTCAGCAAGACACTCTGCCTTCTCATCCTCATTGGTTATCATCTCACAGATCGCACAGATGTCAAACGCATTTCCATCTCCCATCCCGATAATGCTGGCTATCATCTGTCCAAAATCCACGAAATCTATATTGGCTGGAGGTGTGAATATCGAGTCTGGGATCGGGATCTGGGAACATTTCACTTCCATCGCATTGGCTGACCTGGATTCCATGTCTGTGAATTCCTCCGGAGAATTGTCTTCGCCCATGTCCTCCATCTCATTGATGTCCATCTTCATGCCGGTTCCTTCTCCCTCTCGCCAGCTGTATACGAACTTTCCGTCATTCATGGAATGAACTTTTCCTTCAGGGGTCATGGTCTCCACATGGAAAATCTCACCCCTTATCCATGAGGTTATAACAGTCTCCTCGACTGTATACACGCACTTGTATGAGAGGCCTGAAGCCATGGCGGTTGCCATGTCTATGGCCTCACCCACCCTGGATCCTTGATTCGGTCCGCTGGTATCTGCCTTGGCGGTCGGTGTCGCATCATCTGGCTTTATGTCAGAAACGTCCGGCTCCTTGATAGTCGCGCTTGTTTTTGGATTGGTTAGTCCCTTGCTGTCTCCTGTTTGTTTTGGGGCTTTGCTTGTATCAGCGCTTGGATCCTCGCTCCCTCCCATGCATCCTGCTATCATGATCATAGCCATTATCATGGCCAATGCCTTTGACTTCATGGTATCTAACTTTACAATGACAGTAAAAAAGCTATTGGCACATATCTTAACATGGCCAATAAAAGGCGGATGCTAAAACGGTTCAATGATCCTGCGAAGATGCTCCTGGCATTAGAGCTTAAGGAGTTCCCTGGTGCCAAGGCTCCAAAAGAGAGTGAACGACACGATCATCCAATCCTTTTATCTATGGAGCGCGAAAGGCTAGATGAACGCTCAAAGGGTCTTGTGATCCGGGCATCCGTGGCCAAGCTGGTATCTGCAGGCGTCTTCTGGATGGCAAAAGATCACGCTCCTGAGGATAAGGAGTCTACCTTCACTTCAGACCGCATGCCTGGTCTCTCAAAGCTCGAAGAGGATATAATCCGCACACAGGCCCAGACATTCCTTGATGGAAGAAAATATCATAGTGTCCTCTTGGGGATATCAGACATGGATACGATACTGTCAAATTGTGAACACAATGGTTCGATCAATAAGGATATGTTCCTGGAGCAGTCCCTTTTATTAGCGGCAAAAAGGGATGATGACCTTGATAATATGGCCTAAGCCACACTCTCACGTCTGAGGTCAACGCAAGTGTCCAGACATTCTCTTAGGGCGTCTCCTTCAGATGAATCGAATGGGAGGTGGCCAATGGCTTCACATCCCCTGATATTATAGCAAATGTTGGCTTCTAAGTCGTAATAAGCTCCTAGCATGGTCTCACAATCCCCTCTGGCAGCTGGATACCGTAAAAAACATCGCGGGTCCTTTTCTACCATATTCTGATTGGGTATTGTGTTTTTTGTGATGTATGTGGCTTTGGGATCGACATCCATTGTGGTTGTCGTCACTTTCAGTACAGTTCCTTTAATACCTTCTTCTCCTGTTTGGCCCAAACATCCAAGGCCCATAGTGATAATGAACATGATGAAAAGCACAGCAAGGATCCCTTTTTCTGCCATCAAAAAGAATTAGGCTACCTACAATAATAATGGTTTTTTATATCCTTTCCCTAGTTGGGTAACCTATGGGCAAAAAAGACAACCGCAAGTTGGTGGACTTTGAGAAAATGGTGTTTTCAGTCGCTGATGAGCAGATGCCAAAGGGTGCTTGGTGGTGGTGGTTCTGGTTGTTCTTCTTTGACAATCCCGAGGACCCAAAAAATCCCCGGCAACTAATGATATTGTGGTCCACCCGGAAGGTGAAAAAGACTTCTATCAACGGGATGGATGTGGTCTTTGACCATCCACAACCTAAAAATAAACTCGATATCGTCGCGGCATGGTATTTTGACGGTGAAAAGATGAATCACAACTGGCTCCTTGAGCAATGTGACATCAACATCTCAGAAAAGGCGCTGGTCTCAAAGTCTAAGGTGCCAACGGAATTCACAGTGGAAGGAAATTCCTCAAAAGTCATGATAGGCAAAGACATGGAGTTCGTCATCGACCACAGTCCTGTGGATGAGGCCGCAAAGCCCACCCGCTCTGACTCCACTTTATTCCTGAATTGGGGATATTCTATAATCCGCCTGCCCAGAGGGAAGCTCAAGGCAATTATCGATGGGGAAACATCCAATGGCACGGCATATTTTCAGAGAGTTTTCGTAAACTCGCCTGGTGTTGTTCCCTGGTACTGGGGCATCTTTCACTTTCATCAAGGTCACACCCTTCAGTATTTCATACCTTATTTCCTCAAAAAGCCCCTGAAAAAGGATATCTCATTCTTTGATGGGGAAAACACCCATAAATTCAAAGATATTAGCATCGAACGGCAGGAAGGAGACCTTCCAAAGTTCAAGCTCAAGGGGAAATCTGGTAAAAAGAAAATAAGATTCACAGTGGAGCCGTATTCTCATTCCAGCTGGACATTTGTCTCAACTCCACTGGGGCTTACCGACACTGAGCTGGTCTATAATGAATATCCTGCAAAAATCTCAGACCTTGTGTTCGAGGATGGGAACGGAACAAAGATCACATCCAAGGACCTAGGGACAGCCATCGGCAATGCCGAGCACACAACGGGTTTCCTCCTTTGAGTTGACTTATATTAAATCCTTCAATATTCTTTTTTGTGACCCAACTGATGCAGAACATGTTCGAACGGCTTTACTGGAACAATACTGTCGGCGAGTGGACATATGCATTTCTTCTGGTATTTGCATCTGTGATAGTCGGGAAGGCCCTCTACTGGATATTTGGCAATATATTCAAGAAGATGGCTCAAAAGTCAAAAACTGATCTTGACGACATAATAGTCGACATGATCGAGGAGCCAATAGTCCTTTCGATCATGCTGGCAGGAACCTGGTATGCGATCAATTCTCTGGTCCTGTCACAGTTCGTAGAGGACACATCACTGAAAGTATTCAGTGTACTTATC